>Ga0255047_10001871_pt1 | contig 14550 bp, 12 predicted proteins | sample JV7_2_1_MG_FD_183640 | JGI IMG/M metagenome (GOLD analysis project Ga0255047, IMG submission 183640) | Seawater microbial communities from Jervis Inlet, British Columbia, Canada - JV7_2_1 | ecosystem: Environmental > Aquatic > Marine > Inlet | place: Canada: British Columbia | collected 2016-10-06
CACCGCCAGCGTCAGGGACAGGTGCACGGCCACCGCCAGCGTCAGGGACAGGTGCACGGCCACCGCCAGCGTCAGGGACAGGTGCACGGCCACCGCCAGGGGGCCCAACCGCCAGCGTCAGCCGCCACCGCCAGGGGCAGGGCCACCGCCACAACCAGCGCCACCACCAGGGCCAGCGCTACCACCAGGACCACCCGCCAGGGCGACCGCCAGCGATCGATCGGGGAGCGGGCGGCTGGCAAGGGCTACTGCGGCGGGTCGACCACCGACGCGGGTGAACAATCTCCGAGATCTACTGGTTGCTCGAGCACTTGGGTCTCATAGCCGCTGCCAATCGAGCACCAGCCGGCGACATCAAGGCTGCTGCCATCGACACACGTTTCTGAAACGAACGTGATCAGGAGACACGTGACGGCGTGGGCGCGGCCCGTGGTGGGAAGCGGATACGGGCTGTTGTCCGGATCAGCACCGAGATGTCGAGCACGTCGGCGCCAGGCAACTCGGCGCCAGGCAACTCGGCGCCGACGAAGCGCGCCGATCGCCTTCCTTCGACCAGCCTGGAAGTGTCTATGTCTCTTGACCATGATTTATCGAACACTTGTTCGGTTCATGACACTTGACCTGGTACTCTGTGTCTCTCAACCTTGAACAGCCGGGAGGGTCACGATGCGTAACGACGGAGTACTCGACACACTCAACTCGCTGCTCAACGCCGACCCCGACGTCGCGGATCGCGACCAGATCGGGGTGATGATCCGCAACAACGCTCACCTGCGTGGCTGGGTTGATGCCGTCGATGTTCGCCTCACCCGCCGGTTACGCAAACTCCAGGCTGAGGGCAAATCAGAGGCTGCCGGGATGGCGTTGACCGACGAAGGCCGCCGGTCCGGCAAAGAAGCCAAGAACACCGAGAACCGCGAACAGATCTGTGTAGAGTTCCCGGCCCTCGAAGACGCGTTGGCGACCGGGGCCGTCTCAGCAGATCATCTCGATGTGCTGGCGCGACTGACACGCAACCTGTCCGACATCGAGAAATCCGATCTGCACGCCGTCGGCGACGATCTCATCAGCTCGGCAACATCGGATTATGTGTCCGAGTTCGAACGCAAAACCCGCGGTGTGATCGATCACATCCGCAATACACATTCGCCCAAAGATGAAGCCGCCGAGTTGGACCGTCAACGCGCCGAGTCGAACATCAAATCATGGGTCGACAAAATCTCAGGGATGCACAAGACCTTGATCTCGTGTGACCCGATCCGCGACGCCGCCCTCCACGCTGTGATCGACGCCCAACTCGCCCGCTTGAAACAACAACCCGACAACACCGAAACCACATTCGGATCACTGCAGGTCGACGCCTTGGTTGCTGCGATGTCCACCACCGACCCCGGTCAACCAAGAATCCCAGAAGTCAGCGTGTTGATCGACCATCGCACCGCCTGCCACGGACGTCACGCCGACACGATCTGTGAAACATCAGCCGGCACACCGCTGCCGGTGTCGAGCGTGCAACGCATGTGCTGCGACGCCACCATCATCGGGATCACGATCGGCGACAACGGAGAAGCATTGAACGTCGGACGCCAGCAGCGCACCGCCACCCGAGCCCAACGCCGAGCGCTCCGAGCGATGTATCGCACCTGTGCCCACCCGCACTGCGAAACCAGCTTCGATCGATGCCGGATCCACCACATCATCGCCTGGACACTCAGCGGAAACACCGATCTCGACAACTTGCTGCCACTATGTGAGCAACACCACCACCTCGTTCACGAAGGCAACTGGACACTCACCATGACCCCCGACCGGGTCTGCACCTGGACCAGACCCGACGGATCGATCTGGAACAAGAGTCAAAGCATCAACCGCACCACACGAGCGCGATCATCGCCGAGGCAACCCGACCAACATCCAGCCGACATGTTCCGACAACCCAGCCTCTGCTAGCAACCCCGCCGGCATCGAGGCCCTCCCCCACCCACCAAACACGACGACCAACACCCACCCCGACGCGCCGGCCCGTTGGCGCGCCCCGGACCCGCGTGACGTAATACTCGGTGGGGGCTGGAGGACCTCGCCGTGTTCAGCCTGGCGGAGTGGTGGCATATCGGGCTCGAGGACGCACTGGTATTGCCGACGCCTCACCAAGTCGCGGCTGTTCTCCGGCCGCCTCGCCGGTCGCGGTCGTTCAGTCGTTGAGGAACTTGCGGTGGCGGTCATCGGTCGCCGCACCGGCGATTCGTAACGCCTGGGCTTCGCCGACCGTCGTGAGAATGGCTTTGGCCTCCGCTCGAATCACGCCGGTCGTTCAGTCGTTGAGGAACTTGCGGTGGCGGTCGTCGGTCGCTTCACCGGCGATTCGTAACGCCTGGGCTTCGCCGACCGTCGTGAAAGTGGCTTTGGCCTCCGCTCGAATCACGTCGCGTTGATCGAGCACCCGAGCCGTCGCCCGCATCGCCGTGTCGACATGGTCGACCACCTCCGCCTCGACTCGATAACGGCCGGCCACCCGCACTGCTCGGTGAAAATTCGTCGTCGTTTCGGTGGTGACCGCCCACTGCTTGCCGATCGCGATGCACGCCCACGCCATCGCCTCGTCGAGCACGGCCAGCGTGACGCCTCCGTGCACCAACGTCGGCGCGCCGCTGAAGCTGTCGCTCAGCTCGAATTCGGCCACCACGATGCCTGCTTCGGTGTCGTGAAAGAACGGAATCTGCAGCCCTTGCGGGTTGGTCGGGTCGCAGACGAAGCAATTCGTCTCGTAGCCCCAGTCATCGTTGTGCAGTCGGATCATCATCACGAGTCGTGACCGCGGCCGTCCAGGCGCGAAAGTGGTCGGATCGTGAACCCAACTGGCATGATCCACTATTCTAACGACCTTCGTGATCGGCTCGAGACGAATCTCGCCGCCCACCAGCGACGTGAATACGATCTCGGTGAATACAAGCACGCCGCCGTGGCACTCGTGCTGGTCGACAGCGACTACGTCCGCGACTATGACGACCCGATCATCGCCGGCGACATCGACATGTCGAACGTGCCAGGAGACACGACCGGACTCGACGGTCGGATGGTAGGCGTGGCCGGTGGTGCGTCGTTCCTGCTGAGCCGTCGGGCCAGGCAACTCAACAAGCACGCTGGCCAATGGGCATTGCCAGGCGGACGTGTCGACCCCGGCGAATCAGCGACTGAGGCGGCGCTGCGCGAACTCGACGAGGAGGTCGGCCTTCAGCTGGGCCACGATGCCGTGATCGGCCAGCTCGACGACTACCCGACGCGCTCGGGCTACGTGATCACACCGGTGATCATGTGGGGTGGCGGCGATCCGGAACTGACGCCGTCGCCCGATGAAGTGATGGCCGTGTATCGGATCGGGCTGCACACATTGCGCGATGGTGAGGCGAGGTTCGTCTCGATCCCCGAGAGCGAACGCCCGGTCCTCCAGATCCCGCTCGGCAACGATCTGATCCACGCCCCGACCGGGGCGGTCTTGTATCAGTTTCGAGAGGTGGCGATGGACGGCCAATTCGGCATGAGGGTCGACCATTTCGAACAGCCCATATTCGCCTGGGGGTAGCGGGTCAGACCGGAAGGTCGCCGTGCTGCACGGCGTCGCCGACGATCTCCCAACCGGCATCGGTACGTACCAGCGCGGCGCCTGTCGGCAGATCGACGACCGGTGTGTCGGCCAACGAATGTGAACGAGCCAGCTGATCGTGGGGCCAGGTCTCGACCTCGGTGATCAACGCCAGGTTTGACACCACGCCGAGCCCCAACGCGAATCCACCTCCGCGGCGATCGGTCATCGGGTCGCACAACGCCGCCGCGCTCGAAGCGGCTGCGATCACAATGCCACCGCGTTCGAGCACACCCAGGATCGCCGCCATCAACGGTGTGTCCTTGAGCACACTCCGAAGATGATTGGCCGAGTCGCCGGCCAAGAACACCGCTCCGGCGCCCGCCACGACCGCCGCCGCCTCGTCGGTCGCCCCAGCGCGGGTGAGAACCATCAACGGCTCGACCTCGATCCCCAACCGTGCGCCCCACGCCGTAGCCGATCCGACCATCTCGTCGGGCCGTTCGTAGGCGTCGGCGGTGGGCAGCACGACAGCGCGATCGATTCCGGCCAGCACCCGCCGGTCGAGTTCATCGTTGGCGACGAACGGGCCACCACCCTGCAACACGAGAGTTCCTGGCATAGCCAGATCGTAGATCGCCAGAACTCCGAGATGTGTCTTCCCGGCACTCGACTGGCACCTGTTACCGAACGGTAACTAGCGTAGACGTATGGCAGGCATTCTCGAGGTAGGCATCGTCGGATCGGGCATCATGGGCGCCGGGCTGGCCGAGGTCGCCGCCCGCGCCGGCCACGATGTGATCGTTCGTTCGCGCACGATGGAAGGAGCCGACGCAGTCTTTGGCAAGATCACCAAGAGCCTCCAAAGCCAGGTCGTTACGGAGCGCATGACCGACGATCAGCGCAACGCAATCATCTCTCGAGTACGTGTGACCGATCACTTGGGCCAGCTCGCCAACTGCGATCTCGTGATCGAGAGTGTCGTCGAGGATCTCGAGATCAAACGAGCCTTGTTCGCCGAACTGGAGCAGATCGTCAAGCCGAGCGGAATCCTCGCCACCAACACCTCCACGCTGCCCGTGGTCGAGCTGGCGATCGCGACCCAGCGCCCCGACCAGGTGTGCGGGATTCACTTCTTCAACCCGGCACCGATCATGAGCTTGGTCGAGATCATCAAGCCGATCACCGCCAGCGACGACACGATCGCCAAGGCCGTGGCGTTCGTCGAGCACTGTGGCAAGGATGCCGTGTCTGTTGAGGACCGCGCCGGATTCGTGGTCAACGCGCTGCTGTTTCCGTATCTCAACAACGCCGTACGGATGTGGGAGAACGGCACCGCCACGATGGAGGCGATCGACACGGCAATGACCGGCGGCTGCAACTTCCCGATGGGACCGTTCGCGCTGCTCGATCTGGTCGGCCTCGACACATCGCTCTCGATCCTCGAAGCGCTGTACGACGAGTTTCGCGATCCCAACTACGCCGCCGTGCCGACCCTGCGCCGCAAGGTGGCCGCCGGCCAGGTCGGCCGCAAGAGCGGCCAGGGCTTCTACAGCTACGGCTGAGGCGACGCCAACCGTCGCCTCCGACACCGAGACGGTGCCGATCGAACAACCAGCCACAACCGCCGCCAACCTCGGGCTCCGACACCGAGACGGTGCCGATCGAACAACCAGCCACAAACCGCCGCCAACCGATGCCAATCTGCGGCTCCGATAGCGAAGCAGTGCTGATCGAACAACGCAACCCGACGCCAACCGACGCCAACCTCGGGCTCCAATATCGAAGCGGTGCTGATCGAGCAACGCAACCCGACGCCAACCTCGGGCTCCGACACCGAAGCGGTGCTGATCGAGCAACGCGACCGCTGCAACCCGACGCCAACCGACACCAACCTCAGGCTCCGACACCGAGACCGTACCGATCGAACAACCCGACCGCCGCAACCCCACGCTTGCTGGGATCGCCAAACACGACCGATGGCTCTAGGAGGCCTACCTACTCACAGCTTCGACCACGTTCGAATATCGGCACAGCCGCGCTTGGTGCCGTTAGAGAGCCGGGCTCACTCCTGATTCGGGCCTGATCACAAGTTGCGTGGCAGGATGGCTATATGAGTGAGCGCGGAACGTCCCATCGTTTCGATCATCTCCCACGCGTCCCGCTCGTCTCGCCGATCGAGCCACCGCCGAGCCGGTGGAGCATGCCCGCCGAAGGGCCCGTCGATGACAGCGACCTGGTAGCACTCGGTGCCGACCTCGAACCCGGCACCTTGCTGTGCGCCTATCGGGCCGGTCTGTTCCCAATGCCATTCGATCGGCGCCGAACTGCCTGGTTCTCGCCCGATCCGCGTGGGGTGATCCCGCTCGATGGGCTGCGGGTGCCTCGTTCATTGCGTCGCAGCGTCGACAAGTTCGAGGTTCGGATGAACACCAACTTCCCCGCGGTCATGCAGGCATGTGCCGAACCGAGTCGATCCGGTGCGTGGATCAATCGTGCCTTCTGCGACGCCTACCAACGCCTCAACGAACTGGGTTGGGCGCACTCGGTCGAGATCTACGCCCCCGATCAGGGCGATCTGTTGGTCGGAGGCTTGTACGGGGTGCGGGTCGGCGGGCTGTTCGCCGGAGAATCGATGTTCCACCGCTCCACCGATGCATCGAAGGTCGCCCTCGTTCACCTGGTCGATTGGTTGCGGGCCACCGATGCGAGCCTGCTCGACGTTCAGTGGACGACCCCTCACCTGGTCTCGCTGGGGGCGGTCGAGATTCCGAGGACCGAGTATCTACAACGCCTCGCTGCCGCGATTGAATGAGTGGGAGAGTGGGTACCAGTACCCGGTGTCGGTGGGCCGCCACCCACCGACACCGAGATTGGTACCGACCGTTTGTCCCAGATGCCGGTAGGAGGATCCCGCCACGAAGATTCGTGTGCCGGCGACGCGGTCGGACAACCTGTTATCGACGCGGTATTCATCAACCTTGAGACCTTGTTTGGAGAACTTCGATATGAGTGACCCAGAACAACCAGAACGGCGACACCGCGATCAACCCTGGATGATGCGCACCTACTCGGGGCACTCCACCGCCCAGGCATCCAACCAGCTGTACCGCACGAACCTGGCCAAGGGCCAGACAGGCCTGTCGATCGCGTTCGACCTGCCGACTCAGACCGGTTACGACCCCGACTCAGAACTTGCCCGCGGCGAGGTTGGCAAGGTTGGCGTTCCGGTCGCCCACATCGGCCACATGGGCACCCTGCTCGATGGCATCCCGCAAGGCCAGATGAACACGTCGATGACGATTAACTCGACGGCGTCGTGGCTGCTGGCGCTATACGTCGCGAACGCCGAGCAGCACGGGGTCGCCTCCTCTGATCTGCGCGGCACCACCCAGAACGACATTGTCAAGGAGTACCTGTCGCGGGGTACCTACATTTTCCCGCCGGCCGCCTCGCGGCGCCTGATCGTCGACATGATCGCCTGGTGTTCCGAGCACGCTCCGCTGTGGAACCCGATCAACGTCTGCTCGTACCACCTCCAAGAGGCCGGTGCCACGCCCGTCCAGGAGATCGCTTACGCGTTCGCCAACGCGATCGGTGTGCTCGATGCCGTCAAGGCGTCAGGCCAAGTCAGCGACGAGCGGTTCGGGCAGGTGTTCGGCTCGATCTCGTTCTTCGTCAACTCTGGGATTCGCTTTGTCGAGGAGATCTGCAAGCTGCGGGCGATGACCGAGATGTGGGACCAGATCGGGCTCGAGCGCTACGGCGTGACCGACTCCAAGGCGCGCCGGTTCCGCTATGGCGTGCAGGTCAACTCGCTCGGCCTCACCGAAGCCCAACCCGAGAACAACGTCCAGCGGATCGTGCTCGAACTGCTCGGCGTCACGATGTCGAAGCGGGCCCGCGCACGCTCGATCCAGCTGCCCGCCTGGAACGAAGCACTCGGCCTGCCGACACCGTGGGATCAGCAGTGGTCATTGCGGATCCAGCAGGTGCTGGCATTCGAGAGCGACCTGCTCGAGTACGGCGACCTGTTCGACGGCTCGCACGTGATCGAGGCAAAGACCACCGAACTGCGCCAAGCGGCCCAGACCGAACTCGACGACGTGTTGGCGATGGGCGGCGCTTTCGGGGCCGTCGAGACACTCAAGTCGCGACTTGTCGCTTCGATGGCGCTGCGCACACGTCGAATCGAACGTGGCGATCAGACGGTCGTGGGTGTGAACACCTACACCGAGTCGGAGCGGTCGCCGTTGGGTGGCGCCGGGTTGATTCTCACCGTCGATCCCGCTGTCGGTGAACAGATGACAGCCGACGTCAAGCAGTGGCGCTCGCAGCGTGATCAAGCGGCCGTCGACGCAGCGCTCGGCGAGCTGCGAAGAGTCGCCGAGACCGCTCAGAACGTAATGCCCGCCACGATCGAGCTCGCCAAAGCCGGCGGCACGACCGGCGAGTGGGGCACCCTGATGCGCGACGTGTTCGGAGAGTTCCGGGCCCCCACCGGTGTCGCCGGTGCTACGGGAGGTACGACGGGCGCCCTCTCGGCGGTTGCCGAGCGGGCGCGATCGATGACGGGCGGCCCTCCGCGGTTGCTGATCGCCAAACCCGGCCTGGATGGACACTCGAACGGGGCCGAACAGATCGCTGTCGGCGCCCGCGACGCCGGCATGGAAGTGATCTATTCGGGGATTCGCATGACCGTCGACCAGATCGTGGCGTCAGCTCGCGACGAAGACCCTGATGTGATCGGCGCCTCGATCCTGTCGGGATCGCACCTGGAGTTGATCCCCGACCTCGTCGATCGGCTTCGCTCGGTAGGCGTCGATGCTCCGGTGATCGTGGGAGGCGTCATCCCCGAAGACGACCGGTCGACTTTGATCGGCGCCGGCGTGGCGGCGGTCTACACACCGAAAGACTTCCAACTGGCCACGATCATGTCCGACATCGCCGACCTCACCGAGTCACATCGCGGCGCCGACAGCGGCCGCACTCGTTAAGCCACCGAGGCCGTCGCCGTCAGGGCCCGATCGAGGTCGCACCACAGATCCTCGACGTGTTCGCAGCCGACACTGAACCTGATCAGGGTCGCCGGCATATTCGTCTGACCGGCTATCAGGGCGCGACGCTCCATGGTCGACTCGATCCCACCGAGGCTGGTGGCGTTGTTGATCAGCTCTGCCACCTCGACGAAGGCGCTGGCACGCTGACCGGGCCCGGTCACGTCGAAGCTCATCATCGCTCCGAATCCGTGCATGAACGATGCTGCGTTGGCGTGGGTGGCGTGCGACGCCAAGCCGGGATATCGAACCCTGGCAATTTCGGGGTGCGCTTCGAGCCGCTCGGCCAGAACTTGGGCGTTGGCGGTCGACTTCTCGATCCGCAAACTCAAGGTGCGGGCGCCGCGTGTGGCAAGGAACGCCTCGAGCCCGCCGATCGTGCCGCCGTTGCGAACTCGCCGATCGTAGAGATCGTCGTAGAGATCATCCTTGCGCGTGGTGAGCACGCCTGCCAGCAGGTCTGAGTGTCCACCGATGAACTTGGTCGCCGAGTGCATCACGATGTCGGCGCCGTACTCGAGTGGGCGCTGAACAAGCGGCGTCGCGAAGGTGCTGTCGACTGCGACCACGCAGCCCTGCTTGCGAGGGGCCGAGCAGATCCCTGGAAGATCGGCGACGGTCATCAGAGGGTTGGCCGGCGACTCCAGCCACAACAGGTCAGCCTGTTGGCCAGCCGCGATCCACGCCTCTGTATCGGCCAGATTAATCCGGCGCACGGACCATCGGCCCTGCTGTTCGCCCTCGACCGCCAACCCGCTCACGGCGTGATAGGGGTCTTCGGGGATCGCTACCACGGAGCCGACCGGCAGGCCGTGGAAGATACAGGCGACCGCAGCCATACCCGAAGAGAATGCCAGCGACCGTCCGCCTTCGAGGCCACCCATTAGTTCCTCGAAGGCGATCTGTGTGGGAGTGCCCTCGGAACGGCTGTAGTACCGATCGCCCGGTAGACGGAAGTTCGACGCCATCACCGGCGGAACGTTGAGCGGCTCGCCCGGTGCCATCGGCCGACCGCCGTAGATCACCCAAGTCGAGGGGTCGTAGTCGTGCATCGCGCCACGGTACGACGCGATCGCAACCGCCACACGAGCGAACGGGCCCTGAGCGGTCGCCGACCATCCCCGCCTGTGTCCTCGACCGATAACGAAAGGATCGCTGAACCTGAGCGGAAGCGGTTCGAGTCGACCCGCTCGATGACGGCTCGAACGCCGATCAGGGCGCTTGGGTCGTGACCGTCGAAACCGGTGTCGGCAGGTCGTCAACGAGCACCACATCGGTCGGGATCTCGAGGATCTGACCGATCTGGATAATCTCGCCATTGTTCAACAGCCGGTTGAGTCGCACGATCTCCAACTTTGGCACCTGGAAGCTGCGGGCGATTTCGGCCAGGTTGTCGCCGGCCTTGACCTCGTAGAACCTGCGGCGATCGTCGACGATCGTCGTGACCGTCGTCGTGCTGGTGGTGGTGCGGATCGGCGGCAGCGTGTCGAAACCGTCGCCCTCGCTCGAACCACAGCCGACGGCGACGAGCGCTAGCAGACCGGCAGCGGTGGGGAGGAGGATTAGTCGGTGCATCAAGATGTCTGTCGATCGGGTACCCGAATCGTAGGCGAGCTGCCTAGCCTCCACCACGTGCCGACCACATCTTCACCCCCAGACGACTTCCGTGGCGCTCGAGTACCCGACCGCCAGTACCGCGTCGACGCCGACGGCGTTGGGATCGCGATCCACGAATGGGGTGACGCAGACGCACCTCCATTGATGCTCGCCCACGGGGGGTTCGACTTCGCCCGCACGTTCGACTCCTTCGCCCCGCTGCTCGCCGATGGCGGCTGGCGTGTCGTCAGCTGGGACCATCGTGGCCACGGCGACAGCGACCACGTCCACTTGTACTCGTGGGACGCCGACCTGCGCGACGCCGCTGCGGTGTTCGATCACACAGCCGGCCGACAGGCCGTATCGACGATCGGTCATTCCAAGGGCGGGGCGTTGATGATCCAGCTCGCCGATGCCCAACCGCATCGGTTCGCCAAGCTGGTCAACATCGACGGGATCCCATCGAAGCGTCCGATTCCCGACGTCGCCGAACACGATCGCACCAAGATGCTGGTCGGCGAACTGACCGGCTGGCTCGAGCACCGCCAGCGCACTGCCGGTTCGCAACGTAAGCCGGGCACGATCGATGAGCTCGCCACGCGGCGAGGTCGCATGAACCCGCGCCTTTCGAGCGAATGGTTGCGCTATCTGGTCACAGTGGGGGCGGCGGAGGCCGAAGATGGTTGGCGTTGGAAACTCGATCCCTCGATACGGTTCGGCGGCTTCGGGCCGTGGCGTCCCGAGTGGGCGCTGATGCGGCTCGCAGGGATCGGGGTGCCGTTCTTCGGCATGCTCGTGAATATCGAAGAGGAGATGGGTTGGGGCACGGTGCCCGACGACGTACGGCCCTTCGTGCCTGACGGTGGCCGACTCGAGGTGCTCGAGGGTGTCGGACACTTCGCCCACATCGAACAGCCAGCCGAGATGGCGGGCCGCGTTCTTGAGTTCCTCGGGGGTCCGGCGTGAGCACCGATTTCGTCATACACAACAGGTGTCAGCTGGCACTCCACAGATTGCGTGCGGGCGAAGGCCGCCCTCTGCTGCTGCTGCACGGCCTTGGCGAACGATCACCCGACGCGGCGCCTGCATACGCCGATCGGTGGCCGGGCCCGGTGGTGGCGCTCGACTTCACCGGGCACGGCGAGTCGACGAAGCCGATCGGCGGCGGGTACACCGCCGAGATCCTGCTCGCGGACGGCGACGCGGCGCTCACCCACCTCGGTGGGGCGACGATCGTCGGGCGTGGTCTCGGCGCCTATATCGGCCTGCTGCTCGCCGGGGCGCGCGCCGAGATGGTGCTCGGCACGGTGCTGGCCGACGGCCCAGGCCTCTCGGGAGGGCCCAGTGTTCCGACGTCTCAGCCGGTGTTCTCGTTCGAGTCGGTCGACGGCACCCCCGATCCATACGCCCTGATCGAGTTGGGCCGCGACCTGCGGCCGCCCGACTACGCCGCCACGTTCAGTCGGATGGCGGTCCAACGCTCGGCGCTCGACGAACCGATCACCGTGGTGGCCAGGTTCCGCCCGTCATGGCTTCGAGCGGTCGCCGAAGAGCCCGGCGTCTGCGAAGCAGCGTCGGTCGCCGACGCTCTCGTCAACTACCGGTCGTGAATCTCGTCGGCGGCTGCGTTCCAGGTACCCGCCGACGCTCTCGTCAACTACCGGTCGTGAATCTCGTTGGCGGCTGCGTTCCAGGTACCCACCGACGCTCACGACACGAAGCGAGCGAACGACCCCTCGCCGACCGGCCATCCGACCGGGACCCCCACACCCGCCGACGCTCACGACACGAAGCGAGCGAACGACCCCTCTGAGAGGGACCGGTCGTCCGACCGGGACCCCCACACCCGCCGACGCTCACGACACGAAGCGAGCGAACGACCCCTCGCCGACCGGCCATCCGACCGGGACCCCCACACCTGGCCGATTACGACCGGATTCGAGGCGGACACAGCGTATTGACGTTGGTCGGTGCCCGATTCGTGCTCGACTCCTCCCCGTCGCGGTCAAGGTCGGCTATTGGACCTGGTCTGGGCGCGTTTCGCGAGACTTCGCCGGTGCGGCGAGGCTCTGCCTCACCGAGGTCTGGTCTGCCAGATCATCATCGACTATGGACCGTCCGCACCGGCTGCCTGATCGCCTTCACGGGTCTGAGATCCCACAACCAACTCAGGCGACCGTGAGCTCTATCCCTGCCGTTCGGCTACCAGATCGGCCACGATTCGAGCGCTGATCGCCACCATCGGCAACCAGCCGCCGGGGTGCGCCGATCCCCCCACCAGATACAGCCCGTCGACTGGGCCGACGTTGTGCGGGCGGGCGAACGCTGCACGCTTGCCGTTCGAAGAGGTGCCGTAGATCGCACCACCGACCGCGCGGTAGCGGGCTTCGAAGTCGGCCGGCGCAAGTGTGCGTGTGAAGTCGATTCGGGTGCGGATGTCGAAACCGCGTTCGGCCAGCCTGTTCAGCACGGCGGCGGTCATCAGCTTGCGGTCGATCCCGATCGCTGGCGGCGTGTTGACCAACATGTACCAGTTCTCGGCGTCGCGCGGGGCCTGGCCGGGATCGGTCACCGACGAGACACACGCGTACACGGTGGGATCGATCGCCATCTGCCCGGCCTCGAGATACTTGAACTCCTGGCGATCGTGCAGCGAGAACAACAGGTTGTGGTGGGCGATGCCCTCCGTCCGTCCCCGAACCGCGGCACAGATCACGAACGCACTCATCGAACGACCGGCACGATCGAGTCGCTTGGCCTGCTTCGGGTGCGGCAGCAGATCGGTGTAGAGGTGTGCGGCATCGACATTGGAGATCACCAGGTCGGCGGGCTCGGTGCCTCCGTCGGCGAGTTCGACACCGCTCACCTTGCGCCCGTCGAACGCTATTCGGCCGACGTCGACACCCATGCGAATCGTGACTCCGATTCGGGTCGCGACTCGTTCGAGCGCGTCGCGCAGCCGACCGAGCCCACCCATCACATACCAGCAGCCGAACGCCTGCTCGATGTGAGGGATGCACGCCAGCGCGGCTGGCGTCTGGAACGGCGACGAGCCGGATTGTGTGGCGTAGCGCCCGATCAGCTGCTGAATGCGAGGATCGTCGAAGTGAGCGTCTGCCGACCTGGCGAGCGTCCGATTGCCGTCGATGCGGCCGATATCGAATCGCGAACGAACCCGCGACAGCATCGCCGATCGCGACCCCATCGGGCCGGCGAGAAACGTACGCTCGCTGGTCTCCCAAACCTTCGCCGCGTGTTGTGCGAACCGAGACCACTGGGCACCCGAACCGGGGCTGAAAACATCGAGGGCGGCAGGAAACGCCGCCGGGTCATCAGGCACATCGAGCGTTGATCCGTTGGACCACCGGTACCGGATCTGAGGGTCGAGCCGCACAAGTTCGACCTGATCGGCGAGTGTGGTGCCCGCCAGCTGGAATAGCTCGTCGAACAGGTGGGGCAGCGTGAGCAACGTCGGGCCGAGCTCGAACGAGTAGCCACCCTCCTGCAGCGTGGCGAGCTTGCCGCCGACCATCGGGTTGCGTTCGAGTACCTCAACGTGATGCCCGACGGCCGCCAGCCGGATCGCAGCCGCCAACCCTCCGACCCCTGCTCCGACGACGATCACCTTCACATGCGCTGTCCTACCAGACGGACGAAGGGATTCACGAACATCGCGCCGACCACCACCCTCGACGCAGCAACCTTGGCGCTCCAGGATGTCACCCGAACACCTTGCCACGCAGTGCATCACTTCACCGCCCGAATCGTCCAACCCACAGTCTCGAGCGACACCCCTTGATGTGGGTCGACGCGTTGTCGTCAGCCACGCCGGCGCCTCTCAGGCTGCCGGCCCTGCGCGGTCGCGAATCGACTCAAAGTCGATTCGGGACCACCGGGCGCACTCGAATCGACTCTCCGTCGATTCAGAACCACCAGTGCGGCGTCTGCACCATTATCGCTGGCCCGGCTTGTGCCGCATCAGTAGACAATTACCCCTGCGTAAACCCGAAAATTCTCGCTTTCAGCAATTGCTGGTCAACTTCCGGGTCTTTTTGACCGATCGATTTACCATGAAGATGCGTTCGAAGTCTTGGTCGTCTCGGCAGTTCGTGGTGTTGTTGTTTCTTCCGGTGATCCCGGTTGCGTTGCTGGGCGGTGTGTTGTTGATGCAAACGCGTGCTTGGACGACCGAGGAGGCAACGACGAACGCTGCTGATTCGGCGCGGATCGTGGCGGATATGGCGATCGGGCCGCTGATGACTGTTGAGGATTTCGAGTGGACGACGATTGATGTGGATCGCCAAGATGAACTCGACG
>Ga0255047_10001873_pt1 | contig 14522 bp, 14 predicted proteins | sample JV7_2_1_MG_FD_183640 | JGI IMG/M metagenome (GOLD analysis project Ga0255047, IMG submission 183640) | Seawater microbial communities from Jervis Inlet, British Columbia, Canada - JV7_2_1 | ecosystem: Environmental > Aquatic > Marine > Inlet | place: Canada: British Columbia | collected 2016-10-06
TCATTGCTGGAAGTAAAATCAGCATTGTTTGCTCCCCAAAATGTATCTCCATCACTCTCAACATGGAATGAATTGGCAGTAGTGGTGTCAGGTATATCAAGACTCGTCAATATGGTTGAGACATTGAATTCAGCAGTGTCAGGTGAAAGTCTCCATCCAGAAGTTGATGAAACATAATTCTCTGATTGCAAATAACCACCACCAATTTCAAGATTCCCAACAATCCTCCCAGAAGAAGAATATGAACCAGATGGATCCAAATCAATTGAAGTGCTCAGACTTGGAGACTGAGTGTCATCAGGATTCTCCACAAGTCCTGATTCACTTGTTGCTTTGTAGAGATATTGATTAAATGTTTCGTAAAGTTCTGTCATATTTTTTATTCAGCTCCCACCAAATGTCCAATGTCTGGAACAAATTCTGTTGTTTGACTTATTCTTTCTTTGCTAATCATCAAAGACAAAGACTGTGTATACTCAGCAAATGCAGAATCTTTGGTGATATCATACTTTTCCTTTTCTTTCCTCTCTTTGATTTTGTGCTTCAAATAACTGACAATCAAGTCTGCATCAGGTTCATCAAGCACATCTGCATCAGAATTATAATCAGGAAGTGTTCTGTAGAAATCCATGTACAAGTTGTATCCCTCATATGTAGAATCGAATGGGATGTTGAATCTTATTGTATCCTCAAATATGGTGTATGTTGTTGGTTCACCAAAACTTGCATTTTGCCAAACATCAACTCCCACAGCATGAGTGTCATCAATTGAACCATCACCTGAAGCTGGAATTCCAGAAAGAGTGTTGGTTGAATTGGTCTTTGCAGTGTATGTTATTGTGTTGCTGCCAATCACTATAGAACCAGAAGATCCTAAATCTCTAGTTGTTGTTATCACTAATGTGGTTGCTCCGACTGCAGGTTGAGTTGCAACAGTTGTGTGTGGAACACCCTCATACCACCTATTGAACAATCCCTTGTCAATATAGGAAATTTGTCTCCCTGAGTTGCCAATTCTCAATCCTAAGATGTTTTGAGGAGAATCTGGGTTTCTGAGTGTGGATGGCACTGAAACAGAGTATGCTCCTTCTGCAATATTCCCAATATCAGTATCAAACGCAGTTCTGAATGACCATCTCTTCAAAGATCTGTCAATCTTTCTTCGGCATTCCCACAAAGAGTCATTAAGGAATTCATGAGTTATAATCCCTCCAATTTCATTGCCAGTTTGCTCGAGTGCTCTTTTCTTGACAGCTCCAACAGAGTTGTGAACGAATCCTGTTGCAATTATCCCATCTGACCAATCACTTGATGTTGCATCAGTTTCGTTGTAAAATTTGACTCTGTAGTAATCTGTTGAAGATCCTGATGTGTCAGCATAAAATGTCTCCAGTGAATCCACTCTGAGTGAAACAGTGGTCAATGAAGAATAAGAGCTTCCACCATCAGTAGATTTTTCAATTACAATTTGATTATATGGTATGAATGTGAATCTATCACCACGACTGTGAGCAAAAGAAGTTGCAGCTGCAAGAGTTATTGCTGATGCTGTTGGAGATGTGGATGAATGGAGGAGGACTATTTCAGATTTTTCAGCACCAACCATTCCCATGTAACCATATTCACTCACTGCAAAACCAAGACCACTAGTTACTGAAATTGCAGTTTGACCAGATGCTTCATCATCAGACAAATAAGTGAACTTGTTTGACTGAACTTCAGGGAATTGGATGAATAACTCAACTCCAATCCCTTCTCCTACTTTTGTTCTTAATTTTGGATTCATAATTATTTGAATTTGCTTTTAATGACACTGACAATGAAGACCATCCCTTCTATGCCAAGATATCCTCCTGTTCCTGCCATTGCAGTAGTTAAGTATATTTGTTCTGGCCAAAAGTGCAAGCCAATTAGTGCAAACATCACTCCTGAAAAAGAAGACATGATTGTTAGAACAACAAAGTCCAATATTGTTTTTGAAATTCCTTTCCTGTGAGAATCTAGTGCATGAACCACAGCTCCAAAGAATGCTATGGTTCCATGTGCGATTAATTGGGTTGTTTCTACCATATAATTTATACTATTGCTAATCCACCGCTAAAAATTCCTGCTGCTGGTGGTCTGATGTGGGTTCCTGCTGCTGAATGTTCAACTACCAATTTAGGGTCGTTGGTTGTTCCAGCCTCATCTGCGTAGTAACAGTTAATTCGCGCTTCGTCGTTTGATGTCCATGTTGGGGCACTCCCCGATGTGTCTCTGGAATACCTTGCTCCAAACATTGTGTTTGCGTCTGGGTCGATGTATGTAATCCCATTGGAATCAAGTGTGAAGTCGTGATACCCCCCCACGCTTGCGCGATAGTTACTGAAGGAATCAGCCGCATATATCGTAGTGCCCCACTTTGCGATAGCATAATCACCTGTAGCAAACACCGATTCACTAACTGGGTCTGCTGAAACAATGTCGCAATTAGGGTCTTCTCCGAAGTCGGTGTCGGCTGTGTCAGTAAGTGACCACAAACTAAGCACCGCACTCGAGATTGTGTCTGTTCCAATGGAAGAAGTGTCAAACCCGAAACAAGAGCGTGTAACCACGTTGAAGTTTGGGGAGCTGGTTGCACGACCTTCAATAAATGCCTGTGAGCCGCTTGTGGCATCAAACACATGTGTTCCTGCCCCGTTGATTATGGTCGACCAACTTCCAGCCGCAATTCTCAGCATTTGTCCGTCGATTGGCGCAGAGCCACCAGAACCAGCAACAGGGTGTTGGGTTAGTGTTGTGCTTCCAATCTTTCCCTTAGTGATGGGCTTGTCGGTAAACTTTTCTTTCTTTACACTAATGGTGTGTGCAAGGGTTTGTAGAATCGCTGCCTTTGGGTCTTCTCTAAACTTACTGACAATATCTCCCGTTTTTGGGTCTTTATGGGTACGTTCAATAGTTCCATTTATATCTAAAACCAAGACAGGTGGGTTTCCAATTATGAATCGTTCAATTTCTACCGAGCCATCTCTTCCAAAGCCAATCGGAGTGCCGTCAGGCATCCATGCTTTTGCAAGAACCTCTACACCCTTAACCCTTTTTTTGATAGAGATAATCTCAATTTTGTAGTCTGCACGAGAAAACTGCACACGCTCTTGTGCCACAGCACCAACCTTCTCAATCTCTGTGGATTTGAGGTCAACTTTTTGTGTAGAGTCGAGTGTTTTAAGGCTTTCCTCTATTGTTGTTGCTTTGAGTGGCATGTCTATTCTGAATAAGCGTCAATCGTGTATTCGATTTTCACTGCTATTAAACGTGCGTCACCAGTCAGGTCATCTGTTGCAACTTTTCTTGCAACAACAAATGTCACCCACTCACCAGCAGTTGCATTTGCCACAGTGATGTTTCCGCTTGCGGCTGATATGTGCATGTCGCCTTGTGCTATCCAAGTGTCAGTCGTTGTGACCTCTGTACCAAGTGCAGCATCTATTGCGTCATTGTCCGCCCAAGAACCACCTGCGATTCCCCAGTCTACTGTTTCAGTGGTGAGTCCTGCAGCATTTGTCCAGTAGAATGTGGCATTGACAATCCCAGCATCCCAGTTGTCTGGCATTGGGAAGTTCCAAAATGCATGTTCTTCAGTGGTTGTATCAAAGTCCAGAACCCAATAGTTGATGTCATTAGTTGCAGCTTCAATTTTAGTTGGATCTGAACATCCAGCAGTGGTGAGAGCTGCTCCTCCTGCTGCTGAGAGCATTATGGACTTCACTGCACCAGACAATCCATCAGGAGTAACTGCACGTCCTGTGTCTGTTCCTGTGTTTGTCTCTGCAACAGTGGCCAGCTCAACTTGACCAACTTGTGTTGCTGAAGCAGCTAGACTCAGAGCTGTGTCCAATCCTTCTCCATCTGTATACATCAATGTGCTTGGGTTGTCTTGCCTTACCCAAAGCTGCCCCCAAAGTGTTGAGTCAGCGTTCGCTGCCCCTTGCTCTTGGATATAGATTGAACTGGAAAAATCCACATCGGTAGTTCCTGTTCGAATTTCAATAACGTCTTGGTCAGCGTCATTCTTGATAGTTACATCATTGGCAGAGCCTTGTCCAGTGATAACAATCCCTTCTGTTGCAGTGTAACCAATAGCTGCATTGTCTCCAGCTGCAGTGTCAGCACGAGGTTCAATAACATTTGGAGTATCATTTGAGCGACCAGCTCCAAACACTTGTATAACTCCTTGAGAGGCATGACTCCTAAGAACAATACCCATCTTCTGAATGCCATCATCTGAGTTAGGTGGTTTTGTTGCAGTCATTGTTCCTGCATCTGATACATAGAGAGCATCTTTTACTGAAAATCCTGATGTGTCCATTCCTGTCTGATTTCCTGAAATAGTAACTGAAACAGTTGCTGTGTTATCTATAGCTTGGTCTGCAATTCCGAGTGCTGGCATCTTGGTTGGATCATCTGCATCTGCTGTTTCTACTTCTGCATAACCACTGGGATTCCAACTTTCAAGATAGAAAGGAACTCCTTTAGCAATCGTTCCTGCACTTGCTTTTCGGACAGAGAGAACTGTCGCATCTACTGCTCCTGCAGTAACTGATTGAAAAGTGAGTCCTGCTGCTCCATCTGACTGCAAGAATTGTCCTGCACTTCCATCTGATGCTGGATAAACCAAACTTGCAGCTCCTAAAGTAACCACCCCACTTGCAGTTAGTGCTCCAAAACTCCCTGCACCTGTTGTCGTTATTGCTCCAGCACCAACATCAATGGAGGTGAATCCTGAAGTTATAGAACCAGAATTCAATGCTCCAACTGTTACTAAGTTGGCAGCAGTGGTGATTGATGCTTGAGTTGCTCCAGTTACTGTTGCTGCTGTAGTTGCTGCCAAGTTCGCCACAACAGTTGTTGAGGAAACAACAAATGGAGCTGTTCCTGTGGCAATATCAGAAACAAATTGAGTTCCTGTAATAGTAAAAGCACCAACATCCCAGTTGGCAGTTAAAGGAACAGTTCCATCTGCAAGCAAGTCTCCAGATCCAGCTGCAGAGAATGATGGAGCTGATGTTGCTCCATTAGATGTCAAAACTCCAGAAGCAGCAAGTGCAAGTTCAATTATATCACCAGAGCCATTGGAATAAAACAACTTCCAATTTCCTGCATTCATATTGGTCATTGTGAATGCATCTCCTGCTACAGATCCTGTGTCATATGTTGCAGCAACCATGTCTCCTGCTCCAGCTGCAGTCCATTCCACATCAGTAGCTCCTGCATTGGTTGCAAGAACTTGGTTTGCAGTTCCAAGACCTGCTATTGTTGAAACAACAGATTCTTCAAAAGCTGTCAATTCTCCACCTGCACCTATTCCTGTTCCTTGTGATATATAACTCATATAAGTCCATTAAGTTTAACTTCTGGAGCATGTGCTCCATAAAGCCTGACTAAACGCTGGGAATGGATTCTTAAGTCTCTTTTTCTTTTGTCAAGACCTTTCTCCATCTCTTGCAGTTCCAATTCTCTTTCTGCAAAATAATCTAATGTTTTTTGATTGTCTCTTTTCAATTCAGAATTGAGCTTTTCATTGACTCCAATCTCTTCGACAATCTTTTCAAGTTCAGAATTTTTGTCATCAATTTTCTCATCAATGCTCAAAGCTGTTTCATTCAGAGATTTTCTTTTTGCACTTGCTTCCTTTTCAAGACGCTCCGATTCTTTTCCTTTATTAATAATTTCATCATCTGCATTTGAACTTTCAATTTTCAAACCAGATATTTCTCTATTTTTAGATTCAATCATCTTGTCCAATTCCAAAATATCATTTTTCTTTCCTACAATGTCTTTTTTCAAAGAATCTTCTTCAGTTTTGAACTTCAACTCTTTGTTGTCAATCTTTTTCTCTCTAGCAACAAATCCTGCTTCTGCATCAGCTCTCCTCTTACCTGCAATTTCAAGACCTGTTTTGGCAACATTGATTTTCAACTCAATGTTTTTCAATTCTTTCCTTGCATCATCTTCTGTTCTTGTTTGAGGAGGTGTATACATGATAATTTATTATTGACCTTCTCCAACAATTCGATAAAGCACGAATCCTGTCACAGCTGTTGCAGCTGACAGTGTAATTGTGAATGCTGTAGCTTCATCTCCAGTAAGAGTGTTTCTCTCAGGACTGGTGTTGTCATACACATAACCTTGATTGTCATCAAAAGCATATGTCCAAGCTACACTTGAGCCAAGAGTGAATGTAAGAGTGTTTGCTCCTCCAGTCGGAATCACTTCCAAATGGTCAATTTCAATATGACCTTTGCTGGGAGCTGAAATAACAGTTCCTGCTTCAGCAGCTGAAAGAGAAATTTCTACGAATCCTTTTCTATCTGTTAACATAATGTTTTATCTCAGATCCCTATCTCCACTCCCAATGGGAGCAGAGTAGAGATCTGAATTAACTTTTAATCTTATCCTGTGTATGTAATTCCTGTTGACACATCACAATGTGCAACACAGTGCCAGTTGGTGCCATCACACCAAACTTCCACTCTATCTCCTATTACTGCTGCACCATCAACAAAGTTGATTGAAGTAGCACCACCAGAAACTTCACTATCACCATCAGCTCCATCACTTGAATGCACAGTTCCAAAGATAACTTGAGCTGCACCATTCGATCCAACTGTATAAGCAGCACCTGAAGGAGCAGCTGTAACAATGAATGTGTAATGCAATCCAGCAGCTGGTGCTGGAAGAGTTGAAGCAAATTCTGTTGCTGAATTCAAGAAGAACACAGAACCAGATTCTTCAGAAGTTATTACATTAGCAGCTGTAACAACTTCAGTAAAGTCTCTATGAATCAGTGTTCCAAGTGGACCAACAGCAAACAAAGTTGTGTCGTCATCGTTACAGTTGATGAACTTACCATCTCCTGTCAAGGTGCCTCCACCATTGTCAAGATAAAGCATGTCTCCAGTAGTAAGTGCATCCATAGTTATTGCAATACCTTTTGCAGTAGTGGTTGCACCAACCATGGTGACTTCAATTCCACGAGCAGCTCCTGTTGTAGGAGATGCAATTGTGACTGACATTCCAACAGGAGTGCTTGTAGCATCTCCTCCAGAAATAATCTCAAGAACTTCACCATCATGTGCAGCAGTGTTGGCATCGAGCCTGAGCAATGCTCCAGTAGTGATTGAGGTACTTGAGAAGTCCACAATTGAGTTGGCAGTTGTTGCAGTGTTGTTAGTCACTGTAAGACTAACTGCATTCAGTGCTCCAGTGAGCACAGTAGCACCACTAGCTGAAACTGAGAACACATCAGTGTTATCGTCATTACAGTTAATGAACTTACCATCGCCAGTCATTGTTCCACCTCCATTATCAAGGTAAAGCATATCACCTGTGGTGAGGGCATCCATTGTCACTGCAATTCCTTTAGCTGTAGTTGTAGCTGCAGCCATCGTCACTGCAATTCCAGTTGCAGCTCCTGTGGTTGGTGAGGCAATTACAATCGACAATCCTGTTGGAGTCGAAGTTGTATCACCTGCACTAATCAACTCAAGGATTTCTCCGTCGTGAGTTGCAGCGTTGGCATTCAATGTCATCATTGCTCCAGTCGTAATTGATGTGGAGTCAACATTTATGATTTGATTACCAGTTGTGATTGTGTTGTTTGTTACATCAACTGTTGCAGCATTATCTGCATCAGTGATTGTCAAAGATCCATCAGAGATTACTGTGTCTCCAGCAGTAACTGTAAGCATGTTGCTTCCACCAGCTCCTGCAATGACAGTTGCTCCATCTTCTCCAACTGTGTAAACATTTCCTCCAGCAGTAACATCTCTTCCTACAATGTAGAATCCACCAGCAAGTGTTCCTTCTGTGGCTTGAAGCTGAAGCAAAGCTCCAGTTGTCAAAGAAGTAGACCTGATGACTACAACTCCAGAACTATCAGCATCAGCTCCAAAAGTTGTAGCTGTGTTGTTTGTCACAACCACATTTGATACTGTGTTTGAAGCTCCTAGAGCAGTCAAAGCACCAGTAACAGCACATGCTGTTGCCATGTTTACACTTTCACTGCCATCAGTTGTAACAATTTCAAGAATTCCTGCTTGGCCAGCTGAATCAAATGATAGAGCTGAAGCCACATTGTCTTGAAGATCCCAGTCGACTGCAACTGCAGTAGAAGTAATGTCTCCACCAGGAGTAACTCCTACAAAAACTGCAGCACCAGCTTTACTAACAGACCATGTGTCAGATGTTCCTTTGATGTCAGAACCTGTACCTGAGTTTGTGATTTGAATCACATCTCCAGAACTACCTCCAATGTTTGTCAATGTGAGAACATCAGTAGCAGATGCAGTATTACCTGCAATAGTGAATGTTGCATCTGGTGTCAATGTGAAAGTATAATCACCTGCGAAAATACTTTCCCACTGAGGAACTGATGCTCCTCCTCCTGCTGCTCCAATAGTTGTTACACTAGAACCATTATCAAAGACAAGTGCATTGCTACTATTTACATAGAGCAAATACTCACCTGATGTGGTAGTTGGAGTTACAGTAGGTGTATCGAATTTGATACATCCATTGCCTGCAGTCAAGTGCAGACCACGTCTGGATGTAAAAGATCTTCCATTTTGATAACTCATAATAATGAGAGTACGACTGTGTCTTTCCCCCAGACACTAGGACTTCCAGTTGCCGTACTTAAAATTTAATCTGTTAATTAAGCTGCATTTGTGTTCTTTGAACCAGCCATGTTTCTTGGATCGTTATGTCCAATGTCAAACATCATTGTGGTCTTGTACTGAATTTCTCCAGTCTTGAATACCACATTCGGTCCTTCGAGCATAATTGGTTGTGACTCCTTGTATTGGAATCCATACTCATCTCCCATGAGACTAGTATCATTAGCCCACCAATAAGCTGTGTTGGTTGCAATCCATGGAACTTCAAGAATCTCGTAATCATCGATTCCAGAAGCATCATTGTCTGCAGATCCAGGAAGAGATCCTTTACCTGATGCACGAACTGCTCCACGAATTTCACGCAATCGGAAGAAGTTCGCAGACTTTGAACGAACAATGAATTGGTTGTAGTTCACATCCATCAAGACTCCTTTAGGATCTCGAACAAGAGATGCAGTACGATGAGCAGCTTTAATTGCATCGTAATCCAAATCCATGTTTACAGTTGTTCCGTCTGTAATACGGTTATTCCAGTTTGTTCCACCATCCTCTCTTGTGTGGGCATTTGAGATTGCTGCAACTCCATCTCCACCAGAAATTGTTGCAGAATAATTCCCAGATCCATCAGACACTGTGTATGATGTTGAATAAGAATTGTCCAGTCTGTCAGCACAAAGGATTTCTCTTTTACGCTCACAAGTAGCAATCAGAGACTTGACAACTCTTGTCAGGTCACGTTTCTTGATACCAAATTTCCACATTTTCTTAGTAACAGGGAGCATTTTTCCAAATTCAACCTGTGTATAAGTTTTGTCATATCCCTGAACTGGAACTTCAGAGGTTACGACAGCATTTTCAGTGATTCTGGAAGCCTCACCAAGACCTGAAAGAGATGAATCTTTCACATAATAGTCAGTAACTCCAGTTACTTTGTTGAAGTACTTGTCATAGACAGTTTTCTTCTCAAGCTTCGACTCTTTTAGATAGATGTCCTGAATAGCAACATCTGTCAAGTCTACAGCTTCATCTAATGTTAGCGGTGCACTCATATGTCAGATATTATTACTATTAAGAAGCATCGGGATCTACCCCATTGCCTACGATTACATTACCCCAAATTGTAGTAGTGTCGACATCACTCACAATTCCTTTTTGTACAAATGTTGCAGCCTGAGCTGTTGAAGTTGTACCTGTGTTGTTGACAGTATTAGTGTCAGTCAGAATCATCAAATCTCCATTGTCAGCAGCATCAGCAGTGTTTGCAGACTCAGCTGAAACAGCTTCAGAACCATCTAACTCAACTCCATTCACTTCAGAATCAGAAGTTGTTGCACTCTCTGTTGCAATCATCTTCTTTGTGAAGTGGTTTGAAGTTGCAGTGGCAGCTGTCCAAGTTGTTGCTCCTGCAACAAGCTCATACAAATCGCCAATGACGACAGTAACTGATGAAATTGGAAAAGCTTGATGTCCTTTGTCCCTATCATCTCGAATTATACGCATAACGAATAATTTATATTAACCTGTAAGTTCCTTGATTTCTTCATCACTCCAACCACCATCTTGCAGTGCAGAAATTTGTTTTGGACTGAAATCTTTAGAACCTTCTTCTTTCTTGGAAGATCCAGAACCTCCTCCTGAACTCCCTCCACCTACAGATTGTTTCTTGACTAGTGCAGATGACTTTTTGGTATCATCTGTAACAGTCTTTTTCTTCTCACCTTTGAACTTGTCTGGATACTGACTGCTTACCTCACGATGAGCTTTTTCAAACAGTTTAGATATCTTTGTTGAGTCCTTTGGTGCTGCGAAAAAAGACAGTTCTGTCTTCAAAGCATTGAACAAAGAGTCATCAGTGTCATTCTCAGGAAGATACTCAGGATGGCTCTCAAAGAATGCACTTTCTGCAACTTTGTGAGCATTCTCATAGTTCATCTTTCCTAATTCAGATTTGGGCACAAGACCTTTTGCCTTTGTAAATCTGTCCAAAACTTTCAATGTCTCAGGATCTATGTCTGAAAGATCGTCTGTGTCATCTTCATCTTCAGGCATCGAGCCTTCAACATTTTTGGACAATTCTCTGCCCTCTCTTCTGGCTCTTCGTTTGCCACGGATCCTATCCTTGGCAGCTTCAATTTCATTATCAGTCTTGGTGATATCTCCATCAAGCTCCTTCTCGGTATCAAGGAGACCTTGAAGCTCTTGTTCCTTCTTGGAGTCATCACTCTCCTCCTCTTCTTCTCCCTTCTTCTCCTCTCCTTCCTCCTCACCACCTTCTTCTTCCTTCTTCTCATCTCCTTCCTCTTCTCCTCCTTCTTTTTTTGACTCATCGACTTCACCTTCATCTCCAGTAAAGTCATCCCCTAAATTTAACTTGTCATTCATTTTATTTTACTTCAGTTTAAGCTACACAGTTGGTGCAGATCCTCTCTTGAAGTGGAGAGAATGAAACAAGCGACTCTTTAAGGAGTCGCTTGAATCTTCTTCAGATGTAGGTGCAGGTGGACGCAACTACACCTGAGAAGACTCAAGTAACTCCTCAAGGAATCCACCTGTTTAGATTGTTAATGTGCTATGCCTCAGAAAGTACCTTGTATACTTCTGCCATCTTCTTCTTATTAGTATACTTTGTTTTTGCAAATTTCTCAAAGTTGTCAACTACTGTTTTTACAATGCTCTCCTCCATTTCAATTTCCACATCTCCTTTTCCTGTTGTCTCATACAACTCATCAAACCTAGGCTGAATGTTGTCTTTAATTTGAACTTGCAAATCAACAGTCATTTCATTGGTATAAGCTTCAATGACTTTGCTAAAATCTTCATCTATTGTGCCATCTTCTGCCTTTTTGATGTGTTTCTTCTTGAATGAAGCTACTTTTTCTCTAGCAACCTCCACAAGCTTTGTCTGCTCTGAAGAAATTGCTTCATATTTCTTTACAAAGCCATCATTTGCTCCATTTATTGAAGATGCTGCAACTTCAAGTGTTATAATGTCTTGGAATTCAAGTGTTTCTGCATTCTCATGAGAAATCTGAGACAAGACAATTGACAAATCATATGCATCACTTTTGTTTATTGTTATTTTACTCATTTTACTTTAATTAGTGAATGGAGATTGCATCCCTTCTTCTGAATAATGTTTGTTCAAGTTTTGTCTGATTAGTTTACACCATTCTTTGACACCATTTTCACCAAGTGACCTAGGTATCATCCTTGAACGAATATCCTCAACTCCTTTTGCCTTGTCTTCTGGAGTAACAGAGCTGTATTTCTCTGGAACAATGATTGCAAACTGGAAATCAGTCCTATCATCAAAGTCAGTAATCTTTATCCCAAATTCATCTGACAACAAATCATCAACAATTTTCCTGTAGTTCTTTGGAATATACTCATCTTGAGGATAAGTCTCGTCATCCAACTTTGGGTTGAACTTTTCTTTAGTCTCTTCTTGTGGAGCAACTTTTTCAGCTCCTACAGTCTGAAGATCTATAAGTTTCTCCAATGCTCCTCCTACAGTGTTGAGTCCAGAAATCATCTGGTCCATCTTCACTCCAAGGTCTCCATTCTTCTTTGCAGCTTCCTTCTCCTCCTTGCTCTTTGGCTTCGGTCCTGGTTTAGCCATAATTTTATTTATCTTCAGTTTTCACTCTCTTGAAGTGGAGAGAATTATGTTATTAATCCACTGCCTGTTTTGTTACCTCCTACTAAATTTCTCAAATTGCCCTTGCCAATGATAACTTCATTGGTGTCGGGATTCAAGGTAAATTCCAATGGAACATTCAGCATACTTCCTTTTCTGACATCTTTCGCTGCAGTAATTCCAATCATCTTAAAGAACTTCGTAACTTTTGTTTGCTTCATGAATGGTGAAGCTAATTTTTCTTGTTCCTCTGCAGAACCAAGGATAAACAGGATAGACCACAAATGGTCACGATTGATTACAGTCTCCTCTCCATTGATTGTCAACTTTATGTTACCATGTTTTCTTGCATAACTGTTCCAGTTGACTTCAATTTCAATCTCATTACCACGACCAGAAACATCATCAAGAGAGAATCTTCTTCGCTCTTGAGTGCGATTGTGCTGAAGATATTCCTGCTTATATATGTCGTCTTTATTGCTCATGTCCTGAGAATGCTAACTTTTCCAACTCTGTTAAAAACACAGTCAATGCTCTTTTCCTCTCATCTCTACCAATTGCTTCAGCAACTGTTTTGAATTCAGTCTCTTGAACAACTGGTCCTGATGCCCACATCGCAAGAAGTTCTGAAGCAACTTGCTGCATCAAAACAAATGAATTATCATCAAGAGCTTTTTGCAATATGGCTTTGTCTTTTTTATTTAACTCTATCATATTATCCTAATGCACTCTTAATGGCTGTTCCTAATTGATTTTGACCACTTGACAGAGCTGAGTTCTGAGGAACAACTGTCTCAATGTTTGAAGGTGGAGCTGCACCACCACCTCCTTCTGGTGCTCCTTCTTCTGCAGCTGCAGCATCCACAAACAAAGGATTGCCAGCTTGCTCCTCTTGAGGATTCAACCATGCATCAGGCAACCAGTCTGCAGGATCCTCATCGTACTTCTTAAGTATTTGTTTGGCTGGCTTCATTCCCAATTGAGGTGGACCAGCAAACAATGGAACTACAATGTTGGCAAGTTCAACAGTGGTAATCCTATCAAGCAATTCAGAAGTTGCAATGATTGATTGTCCTGTAATTGAAATGAGTCCTTCCCAAACAACATCTTCAGGAGCAAGTCTGAAGTAACTTGTGCTCTCTGTCTGCTCAATAACTCCATCATCATTCCTCTCAACATTCAATGGAACTTCTCTCTGTTCAGTTTCAAAGTCTTCACCCTCAACCAATTCAGATCCATCTGCACGAGTGTATTGTTCCAATTCAAATGGTTCAACAAATCTGTCTTCTGAAATCAACCTAATCTTAGGGACTGCATAAAGATCTTCAATTATACCAAGTGATATGTGTGCATCCTGCACCAGTCCATCAGTGATATTTTCCAACGGAGTCTTTAATCTCCTCAATGCACTCTCACGAGCTTGTGAAATCTCGAATGCAGTGCTGCCAGTTACCTCTCCTTGAAGTGATTTCGAGATGCCAGTCGCATCATCAATCTCTTGGTCAAAGTGTTCAAGACCAGCCCATGCTTCTGCACCAGGACCAGGAACATTATTCCAAATTATGTCCTTAGGATTGTTCACCTGACGACCTCTTCCAGGATGAGTCTTCATTACTCCATCTGCTTCCAAAGTATCTGCTCCAGAGTAGAACCACTCACGATAAATAGACAACACAAGCTGGTCAACAGTCATGTTCCTAATCTTGTTGTGGATCTTGTGGTCATTCCTCATCGCTTCGTACACTCCAATCCCAACAAGAGATTTGTCATCTCTGAGTGTCCAGACAACTGACCAAACAGACAATCGTTTGTTCTTGGGACGTTTTGGAATTGGCTCATTGACAAGCACAATCCCACTGTCTGTGTAGACAAACAGATTGTCAAGCTCCAAGTTCTCATAGAACCAAACTCTCTCAACTAACTTTGAAGTCTTTGGCTCACCAGTGCCAGTTGATTGGTCTTCAATCTTTCCCTCACCATCAAGCACTCGCTCTGTTGGCTTGATGAATTTGAAATTGTCCAAGTGCTTGAAGTTCCTCTCAAACTTTGACCATTCATAGTCTTTAAAATATATTACATCATTGCAAGAGTGAGGATTGCCTACAATCGCTCCATCATCAAACCAGACATTCCATGGATTCAAAGATTCACGGAAAACATCATCAAAATGAACAAAATCTACTTTCTCATATTTGCTCTTGCCAGACTTATCAATTGAGACCAAGTCA
>Ga0255047_10001875_pt1 | contig 14505 bp, 29 predicted proteins | sample JV7_2_1_MG_FD_183640 | JGI IMG/M metagenome (GOLD analysis project Ga0255047, IMG submission 183640) | Seawater microbial communities from Jervis Inlet, British Columbia, Canada - JV7_2_1 | ecosystem: Environmental > Aquatic > Marine > Inlet | place: Canada: British Columbia | collected 2016-10-06
ACATACTGGCCGACGGTTATCACGCAATGGTCAGTTTCCCGCCGTGTACTTATCTCACCGGCTCGCAGCTATGGCGCTGCACTCCGAAACACGCCGCCGCCCATCCGGGCCGCGCCGCCAAGTCAGACGAGGCGCTCGAATTCGTGCGCGACATTATGGCCGCGCCGATCCCCGCGCAGATTCTCGAAAATCCGCGGGGCCGTATCGGTAGCGCTATTCGCAAGGCCGATATTGAGATTCACCCGTATATGTACGGCGACGACGCCAGCAAGACAACCGGTTTATGGTGCGACGGTATCGCGCCGCCGCCTATCCCGCCGCGCGAGCAATGGGTTAAACCGCGCCGCGTAATGTATGACGGCAAGCTGCGCGACCGCTGGGCCAATCAATCGCCTTGTGGCGCGGACAACCGCGGGCCCAGTGCAACACGCGGCCACGATCGCGGCAAAACCTACACCGGCATAGCGCGAGCGCTGGCCGACCACCTGACCGGCATTGTCCGGCAATACACGCAACCGAGCGAGCCAGCCGGCCAGCTCGACCTATTCGCATAACCGAGGGCCAAGCAATGAGCGCGAACACATACCGCAAAATCAACTGGACAACGATCAACCGCTACAGCAACGCCGAAGCCGTCGATACTGACTCGGCTTTCCGCGTCTACAAATCCAGCCCCGACCGCGCCACCTTGCAAGTCCGCGGACCATTGCGCAAAAGCAACGGCGAAGCCGGCGCATATGGCGTGATTGCCAGCGCCATGCTGAACCGCGACGAATTGACCGAACTCCGCGACGGTATCAACGAGGCGCTGGCGCTGCTATGACCGCGCCAGCCTTTCAGCTCACCGCACCGCCAACACCCAGGACGAAAAAACGCCGCCGCGTGAAATGTGACGAGCGTTGCCAGTTCGCAAAAGGGCCGGACTGCAATTGCAAATGTGGCGGGCTACACCATGGCGAGGGCTATCGCGACACTGACACGCTTGATCTATTCACACCACCCGAGGATTAAACAATGGGATTAACTCTCCTGATCATTCTTGCCCTTTGTGGGCTATTTATCATTATCGACGAGGCTTGGTAATTATGAAAAATTGCAGATTCCTGACATTCACCAACGGCAGTGACGTCAAATTGACGCTAAAACCCGGCCAAACGCTTGAGCACTGTCAACACGGGCCAACCGACGAAGGTTGGTTTTCTGATTTTGAATCATGGTCATTATCTGAGGATGGCGACACCTTGCGCCGCGAAAACATAAGTGACGGCTCGGATTGTGATGGCCGGTTGACACGCTGCAACACCGCGTACGCGAGCACCGACCCGGCGACATTCCACACCGGCTATGACCCGTATAAAAACCGGCCGGCGATGTTTCCCTACTGGCGCGATGGCGAATCAGAACAGCGCGACCAGTTCGCGGAACTGATGGGCTACTAGTGACAGCGCCGGAAGCCATACAGGGCATTTTCTTATTATTTTGGGCCGTGGCAATGCTGCGGAGTGTATTTTCATCAAAGAAAGGGCAGAACGATGACGACAACAAGCGAACAACGCGCCGAGGCGCTAAGCAGGGCACAGGGCGGGCTATCGACCGCTAACTATGCCGCCATCCTGGACGGCTTTGCAGAGCGCGGTATCTATGACGCAGAGCCCCGCTCGAACGTATTCACCTACAACGCGTGGCAGGAGTTAGGCCGGCAGGTAACGAAAGGCCAGCACGGCGTGAAAATTCACACTTGGATTGTATGCCAATCAAAGCCGAACGCGGACGGCGAGCGCGACAAGTATAAGCGCCGCAAGGGTGTAACCGTTTTCCATATCAGCCAAACCGAACCCAAGGAGTGAGCCACCCGCGGCGCTGTCATTTTGTGACAGTTCCGCGCGAGTTTCACACCACCACAGGAGAACGAAACAATGAGCGCATACTTATGCGAAAACGAGCACTTTGTTCAATTAGCCGCTTGGCTATGCAATGACGACCGCAGCGGCCTTGACTGGCTTATGCGCCGGTCAGCTATGGAAGCACCCAGGGACGGAGCCGGCTACACGCGAAACGCCGACGCCGAGGAAATAGCGACGCACATCGCCAACGTACTCAAAAAGGAAAACGCTAGAAGCCTGAGCGCCAGATATGACGACCGCGCCGAGGGCTATTGGAGCGACAAAGACGACGCAATCCCACCCGTAACGCTTGGAGAGGTGACGCGAATGCAAATCTGTGATTTAGGCAAGATAGCAAAAGCCACTGACTGCTATGAATATCAGGCTTGTGAGTCTGACGATTTTGAGCAGTCTGTCGCTTATCGGGTTTGCATGATCATCCGCAAGGAAATCGGCAAACGGTGTCAAGGTTATGCCGAGGCCAATTGGGGAATCCCGGTAGAGTTCACCGAACCAGCGCCGGAAATCTATTCCCTGTCGGCGATGATGCGGCAATGAAAACTAACCCGCAATATGTGAACGGCTACCGAGCGCCACGCTACCTAGCCAAGATACCCCGCGACAGCCTGGGCCGGCGAGTACTGTGGTTTCTGTTTCGCCGCTACTGTCTAAACGAGGATTACTACCGGGTGTCTCGTAAATTCACGGGGCCACGCCCGACAAGTGCCCATTTCACGTTAAAGGCTAACGCGACTGCATACCGCTACTACCTGGAGCCGAGAAAGCGCAACAAATACCCCGACCGGTATTTTTGCCAGTCCTGCAACAATTAAAACCCCCGCCGAAGCGGGGGAAGGGTGAAAGGGCTCGCGGAGCGATTCGCGGGCCTTTTCTTTGCCAGAGCTGCAAACATTAAGCGCACCCCAATTGCAGTGGGGCCGGGCAGTTCGGCCGATCTATGGGGAGATTATGGCCTCAACGCTTATTATCCTGGCGGGTTGGATGCAGTTACAAATGGGTCTTTGGGGATTCCATAGAGAACGGGACGGTATACCCCGTTAGCCAGCATGTAGAGCCGGCCGCAGATTAGCCTGAAATTCGAATATCTGATTTTCATAGCGTGCCATCGTGCTGTCTCAAATCAGTCCAAAAGTAGAAGATATCCAAGACTACACCCCTCGGCATGGCAAACTCAAGCCACGGATCGGCCTCAAATAGCTCAATAATGTAGTCCTGGACCGCAACGAGAGTAGCCTGAGAGCCGAAATTCTCGGCAAAGTTATACGAGCCATGAGCCAGAGAGGGGCCAATCATGCCGCTCATTTGCTGTTTTGTGTAGCCCTGGTATCCATTGGCGCACTCGCCGCGGTGGTGCCAGAGGCACAGCCCCATTGTCTTGTCATGGCCGAGACGCACGCGGCCCTCGACGACGTGGTGAACTTCACACTGAACGTCAGGCCATTGAGCCAGAACACAAGCAACACAGCCGAGCCCCTTAATTAACTCCATGCGCCGTTTTTCAGCAGGCGTTGCTGTTTTTGTCTTGCCGACCATCGCGCCCCCAATTCTTGAACAAGCGACTCACCTCGGCAGACTTCATCGCACTATGCGGCCTCGTGAAAGACTTTTGTGTGCATTCTCGGTAATACCGCTTAGTAGTGCCCAAGGAACTTTTCGATTGTGACAATAGCCTCTCCTGATTTAACGTGTTTTGCCGTGAACCTAAGCACCGTATAGCCTAGCAGCGCCGCCGCGTTGTACTTTTCACAGTCCTTTTCGAAACCAGCGCCCCGAGTATGCCGGCCAGCAGAGAAGGCCCCGCCCTCAAACTCGACCAATAACTTCTGGTCGGGAAAGGCAAAATCAGCGCGCCACCTACGTACTGGGTGAAAGCGAAATTCGCGAACCGGAACCAGCGACACCGCCCTCATTTGAAACGCCAACATATCTGACCAGTGGCTTTTGTTTTTCACAGCATGATCCTGATTGTCTCGACTGCTTCCTGATATTCAGGCATCGCGCGGATCTCGTTGCAGTCATCAGAGAGCCAGAACAGCTCGTCATCAAATGGGGCCAACGTGCCCTCAATTGCCCACCGATGCACCAGCATTACAGCCATGCGATCGGCCAATTTCTTGAGTCGCTGGTTATTCGTCATTTTTATCCATTTTCGCCTGATCGGCATCGATAGTTACTTTCACGCCCAGATCCCAATCGTGCCCCAGACCAGTGACACCAATCTCATCGACCAACGCCTCACCGTCGCCTATATCGGCCATTGTCTTAGCCGCTGCGCGCACCTTGCGGGCCTTGAGTATGCTCGCCGGCACGCGCCGCTTGATGCCGATACCGTAGTAATCCAGCACAGACTTAATGTGCTTGTGGCTCAAGGTCAGAGAGCCGTCAGCCTTGTCAATGCACAGTATCCAGGTGTCGATCCAATGCTTCTGCGCCAGCTCGAGTATCGGCTTGACGTTATCGGGAGAGTCGGGAATGTGCAGATGCTCGGCCCGGCACATAGCGCTGAACGTGGAGAAATCACAATACAGCTTGGCCCTTGTTTTGCTCAGCGACCAACGAGCCTTAACATACGAATTGAAGTCAGCATGAGAGCCGCGCCAGCCGTCAGATTTGCGCAACGATTTAACATTGTCGCAAACCTGTTGCCACGCAGCCGCCATTAGCTGTTCATTCATCGGGCCCATCTTCCTCACGCTTGTGCTCGTCGATCAACTCACCGAGCCAGTCCCAGCAGAACTCGACATCAGCAATATCATCCTTGAGATTGAGCCTGTGCCACGCTGAGTCACCGTTGAACGGGAAGCTCTTAATGGTAGCCATAGCGCCCAGAAACTCCTTACGATCAACCTCGTTCTGTGTCGGTGGCTCTTTGCGCGGTCGCGGGGTGACCTTCTTGCCGTTGCCGTTGTTTTGCTCTTTCATGCGGCGCACCGTTTCGTGAGATACCTTGCACAGCTCGGCAACCTGGCGCAGCGACCAGTCACTGTAATGCGGATCTTTGAGCGCCATCTGCACAGCGTGAGACTTGTCAGCGCTGGTGCGGCGCAGCCCGTGCGCAGTGTTAGCCGAGAGGGCAAAGTGTAGCGCATCGTGCAGCTCACCCGTCTTGACCTCAACCCCGATTGTCTTGCGGCCCGTCTTGACCGCCGCGGCCAGCCGGTGAAAACCATCAGCCAGATAGTAGGTTGAGGAGTTATGCGGGTTAAAGCAGATGATCGGCGGGAACGGCGCGCCGGCCTCAATGGCCTCGGCATACTCGTCGACTATCGCCGGATCTATCTTGACCCTGACCTGAGTGCCAGCCGTGGCGCTAATCTGATCGATTGCTAGTTTGGCCATTACAGAGACTCCTTTGGGTCCAGGACGATCTCGAATTGCTCGCTGTACTTCTCAACGATCTCCTCCTCCATGTGCGCAATCATGCGGCTAATCACGGCTTTTTTCAGTGTCGCCGTGCGCTTGCCGAACGCCAGTTGCGCAATTTCCTCACCGCTTACCGCGGGATGCAGCCCCTCAAGGGCCGATGTTTCGCTCACTAATCCGGCCAGCTCAATCTCGGCCTTTTGTCTTAATTTATCTCTTAGTTTCATTGGGTTTCCTTTGTTTTCAGACATTTCTACCGGCCTTTCCCCGTTTGGTAGGGTACTAAGCTCGCCATTTCCTCGTAGGTTCCAGTTGGGACCGAGATCATCGGATAGCCGGTTGATCCTCCCTCGGATTTGTCTCGGTTCAAAAAAATCATCGCAGCAGCGGCCCCTACGCCTATCAGGGCCAGAGTGCAGTGGTAAGCCGCCCTCTGTTTTGCATCCCGCCTTGTTTCAGCCAGTGAAGGCATTGAGCACCACGCTCGGCAGGCTGCTTGGATCAGTGACGCACCAAACGCCGCTACGATGAAGTTTGAGTTTCGGTCGAACCTCTCTAAAGCACCGACTGGCGGAGAGGGGTTGCGGCTTGGTGACGGGACTGTGCTAGACTTGTCTCGTCTGGTTAGGCCGGTAAACCTTTCAACCAGATTTGAAGCCTCGGTCAGCGCAATGCTCGCCGAGGCTTCTTTCATTGAGAGTATAGAAATCACTCAGGCTCCGCAAGCGCATCCTCGCGCGGCACCAGATCGAACGAAACCTGGGCCCACTCCCACACACCCGCTCGGCAAGTACAGCAAAACGCGAACGGCAACATTCCGATGCTCCCCTCGCAGCCCTCGGTATCAACATCAAAGCCGGTGGAGCAGATCGAGCAATAGCGGATATTCACAGCCGATCAGCCTCTGATTCGATATCCGTAATCAGCGTATGTACCCACTCCAGAACCTTGCCCATTACAGCCTCGCCATCGGTTGAATCGAGCTTTGGCGGTATTACTTCACGCAAGCCTTGCGCATACACCATCAGTTTTTCTTTGTCCGGTGCCAGGTCACGCTGTCGCGCAGCCTCGGCTTCGGCCGCGGCTTTCATGTCGCGCTCGGCCTGTTCATCTTCCAGCTCGCGCAGTCGCTTCAGTTCCGCGGCTTGCTCTTTTTCTTTTTTCTCGCGCTCGGCCTTGTCGATCTCGGCCTGTGCTGCATTAGCCTTGGCTTCGCGCGCCTCAATGTCTTTCATGCGCCGATCCAGCTCAGCCTGTTTTGTCAGCGTCTCGATGCCGGCCTTGAGATTTGCCAGTGATTCTGTGCGGGTATCCGCGGCCTTTTTTGCGAACTCATCGAAACCCGTACTGACGTCCAGTTCCTCGACCCTTGCGAGCCGCGCCTTAACGTCCTCGAGGCTGTCATTTATTGACACCACGCCATAAGACTCGATGTTGGCGATGCGCGTGTTGATGCCATTGAGTCGCGCTTCCTCAGCCTCCTCGGCCTCGCGAATCTCACGCTCTTTCATGTCATCGACCTCAGCCTTGCACAGCTTCATCGGCTCCTCGATAGCTTTCAGGCGCTCGATGATGCCGTTGCCAACCTTGTTGACCTCACGCTGGTGAGCCAGGGCCGCGCTGTTCTGCTCCTTGCGCTCCTTGTCGATAGCGATACGAAGTGTTGCCACTTCCTTGATACCGAGCTTGAGCGCGTCGTACTCATCCTTGGTGACTGGCACCGTGGGTTCTGCATACTTCTCAGCTAATGAGACAATCGCCGTCTCAGTGATATCGAACTTAACTATGCCCGTTTCCATTTTTTTCCTTCTCCTTAGCCCGTAGGCTCTTTTGAAAATCTCCACACCACTGATCCTTTGTCACCGTGGGCCAGTACCCATAGGGCGCGCAGTCGGTTGCTGTGAAATTGCCATGAGCAATAGTCGGCGCGTGACGCCGGCACTCACCCGTAACGCAGCAAAAGCGACAGAACTCGCAGCGGCGGTTCATATGTAGTCGGTGAGCTTATATTCCAGCTCGCCGCCCGTGACCTTCTCAAGCCGTGCCGCCTGGACTTCAGGCACCTTCGCCGGCCATTGGCTCACGTATTGTGTGCTAACTCCGAGAGCTTCCGCGACCTTGCGAGGGCTCCCACCATAGTATTTCAAAACAGTTTTTTTATTCATACGTTGAAAGATACGCCTTGCAACATATCTTTGCAAGGTTCATACTGTTTTTTCAACGAATAGGAGTACAAAATGAACGACGAAAAAGACACGGGCGATCTAAAACAACCACCAACCGCGGCAGAGAACTTTGCCAATGCCATGATTAAGGCCGGCCCGGCACGGGATCAGCTATTCACGGCACTGGCCATAGCACAGGGCGAGCTAGGCCCAGCCATGACCAACAAATACAATGATTTTTTCAAGCACGGCTACGCGGACCTGTCGGCGTGCCTGAACGCCATGCGTGAGCCGCTGAGTAAGAACGGGCTCTCTTTGATCCAGCTACCGCAGCCACGGCAGGGCAAAACCGTGTCGCTGATCACCATCCTGGCGCACAAGTCCGGCCAGTCGATCAAGTCCGAGCTGTCAATGGAGATCGCCAAAGACACGCCGCAAGAGGTTGGCTCCGTCCTGACCTATCTGCGGCGCTATGCCGCCTGTGCCATGGTCGGTATTGCCCAAGAGGACAACGACGCTTCGGAGCAGAACGAGGTATCTGACGATCAGGTAGACCAGCTCATGCAGCACGCCGACGAACTGTTTGGCAAACAGGCGAACGCGCAGATAGCCCGCATCGTCAAGCTGTTCAACGTCAACAAGATCGGCGACCTACTCGCCGGCAACTTTGACGCCGCGGTCAAAAACCTCAACCAGATTGCGGCCGCCGAGAAGAAGAAGGCCGCTGCTGAGAAGAAGGCCACCAAGCCAGAGCGTGAGTCACTGTAATGGACTGCAATATTATCGAGGTCGAGCAGGGCTCTGATGAATGGCTGGAGCTGCGCCGTTGTCGTATCACTTGCTCGCGCCTCGGTGACGTCATGGCAAAGCCGACAACCCAGCGCTACCAGGACTATCAGACGCAGATCGCGCAAGAGCTATCCGGCATTGAGATCCCTGAGGAAGATTCACCGTGGTTCGCTCACGGTAAGGAAATGGAGCCGCGGGCGCTGGCCGCGTACGAATGGAAGCACAAGGATGATATCGGCACAGGATCGCTAATCCACGATGTTTTTCTGGTTCACAACGAATACGACTGGTTTGGTTGCTCGCCGGATGGGCTGTACCCAGACCACTCAGAGGGCATCGAGGTCAAGTGCCGTGCGCTCTACAAGAACTACCGCAAAGAGGTTCAGATGGCCGAGCACTTCGAGCTGATCAACCCGCTCAAGTGCGTATCGCCAGAGTATCGCTTCCAAGTACAGGGGGCTATGTGGCTCACCGGGCTCGACTCATGGTGGTACGTGAACTATTACGAGGGACCAGACCTTGACGGCGAGCCGCAGCGAAAGTTGCACCGCGTTGAGATACCGCGCGACGAAGAACTGATCAACAAAATGGAGTTGCGCTGCTTGGTTTTTATCCGAGAATGCTACGAGATAGCGGGGAAAGAATATGGACAAGACTGAACGCTACATCATTGCCGGCATCGGCACGATCATCATCGTGACAGCCTGGATCATCATCACGGCGCTGGTGTCATACGTGCCGCACGAGCCCTACATCGCGCCGTGCCGCGCACCTGGGCATGTGGAGATACCTTGTGAGTAAAGACCGAAACAAGCGATTACGTGAACTTGGAGACATGCACGGAAAGTGTAGTCTCGGAACTCGGGCGTGGGCGGAAGCCGAACTTGAACGACTAGACTTCGAACTATCTCGCGTTACTGACCTACTGATAAAGCGTGATGCAGAGATAGAGCGGCTTGAGGGTGAACTCGGTGACAAGTTCAAGGACTGTTGTGACCTTGCGGGTGATCTTAAAACTGCATTGGCAGCACTTGATGGACGCAGTAAGCGTTGTGAGCGCCTTGAGGGTGCGCTGCACCGTATAGAAAACTGGTGTAAGGCGTATCCGCGTACCGTATTTATTGAGCCGACTGAGGAACAATGGCGAACTGCCGACGCAACTCTTGATGCCCATAAGGGCGACAACTGTCCATCGCTAACTGCAATTTCAGGCAGCAATATGCGGCATGTAGTCGAGGGTATTCAGAAGATTATTACAGAGGCACTCGACAAGGAGCAGACATGAGTAATCTTATTGAGCGGTTGCGGGGCTATCCCGGTGCAAGTCTTGAAGTTCTGATGGAAGGCGTATATGGCAAATCATATGCCGGACTGGCTAAAGAAGCAGCAGACGAAATTGAGCGGCTTGAGCGCGCAGTAGACCAAGAAAAGTTGGTACACCTTGACTTCATCGGCGAGCTACAAGAAAAAATAGAGCGGCTTGAGGGTGCGCTGCGGAAAATTTATGAACTGGTTGAGGCCGGTGATCGCGAGGGCATATTCGAGACGGCATTAGAAGCACTCGACAAGGAGCAGACATGAGTGAAGAACAAGCACAAATGGATTATGAAGCCATGAATGCTCGCACAGCGTTGGACTTGAATAAAGCCCTGCAAAAGATTGAGCGGCTTGAGGAGTTTGCCTGTGCGCTTCAAGTACAAGCGTCGTATCTCGCAAGAACTCATGCAGGCAATTTAGAAAAGATAGAGCGGCTTGAGGCTGCGCTGCGTTGGGCGTTAGGTGAATCTCCACAGGGTATGCCTGAGTTTCCTGTGGTAGATGGCCCACCATACTACAGGTGGCGCACAAAGCTGCGTGAACTGTCGGGCATTAGCCCACTAAGAGAAGCGCTCAGACAAGGAGCAGACATGAGTAATCTTATTGAGCGGCTTGAGGATGCGCTGCAAGAGATAGCTGCCAGTGAGCTGTCAAGCGGTGGTCAATTACGAATGCTGGCCAGAGAAGCACTCGACAAGGATCAGATATGAGTGACAAAGAACTTGCTGACAAGGTTGTGGCGTTAGGGGTTGGCTCTAAGTGTGTTGACCGTGATCGCTATGATTGGTCATCAGCATGGACAGACGCATGGCAGACTGACCGCATGTGTAAAACCAAGCCAGAAGCATTCGTCCGTGACTGGCGAGTAGCCGGGGCGTTGATGGAGAAGTTGAATACATTATCTACTCAGAAAACAACAGATGGCTGGTTGGTAGGCTTCAAGGAGGGGTGGGTTTGGGAGAAAACAACAATAAGCAACGAATCACTCCCTCGCGCCATTATCGAGGCTGGTGTGGAAGCACTCGACAAGGGGCATGATCGTGAGCCTACATTGATGGGGAGCAGATGATGAATAGGAACTGTGGACAAACACATCACACGGAATGCTGGCGTCAGCACGGCCACTCAGCTTGTGCGGAACGAGAAATGGCCCGCCTACAAGAGCGATATGATTTGGCCGTCAAAAAGAATGGTGAGCAATTTTACAAAATTGAGCGCCTTGAGGGTGCGCTGCGGGAGATAATTAGCGACAAGCTATACAACGAAGCACAGATGTGCGTGATTGCCAAAGAAGCACTCGACAAGGAGCAGAAATGAATGAAACTGTCGAATGCACCTGTAACCGATGTGGCTGGGTTCACTTCGCCATGACGCGAGAACACGCACAGGCCGATGTGGATCGATTCAATGTCTACTTCGATGGCTTGGAACCTGAAATGCAGCAGGAATATTACGGCGGCAAGCGCTCGACAATCGCGAGTTACGAACGATGCTTCTTTTGCGGGCAGACGGACGGTGACTTCAGGGCGTCCAAAGATAGTGACTGTCCAATGGGCTGCACCATTCAACCGACAATCTGGGAACCCGCCCCTGAAACACAAGACCAGACAAGGCGGGAACCATGAGACGACAAATACAACAAGAACTATTCGAGGGCATCGCCCATCACTGGCATCAGTTCATGTACCCGGAAATGACGGCAGATTACGAGGAAAAGATGAGACTCCGCATGAATACTGACCCCTTGCTGCGGTCCAGAGTTGAGCGCCTGACAGCCGGAATCATGGACTTGCTGGACAAACATGGGCTTTTTGATCCCGCCTCAGACAGGCAGAGTAGCGAGTTCTCTGAGTTCATCCGTAACGCCAGCGAAGAAGAAAAAGAAAAGGTCTTCAGTAGGGTGATTGACGAGGCTAACGAAGCACAGCGCGCAGCTGAGTCAGGGCGGGAATGCAGTGACTCAGACAGGCTAGACCCTACGAATGAGGCCGCAGGAGTGCTATCTACAACTCATCCAACCGATCGAGAATCCGTTCCTGATTCCTGAGTATCACCACGTACTGCGCCTCGAGCACGCTTACTCTGCGCTCCAGGCTCGCCGACCCCAGCCGGTCGTTGTTGATGTGCTGAGTTAGCTGTGACGCTATGAGTGACCCTTGGGCTCCCGTGTATGGGTCTGGTCGTACAATTTCAGGGACAACATCACGCACCAGTAGATAATTGGCACCGACAGTACCACCGAAAGTGACAACAATAGCGACAAGAACAGGGATATAGTGCCTGAGTCCATCCTTGGGATTATGCTCTTTCGGTGTCATAGATTGAGTCTTAGGGAATTATCAACCTGATAATGTTAGCGGTCTTCACAGTAACGATCGTCCGGCACTTCATAACATAGTTCATCAAGCATAGACTCGAGCGCTTCTTCGAGTATTTCACGAACCTCTGCCGGTAAATCAGGGTTTGCCAAATCCTTGCGAGTCTCACGTATCTCGCCTTTCAGGTCCAGGATGTAAGACTTGGTGTAATCCGATACCGTCATGTAGCGCGTTTCGTGACCGGCAAACGCCAGCCCACCAATCAAGATGCCGGCGATCGTCAACTGGATGGGCTTGGGGATAAGTTTCAATAGCTCGAGGAAATTCATTGCAGCTCCTTCAGCCGTTTCACCAGCGCATTATGCCGCGCTCGGCAGATACCGGCAGTTTGAGCGTTCCGGCCATGAGTGACAAGGATCCCCGCAATGTCGCCAGAATCAAACGACGACAGTTCAGGGCACTCCCGCAACCACGCCGGGGGCAGGATCGGTAACACCGTCTTCTCGAGCGTTGCTGGCGTCGATTTGTGCGTTGAGCACGCCGGCATAATCGTCGCCAAGATCAGCACACTCGGGAGTAACAGTGACAATCTTTTCCACCTCGAAAGGTATTCGCTTTTCGACCTCATGGATCACCTCAACAATCTTTTCCTCGACCACAATCACCGGCTCGGCTTGCGCCTGTGTCTCGACCCACTCGGCCATGCGCTTGTCGATTGCCTCGTTCTGAGCAATAACAGCATCATCCCTGATTTCAGCGTCCCGCTTATTGTAGCCAGCGTCGTGAATGAACGCGGACGCCGTACCAAGGGCGGCAATCACCGCCAGGACAATAATCACATAGGCATAAATCTTCATGCGCCACCATTCTTGTGTTTGACGTTAGCCCAATTGTAAGCCCCTATGCCGGCCGCCAGCACTAACGCGACGTTTGCATCGACCTTGCCAAAAAAGGCCAGCAGCGCCGCCAGTACCATGCCTGTGAGCGTAATAATGAACTTTCGTGAGCCGTAGCCGCTCATGTAATGGGCCCTACATATTCGAAGTGTGGTAGATCGTCAAAGTTCTGATCGTCGATAATAACCTGATCTTCGTCCCAGTTCCCGCCCCAGCGAAGGTTATAGCCCAGCGCCCTACCTACGCCAATGACCAGCCCGGCCAGATAAATGAAGCGCTTGGCGTCGTTCCAGTCGATCGGGTACGGCGCCACATCGACCGCGTTCGACAGCCATAGCTGGTCCTCAGTGCCGTCGTCGAGTTTTGGCGGGTTGTGCTTGGACTCGCCGGGCTCAAGCGTGGTGCGGCCCTCAGCGAGCAGTTGCCCCTGCCGCTCCCATGAGCGGACGCCCTCGAGGACGCGAATATCAAATTCCTCCGCTACCACCGTGAAGGTATGCTCAAGCGCGGCGCAGCAAGTCATAAGGTTATCGGTCGAGAATTTGGATAGTGCTGGCATAATTCCTCCGCTGTCAGTTTCTGACAGTTAATCGAATGTCTTTTTGATGTGGCGACCACTAAACCTTGAATCGCCGCGTCGCACAACTACCGGCGCATAACCAGCCAGGGTCACGGTCGCAGTATCCGGCACAAATGTCGGGCTCGCCAGTGCCATCGATACAGCATAGCCAGTCATCACCAGCGCGCCCGTTGCAGGGCTGATAAACAGGTCCCCACCGACCAGCGGCACATACCCTGTGGCGGTGAGGCTACCAACACCCGGCGAGATGATGTTTGCCTCGTCAGTTGATGGCGCATAACCAGTGAAGGCCAGAGATCCTGTCGGCACAGCCACGGTGCTGTGCGTAATGACCGTAGGCATAAGTCCGGTAGCTATCAGCGCGCCAGCCCCAGGTAATGCGGTGCCAGATGCGTCGATAAGCGCTACAGGAACTTGCCCGGCGAGCGTCATCGAGCCCACTGGCACACCAATGACATGATTTGCTGTTGCCGCTACGCTCGGCACCGCGCCAGTTATAGCGAGGCTACCCGCTGGCGGTTGACTGGAAACGTTGCCACCAGCAAGAACCGTGGGCACATAGCCGGTTGCTACAAGACTGCCCGCTGGTGGCAGGCTGGAAACATCACCACCGAAAACAAGCGTGGGCGCATAGCCAGTAATCAATAATCCAGCAGGACGACTTACCGCATAACCGGTGATCGTCATCGATCCGGCTGGCACACCAATGATCGGTGAGTCGGGAAGCGTTACCAGTGTTGGTGCGTAACCACCCAGAACCAATGAGCCCGTCGCCGGCAACCGCGGTGACGTGGCAATGACGGTCGGTGCATAACCCGTGATTATCATGGTTGCCGGGGCACCAGAGATTGCCACAGTCCAGGCAGGCGGCTCGCCGGTCAGGGTCATGGATCCAGCAGGTACTGCGATAACCGCGGTTGAATCCGCCACGACGGTCGGCACATAGCCCGTAGCTGTCAGTGAGCCCGTCGCCGGCTGGCGAACGACATTGCCACCGGTCGTTACCGCTGGGGCGTAGCCCGCAGCAGTAATGCCACCGGTCGGCACATCGATGACCCACGAATAACTCAGTGCAGGAATGTAACCCGTTGCAGATAGTGTTCCGGCAGACGGTGCCGCGACCCAGGATTGCTCAATGCTTGGCACGTAACCGGTTGCTGTCAGTGTTCCTGC
>Ga0255047_10001879_pt1 | contig 14474 bp, 14 predicted proteins | sample JV7_2_1_MG_FD_183640 | JGI IMG/M metagenome (GOLD analysis project Ga0255047, IMG submission 183640) | Seawater microbial communities from Jervis Inlet, British Columbia, Canada - JV7_2_1 | ecosystem: Environmental > Aquatic > Marine > Inlet | place: Canada: British Columbia | collected 2016-10-06
TCGGTGACGGGTTCACCATGGTCACGCCAACACCGTGCGCCGGGCAGATAAAAATATCGAATTGTCGATGCGCTCGTTGGTTGTTCATTATCACATTCGGCGAGCCAGTCAACATCACGTTGACATGACTCCCGATATCGCCAACCCGAACGGCTGCTGCACTCACCACTTATCTCCCGTGGGCACACGCATCAGAGTGTCGCGTCCGACTGGAATCCAGGATCTATGGGAAAGAGACTTCGGCCTGTTGCCGTCCCAACCGACATAGGCTCGGTAGACTCCATGCGGCTCAATGATCCCTCTATATCCGATCCTCTCATCGGTCCCATCAAGATCATAGTTCCATACACAAACCTCGCAGACATCATGGCCATCCCAACCGACAAGTCGGAACCATTCCTTGCCCACGCTGTTCCCAGATTTATGTACTCGCTTCTGAATCGACGTGACCATGAAGTAAACAGACTGAGGTTCGTCCGGTCTCGCCTCGATCTGACTGAGCGGTAACCAACCGTCCTCCTCAAGCATTTCCGAAACACGATCCAATGGACACTCGTTGACGAACCCGCCGAAGACTTCAAGCTCGAACTGAAGGGCTCGCTCGTGATCGATCTCTCCCATTATCTGGGCAGCTTCCATCTCAGCACAGTACTTGCGAATGACGGCCTCTTTCGTTTTCTTCGTGGCTCGCCCTAATGCATAGCTCGCCATTGCCAGAGTGTGCAAGCGTTCTCTTCCCATGTCATCCAGCGCGCCCGCCTTGGCCAGGGAAATTATGTGATTCTTCTTGATCTCAGAAGACTGGATCGCCTTGACCAAAAAGTCTTCAACGGTCTCGCAATCTTTTCCAAGTTCAGCGATAGCCAATGCCGTTGGTTCTTTGAAGCCCTTCATCATGACGAACGGAAGGTAGATCCTTTTCCCGTCTTCGCTCCACGTTGCCCGGCTTCCTGAGTGCTTGACATGCGGAGCCTGAATCGCAATGCCCGCGCTTCGAGCATTGTTCACTATCTTGTGGACCTTGTCCGATTTGCCTTTGTTCGCAAGCAGCGTGATGTGCGCGGCATAGAAGATATGCGGGAAGTAATATTTGAACCACGCCTGACCATAAGAGAAGAGGCTGTACGACAGGCTGTGCGATTTGTTGAAACTGTAATTCGCCCCACCCTTGATGATCGTACAGACCTGATCAACGATCCCTGCCGGATACGGACTCGCCTCGCGCAATTGCCTCTCGATCTCCATACATTTTTCTTTCGCACCCTCCCGCTTCTTCCCCCACAGTTCGATGTTGCGACGGTAGATATCGCCTTCGCCAAGACTCATCTTTCCTCCGCTAACCACCTGAATCAGGAACATCATCTGCTCCTGGTAGATGCAGCAGAAGTGCGTCGGCCTCAAGACTTCAAGCACCGACTCTGGTAGCTCTGGCGGCGTGTTGTGCTGTGGATAGAACTTCCTGGCGGCATACTCGAAGTGAAGTCCCGTGGTGTCCTTGTAGGTGACGCCACCACCCTCAACCGTGTTGAACCGTGCCGGCGCTTGAAGACAGCCAGGACGAATCATCGTTGAGATGTCCGAAACCTCTTCAATATTGTTTGGCTTGACCAGGGCGCACAGCGACTTCCCAATGTTCTCCTCCATCTGAAACACACCGTCAGTGTTCCCCGCATGGAAGATGGTCGTCATCACGGCCGGATCGTTCTCGGTGAAGTCTGGCATCTGCTCTGGGTAGAGCATTATTTCATCGTCCCTCACCCAAGGTTCACCGCCCGCGTCCAGGTGAGCTTGATACCGGAGTCTCGCACAGAGGCTTATGTGGTCAACGGTGTCAGTGGCGAGCGCATCAAACTTGACATAACCGATGGACTCCAGATCTCGACTTCCACCAGACTCACCAAAGCCAGTAACCAGAGCCGCACCGTCCTTGGACCCAGACCGGACAATCGGAATATGATTTGCAACCGGAACGTCGGCGATACATACGCCGCCAGCATGCTTGCCGGTGCTTCGCACAGTGCCGATGAGAGGCGGAAGGAACATCGCGATCAATCGATAGGACGCGACAAACTCCTTGAACTTCTCAACCTTCATGGCGTCCTCAAAGGACAGCTTCCCAGTCACATCATCAGGAAGCTCCTTGCTGACCGGCATGAACTCGGCTTGCGATATGCCAACCGCTCTACACACATCGGCAAGAGCAGTCTTGAACAAAGATGTTCCTACTGTCCCGACTGGGAATACATGGTCCTCGCCAAAAAGCTCTTTCGCAATCTGGATCACACGGTCACGATGGATTGAAGAGAAATCCAAGTCAACGTCGGGGACAGACGCCATCTCCTTGACTTTCTCCAGCGTCTGCGGGTCCAGTCCAAGGCGGGCGGGATTCAAAAATCTTTCAAAGTAGAGTCCGTACTTCACAGGGTTCACGCGGATGATCCCCAACAGATACATGATCAGGCATCCGCCGCCCGACCCTCTCGCATAGCCAATGGGAATGCCTTCGTCCTGAACCTTCCTCGTCCATATCCGAAGCGTCCAGATGTAGTCGTAGAAGCCACAGGCTGAAATGACTCGGTCCTCTTTCTTTAGCCAATCAACGTAGATCTTGTCCTTCGCCAAGCCCTTGCGGGAAAGCTCCTCCGAACAAAGTCGCAAGACACGCTCCCGCGCGCCTTCATGCTTCGGCATCCGAAGCCTACTAGACCAAGGGATATCTGGGATGGTCTCGCATAGTTGGCGCGAAGTCTCGAAACATTTGTCCAGGACGGGCAGCAACTCGGGGTTCGTCCACTCGCATTCTTTTCGGACATCGTCGTTCGTTCGCCAGTGAAGCTTCACATCCTTATAGAAATGCCCGGCCGGTTTAGCGACCGTCATCTGCTCCTGCTCAATGACCGCTTCTGTCTGCCATGTAGTCTGGAACCCCAGAGCTTTCTTCAGATCGCTGAAGGCCGTGACCTGTCCTCGCCAATCGTAATAGGGCTCGATGGCATCGATGGGCTCATTGTTTTGGCAAAGCATCATGACACGGTGAGCCATCCACTCATCATGTTCGAGGTGATGGTTGTCTTGATTTACAGTGAGAGGGAAGCCAGTCGCGTTGTGCAAGGAAATGATATATTCGTTGTGCCGTCTCTGGGCCAAGAGGTCAAGCGGCTGTACCTCAAGATACATTCGATCCTTCAGGGGCTCCCACTGTTTTAGCCACTCCAGGGCCAAGGCACCAGTCGGATCTATTCTGCCGTACCTGCCTATCGGCCCACCCATACATGCCGTGGTGAAGATGATCCCCTCGCTCAACGCCAAACAGTCGGACGTGCGAACTTGCGGCTTGTAGTAATAGCCGTTCATCCAACCATGATTGACCAAGCGTATGAGGTTCTGTCGTCCCTGCTCAGTGTAGGCGACAGCGACCAGATGGAAATATCCATAGGCCAGTCTCGACAGGATCTGCTTCGCCGTCTTGGCCAGACTTTTTGGATCAGCTAAGTCCTTGAGAAGATACTCAAGCTGTGCTTTGGAAATATAGTCTTGCCACTCGCCCTTGAGAGTCTCAAGAACAGCCTGCTGTTTAAGCGCAGACTTGCTCCCGGCAGTGTCTCTGGCCTGTCTCACACGAGAAAGGAAATCCAACGAATCATTGACATAAAGCTCGCAACCATAGACCGGAACCAGTCCGTTCTTGGCGCATACATCACGAAGCTCGATCCATCCCTGGATCGTGCCGTGATCAGTCATCGCGTAATGTGAACATCCAGCCGCCTTAATTTTTTCAGCGGCCTTCTTTGGTTTCAAGATCGCATCGCGTTGGCTATAAATGCTGTGGCAATGGATGCTGAGAGTGTGGTCCGGCACATCATGCTCCTGCTGATGATGATGTTTAGCTAGTGCCAGCTTTTAATTTTCAGGTCAGAAAATTAATCCCCCGGCCGGTGCCGGCCCGTCGTAAAAGGGATCGCTGTCCAGGGTGACGCGAAGTCTGGCCCCTGGGCTCATCGCTCCATGCTCGATGAGGAGTTCCGGCCAGAAGATCAACGAGCCCTGCTCGCACTCAAAGGCAAATCCGGACCGGCGCGTTCGCTCGCCCCCGCGCGCCTCGACCTCGGGATCGGGCTCGAAGGTTGACTTCTTCCCGCTTCCACGAGGCACGGTCGCCGAAACGAACTGGCCCTTTTCCTCTTCAGGAAGCTCCCCCTCTTCTTCGTGCTTTCTCGCCAGTTCGCGCATTTTGTTGATACCCTTCTGGATATCTTCAGGAGTCTTGTGCCCCGCCAAGCTCCAGCTATAGGTCTTCTTGTACTCCCCCTTTTCATCGATTTCATAGAGGTTGACCGCCCCCGCCTCGTCGCTGTCCGGCCCCATATAGATGACAGATTCCTGGTTGAACTTCTTGCCCAGCCCTTTCACCCAGGCCAGCGTCAAGGGGCTCTTCGATTTCCCCCGAAGCGTCCCAGGCTCGTCGAGACTTCGCTTTGGCTTGCTAGGAATGAACACCGACCGCTCGAAGGGCTCGTCCGTACCGGACGGCTTGCCCTCGGCCTTGTCGCCCCTCTTGCCCTCGGCCCAAAGACCAGACGTGCGAATCGCGCCCAGGCCACGGTTCTTGATATCGCGAATCAACCGCTGAAAGCCTGCCTCGTTGAAACGACGTGTGCCGTGCGGAGCCTCACCCTTCGCCGAAGGTTCATGCGGGGATTTCAAGTTGTGCAAATGACGGGGTAGATCCTGCCTGCCTTCCTCGCTAGACCAACGAGAAAGTTCACCCTGAAGATTCCTGTCCCTCTCGGCGTGGGCAGGATCGTCGGCCTCCATGTGGAATTTTCGATAAGACGACAGGATCGCAAAGTGGGCATCCGGGTTGACCTTCAGTCGCCCCTTCTCATCTTCCTCGCGAGACCCTGACTTGCCTGCGATGTGCGTCATCATCCGATCCAACGACGCCTCCAGGATCGGAGCCCCGGCCGTCCACCCCTCCTCTCGGAGAACATATCGGACAGATTCATTGATTGGCTTTGGCATCGGCTCATCCTCCCTGGCCTATTCCAACATATCTAAGGTCATGCCGCCACCACAACCTCAACGCCCACTTGACGACCGTGGCCCAGTCAACGCCCAGGGGAACCTCTCCAATCCGGCGCAATGGCTCTCGGGCATCCTAATCCAGTTCTACTATGCGCAAACTCGCACGCAAGCACCTTGGGGCAAACCCAAGCCGATCCATGACCGGCACCCAGTCTGCGTGGTCCTGTACGCCGACCGGCGCTACACGCACGCCGTCAACGTCAGCTACCTGACCGGCCAGCAGCGCCGACAGTTCCAGGCTCAGATGCGCTTTTGGTATTACATCGATCCGCGCCTGAAGTACTACTACTTGAGGACACACAACGCATCGATGCTCGGCGCATATCGAACCTACTTCACCTATCTGCTCCATCCCGTGTCGGCCTGGGAAGTCGAGTCGCTCAAGGGAACCATCCCGGAAGCCTACGATCTCCTGAACAAAATTAGCGGCGTGCCCACTGAATGGGGGTCATTCAAGACCCGTGTGACCGCTGCCGCCCGCGCCCGTGATATCTCGATGTCCGTCCGCCCGTCCCAACGGGCCAACCAGCAACCGGCCCAGACTCGACCCAACGCTCGACCGCTGCTCGTGCGCGTCCAGGAAGCCGTCAGGAGGCTCGACCGGGCGATAGCCAAGGGAACGGTCGCTGCCCCGGCAACGTCCGTCAGGCCACGCTCTCAGCGTCCTGGGGGCTGACAGCCAGGGCACCTCGGCCCCTCCTTGTCAACGGTCCACCCACCCTCCGCGAACCGCTGCTTGAGAAACGCCTTGGCGTCCTCCTCGGACACGCCCTTGGCGTACAGGCCAAGCCCGCAGGAGCGGCACTTGATGGTCTTTTCATGGAAGCCCGCAGGAAGCCCTGGGAGCCTCTCCACGGGCACCGGCCGTCCGTCAAGCCCAACCGTCCGGCCCATCACGTTAGCCTCACAGTGCCAGCGCACGCCCGCTGGATAGGCTTCCGGGTTGTCGCTCCCTGGGTGCTGTGTCGGCGACTCCGGGTGTACGAGATCCGGGTACTGCTGCTCAACCCGCCTGAGCTTTTGCTCGGCCACGTCGTACTGAGCGTCCGCCACGAGCGGCCGACTCAACACATAGTAGCAATAGCGATACACCAGAATTCGCATACACGCCTTGGTGTACTTTTCTTGTAGGTTTCCCCAGGCCATTAGCTTTCCTCGCAGTCCTTCGTGATCGTCAGGCTGAAGTTGATGTCGCCGCTGTCACCGTCAACGAACCCACCCTTCTCCTCGGCCACGGCTTCCAGGACTCCCGTCCACTCCTGATCCTCGAACGCCTCACGGCAACCCAGCGAACCGCAATGCTCGCACTCAAGATTCTCTCTGTACTTTTGCTCCTGCGCACGGAGTCGCTCCAGTCGAGCCTTGTCTTCATCGGGCCAATTGGGATGTGCGCCATGAGCGTCAAGAAGTTTCCGAGTCAGGCTACGATTCATCTCCTGAGCCTTCTCAAACTTTCTGATATTGTGCTGCGGATTCGGAATGTCTCCCTTGCCCTGACACTTCTCGCACGAGTCGAGATTGCCTGCGGCCCAAGGCGTGTACATCTTCCCCGAAGGCGTCAAGCCCTGGATGGTGCCCAGGTGACAAGACCCGATCTCCTGACCCTCGTCGTCTGGATCGGTTTCAGCGTTGCCCATGGCTTCAGCTATAATCTCATCCCAAGGCCAGCCCAAAATATCTTCACGATACTTGGCCTGGAGATCTTCAGTCACAGTCTCACCCATCTTGTTTCTCCATCTGCTGCATCAACGCCCGATGCAAGATGTACGGGATTCGCCAGTACGGATCTTCAGCAAGATCATTGTTCTCAATGAAATGAATCAGCCCGTGAATCCCTTCCGGTGTCATCTCGAAATCTTCGAGGCTAACCTCATCAAGGCTTCCTCCGAAAACCTGAACACCCGCCGTTACCGGCTGGATTCGGTTGCGCAAATTCGCAAGACTCATGGCCAGGAATTCCGAGACCGACTTCCGTTCAATCGGCGGGCCGAACATGTCTTCGTACTCGATGGCACTCTCGAATAACGCAGTCATATGTCCACGCTTCCGTAGTCGAGCATTGCGGTTCAGACTGAGCCTGAACAAAAAACAGTTGGTCGAATCCAAGCGGATTGCAACCACATCGCCCAGGTACACCCCGGACTCGTTGAGCATCACGTCCTGAACTACAGGCGGCATCGCGTCGTCATCGCGTTGACTCGCCATGATGATCAGGTCCGCGTGCCGAAGCTCGGCATTCGCCACAGCGGGGAAGACACGCCTCACGTCGTAGCCGGTGTCGTTGACACTGACCCAGGACGGTGGGATCAAGATTCTCAATCCCACCGTCGCCAGGATCGGGTTCACATCGTTTTGTTTAGGCGTTTGCATTGACACCCTTTCCTACCTGCTTGCGGACCCACTTCTCGAAGATATTCGCCAGCCCGCCCAGGTTCGTACAAGTCGCGCTGTCCACGATGCCCTTGCGCTTGACGCTGCTTCCCAAGGAAACGATCAAGACAGCCTCAAAGCCCTGGCTCTTGAGGTAAGCGTCAATGACCGGAACCTCGCTGTCGTAGACTTCGCCATCGGTGAAGATGAACGCCACTTTTCTGGGACTGACCGAATGCTTGAGCGCATCGACACAGCCCTTGGCGGCGGCTTCAAGGTCCGTGCCACCGTCGCTGCTGTGACGACGGCTCTCCACCGGGCTAACCTCCTCGACCAAACTCTTAACGATCCTCGCGGAGCAGTTCCAGACCACGCCCGCGCTCTCGCAGGATGCCGCTTGCAGCGCGTACAAGGCGTTGTGCAAAAAGGCATTCAGGTGAGCGTTCATGCCCCCCGTCGAGCCCGAGAAGTCCGTGGCGACTACACACGCCACCGGGACTTCAGTCACATTGTCGATGGTCCGCTCGAAGGGTTTGCGCGGCAGGACGCCCTTACGCTCGCCACGGATCACGGTCGGCATGTTCAACCGGCCGGAACGAGCCGCGTCTTCCTCTTCATCCTCGGCGACGAAGCGAAGCTGACGGATCGAAGTCCGCACGCGATTCACAAAGCTCCGATCCACAACGGAACTGCTACGACGACTGGACGTGTCAACCGGCGTCGAGCCGATGCCCTCTTGGGTCTCGTAGTCTTCGTCAAGCTCGCCCTCATCTTCGTCTTCGTCGTCCTTAGTCTCGACACCCTTCTGACCGGCATCGTCGTCATCATCGTCGCCGTCGTCGTCTTCCTCGGCGCGAGCCTCGGCCTTCTCAGCGGCCTCCTTCGCTTTGTTCTTGAGATTCTCCAAAGCGCCTTCGAGGTCTTCAAGGTCGTCGGCCTCTTCGTCGTTGAAGCTGTCCTCTTCTTGCTCTTTTTTCTGGCCGGTGCCGCCCTTGCCCTTGCTCTCGTCTTCGTCGTCGCCATCCTTGCCGGAACCTTCACCGTTCTCTTCGTCTTCGTCGTCGCCTTCGCCTTCGTCACCCTTGACCGTGCCGGCGGCTTTGTCGGTATCCTTCTGGTCCTGGGCTTCGCTGCCCTCACCCTCGGCGTCCTTACCCTTGCCTCCGGTGCCAGCCTGATTGTCCTGGCCCATCTCGTTCTGCGGCTGGCTCGTGGCAGTCGGGAAGACCTTCATGTACAGGTCGCACCAAGCCTTCAGAGTGCTGCGGGCGACCGTTGCCAAGCGCGTGATCCGAAGACCCTCTTCAACCAGGGCGCGGAAACTGTCATCGAAGTCTTCGACTTCGGTGCGAAGGTCGTTGTCCTGGATGTACGCCCGCAGCGCCTGCGTGGCAGCAACACGGACTTCACGCGGGAGGTGAACGCGGAAGAAAAGCAGCGCCCAAAGATCAGGGCCGAAGTTCTCGGCATCCCAGCGATCCTCGAAGCTCTCGTCATCGCCATCGTATTTCTGATTCGCGATCACGTTGATGACCAGAACAACCAGCGAATCTTCGTCCTGGGGATATGCACTGACCCACTGGCGCTCGATGCGGGCGTCGTCAATCATGTTGCTGAGTGTATGGTAGTTGCCCTTTTCGTAGGCGGCGGGGAACTTGACGTGCGCGCCCTCGTGGTTCAGCGCACCCAAACGCTCGACCGGAGTCCAGTCCACGGCCCGACCCAGATGAATTTTCTTGCCATCCGTGGCCGGTCCCTGGGTTCCCTTGATGACCGTAACCCGCTTGCCCGTCCGTACCCGGATGTAAGCGGTCAGCTTCTTGGTGTCGATCTTGGCTGGCATGGTCTGGGCTCCTGGGTGACTAAAGATATTCTAGCCCAGAAACGAACAGATGTCAATAATAAAATCAAGGTTTCTCAGGTCCAGGTGCGACCAAAAGTGAAGTCAGGAACTAGGTTTACAGAGCCAAAGCAGGGCTTTTTGATCTCATCTATGGCATTCTGGGCCACATCTTCCTGATCCGGCCTGACGTGGAAGTACAGAGCGTCATGCAGATCCCCGGCCGCAATGACCTTGCCCGTCTGGGCCATCAAATAGGCCAGCCGGGATACCAAGTCATGCTTGCACAATTGCAGAGCCGTCTGACAGACCCTGTTGGCCCGTTTCTCGGGCGGCACATCATGCAGTGGAATCTGAAATCCCTGGAACATGACCGATTCTTGGGTCCGAACGTAATCGCGCCAAATGATCACCCTGGGGTACAGGTCATGCAGTCGGCGAACCGTGTGATCCGTAACGGTTTGGCCATGTGCCCGATGCAGGGCTCTGATTGATGATCCGTAAATGTACCTCAGAACGATGTCTTTCACGGCTTTGCGTTCGCCCAGGTCCAAAAATGGCCCATAGGCATCTTCGTCCAAATTATAGCCCTGCATCATCGCGCACAAACGCCACTCAGCCGCCTTCCAGTCAAATGACAGCACGGCAGCGTCAGGATCGGCCGGGCGCATCAATGCCCGATTCTGTTTTTTGACGACCTGATAGGCAGCATGCGAACGAAGCGAAACGGTGTTGTTGGCCTTGTAATCGAATTGCTTAACGGTCCCCTGCCAATCCTGAACGAATTGAAATCCGAGTCGATTGTAGTACCATGCTACCCATCGGCTAATTTTGTCCGTCCGATCCGCGTTGTCTGGGGCCACATGGCACGGGGTCTCGGCTGGCCAGGGGAAGACAAAATCGATGTCTTCTTCTTTTAATGTGACAGCGCCTTTCGCATTCGGCATAACGAGGGCTAGATACGTGTCAATGGTGGAGGCGACTCGAAACCCCTTTTTCTTGGCGCGTCTGACAAGATCCTGATGCCAGCCCACCGAAAAGGGAACCGGGCCGTATGGACCTTCAAAAGACTTTGAAACGTCCGCAGCGCCGATTTTAATTTTGCCGTCGTCTTGTGTCGTTGCCAGATGGAGATCTGTTGTGAGAACCGAAAGTCCTGATAGTACCATTGTCAAAGCCATCGCAGCCGACTCCGATTTACCTGCCGATACCGTGAGATACTTTTTGCTGCGTGACCAAACGCTGAACCGCAGCAAGGCCATTCATGAGAAACGTATTCGCGCAGCTTGCGAACGCTTCCAAACTTTGTTTCACATTGTCGCGGACATCTACAGCGATGGCGAATATGTCAGGTCTTTGCGACCCGCCGCAGACGCGCCGTGATTGCTTGCTGCTGTACACGAGCGATGGCGTCCTGATGTCGAAGTAGTTCTTGCGTGATGACCAACTGAAGAGCTATTGGAACGGATGCCGAATCCTTAGTCAAGAGAACAACGCGATAAACCTCCTTGTGAACTCTTGGCAAATTGCTCCCATCGATCATCTCGGTCAACGACTTTCGATCTTCCTCATTACCTAAGTCGATCTTCTCATACCGGGCCAGAATTGCCTGAGCCTGTGCCGGTAAGGTCGCGGGTCTTTCGCCCATCGGATCACCCTCCATTCAGATGAAGCGAGACCGGACAGGTTGACTCTGTCCGGTCTCACTAGATGTTGTAGGTCAGTCCCTGCCGACTACTAGATGTCGCCAGCCTGACCTTGAGTCGCGGCACTGCCGCCTTGATCGCCGAACTTGCCGGCACGCCCGCCCTTCTTCTTCTTGCTCTTGCTCTTCGACGGACTGCCCTGAAGCGGTACGCCCTCGTTGTTGTACACGTCGCGGAACGTGGTGCGCAGGGCCGTCTGCTCGGCGCTGTCATCGAAGCGAGCCAGGAACACCGTGCGGGCGACCTTGAACCCGTGGAGGTGCATGTTGACCATCAAGTCGACGAAGGCGCGCGTGCTGACCTCGGTGTAGAGCGCACCGGCCTTGCGTCCCTCGTGGACCTTTTCGGTGAAGAGCTTGACGGCTTCAACCTCGAAGGGTTCCATCTGGGCGGCAACCGGATGCTCTTCCAGCACCATCTGGTCAAGCTCCTTGACCGCGCCCATCGAAAGCTGAATCGCGAAGCGATCCCTGAACGCTTCGTTCATGGGGCGCGTGCCCTCGTAGTTCAGGTTGCCCGCTCCAATGAGGCCGAAGTTCTCGTGCGCCGGAACCCGCTCGGGCGATCCGACCGCATCCGGCTTCTCGGTCAAGACGACCTCGCGACGGTTGTCGAGAAGTGCGTGAACGACGAACGCGACCTCGGGGCGAAGCGCATTGACTTCGTCAAGCATGCAGATCTTGCCGCGCCGAACGGCATCGGTGAGGAGGCCGTCCATCCAGATGTAGCCGCTACCGGCCGGATTCGGAATCCACTGGCCCAGCATGGTCTCGCTGGTCGCACCACGGTGACAGGGGATGTAAACGAAATCCAGCCCCATCTCTTCGGCCACGGTCTCGGCGAGGGAGTTCTTGCCGGTGCCCTTCGGGCCAAGCAGCAGGACGTTCTGATCATGCTCCAAGGCGACCCGGATGATCTCGGTATCGGGCTTGTTGTAATAGAGGCGAGCGATGTAGGACTGACTGGCGGCTTTGTTGGCGTTCGACATTTTGGCTTGCTCCGTTTGGTGTCCTGTCCCGTTCCCAACTAGAGCAATTCTACATCAAAAACGAGCAAAGGTCAATACTAAACCCAATTTTTTACGCTCACGTAAGTCTAGTTCCCTCAACGACTTACAGCTTCTCTGGATTTTTCTCGACTTTTACTCCAATCACCCCCCGCCTCCTGATCCACTCCGCAAACGTCCCGTAGATGCCCTGCCTCACCGATCTGGCCCGCCAGGAGATCCACGCCCGGCAAACCCTCTGGACCGGCCAGACGGGAATCCCCACCAGCAGTGTGAGCCCCAGGCGGAACAGGCACGAGAAGGCACCATAGTGCCCGTAGGGGCGTATGTCGTCAATCAGGCAGATGTACCAGACCCGCCATCGGTGCGCGGCCTCCTGAAGCTCTGTGTGCCTGTTGACGCTGCTCTGGACGTGGTCCAAGTACCGAACCAGATCGACCGTGTCGGCCCCCTGGCGATCCACGTCCAAGGCCATTGCAGCGAAGTTATCCTCTCCCTCGATCCCGCGCGCCGACATCGCCTCGCGCAGTTCCATGCGCCGATCCTCTGGCCAATCCTCTGGCCAGTCCACCGTCTCGTGTTCCTGATTCACACTCCACCTCCGATGCCGATCCGGCCGTCCGAAATCTCGTGCCCATATCCCGTGATGTGCTGCTTGCGAACGAGCCACCGAATTTTTTCAGCCACCCAGGTTTCCTCGAAACTCTCACAGACGTACACGTCGGCACCCCATTCAACCAGGAGATCGGCGACTCGCTGATATTCCTCGCGCAGCTTGGCGTACCTACTCACAACTCCAGCATCCTGGGGGATACGTTTCCTCTCCAGGCTCACAAAAAAGATCTGCCGCGTCGAGTCCAGGATCTGGATCGTCTGTTCGTAGGCCAGTCGGAACAAGTGATCGGAAAAAGTCGAGCCCCGCAAGATATCACGCGCTTTGCAGTCAACGAGTCCATCGACCCAAATTGAAAACGTATTCAGCCAGTCGCGTTTTGCTGGCCATGCGGTGTATTCTTCAAGAATCTGAGTCAGGTAGTGGTACGTCCCCAGAGGCGTCCTCGGAAACATTGGCACTCGGAACCTCATGATCTGGTCGAGCAGTCCCAGTTTGCTCATCAACTGGATTCTTCCCTTCGCCGCCGGTCCCGAAAACTGAACCAGAGATATCAGCTTCTTTCTCTGGGTGGGCAATGATTCCGCTTCCACAAGTGATCTCCCCAGTTTTCGTGATTTTCAAAACAGCCGGCTTGAGTCGCTCAAACAGCCGATTGAACCGAAGGTCTTTCGGACTCACCCCGGACGGTGTGATACAATAGGTCACCGCCAAAGTCGGGTTCCTCCCAGACTGCTCTTCGACCGTGATCAGCTTCCCCAGAAGAAAGGGAACACCGGCATCTTCCTGGACCACGCGGAAGGTCGTAGTGAGCAAGAAGATCTTCAGAGCCGTGTGATCAATCCCATTCGACATATGCCACCGCTTCCCGCATGAACGTGATCTGCTTCCCATCCTCCCGTACCACGTCAGTCTGATCCTGGCCTATTACGACCTCCCCGCAAATGGGGGCATCCTGGTCGTAAACGAACACCCGTCCCTTGCCGGTGCAACGTTGGCCGAATTTACGAAAATTGACGCTAGAGGCCGACTGGCCAACAAAACGATGATGCATTCTTCCCCTCCAAACCAAATGCTGCTATAAATAGGCGTATGGATCTTCTTCAGCACATCCAAAATATAAAAGAAGGCGTCTCAATCGAGCCACCTTCGTCCGAAGAGCTTACGACGGCTTTCAAGACGTTTTTCAATAAAAAGGCCGTCAAGGAATCTCTCGCAGATCTGAAAAAGCGCCTTGTCAGCATTTCAGAGAAATTAAGCAAATACACGATCAGGCTCCGAAAAGGTCTGGGCGAGCCTGACACCATTGAGCGCCTAAACAAGCTAACGCGCCAAAACAAGTCCTCGGCCTATTGGCGCAGTCGCCTGCTGAATGTCGAACTCCTCGGATCAGCGATTCAGCAACTTCGCGACTCAACGACGCGAATTCAGATTCTAATGTCGATGGCTAGATTGGTCTCGGTCGTTGAAGACCTGGATGAGCCTGTCGAGGCAGGGGCGCTCGGCGGCGAACGCGGCCCCCACAACAACATCTACAAATACCTGATGCAGATGGAAGCTTGGACGCCCGCCCGTGTCCAAGAATTCAACGGTATCGTCTTCGAGCTTGGCAACCAACTCGTGCAATCCCTGGCCGACCGGATCTTGAAGTCCGATGCATCAAAGCTGGCCAAGAGCAAACGGTCCAAACCAATGGCTCGACCTTCCGGCTGGTAGCCTCGCGCGGGGTTTTCAAATCGAAAAATCGGCTCGCATTTTTTTCAGGTTTGAGAGGATTTGACAACTCACTTTATTTTGATCAGAGCTATTTTTTTACTGGAGGGGCCACCGCTTCAGTAAAAAAATAGCTCTGAT
>Ga0255047_10001880_pt1 | contig 14473 bp, 14 predicted proteins | sample JV7_2_1_MG_FD_183640 | JGI IMG/M metagenome (GOLD analysis project Ga0255047, IMG submission 183640) | Seawater microbial communities from Jervis Inlet, British Columbia, Canada - JV7_2_1 | ecosystem: Environmental > Aquatic > Marine > Inlet | place: Canada: British Columbia | collected 2016-10-06
GCGGCACGAAGATCCACTTACCGGCCACGGCCCATGACGCGAGGTGCGGCAGCTTTACGGGTACGTCCCGCGCATACTCGCGGTGGGGATCGCGCAGGGAAATCTCGCGTATGCCTCGCTCGGGGGTCTCGAGATCGAGTACCGATACCCGGTCCGACTCGAGATGGCCCACCACGTAAAAGCGGCCGTCGGGCGTGATCATGGCGTCGTAGGGGACGCCCCGGGGCGCGGTCGGAATGCGGTGCTGGATCGGGAAGTCCGGCTTGGACGCGTCGATGATCCAGATCTCGCCGCCCTCCATCAGCACGCACACAAAGCGGTTGCCGGGCGCATCTACGATTCCGGTCACGCGCGAAGGGACCTGGGCTCCGTTGTGCGGATACGTGGCTTCGAGCTTCTTGACCAGGCGCAGGTCACGGGCGTCGAGGATCGTGACGCCACCCGGGGCGTACTCGGCCGTGGCGATGAAGCGTCCGTCCTGACTGATCGCGTTGTCGATCGAGCTCTGTGAGGTGAAGACCTTTCCAGCCACCTCGAGCTTCTCGAGGTCGATGCGACTTACCTGGCCGCTGCGCGTCGCCAGGTAGCCGTAGCGAAGGTCGGGCGAGAAGATCATCGTCGCGTGGCGCAGGTTGCCCAGGTCCTCGATGCGCTGGGGCAATAGCTTGCGCTGGGCGAGGTCGTAAACGGCCAGGCTGCCCGAGGCGCGCTCCACGACGAAGACGCGAGAGCCGATACCCTGCGCCGCGGCGCTCACCGTACAGCTCAGTACGAGCGTGAAAACGATGCGCCCGAACCGTCTCATGCGAGCCTCTGCTCCGAGCCAGGCGGCTCCGGTGTCAGACCGATCTCGGCATCTTCCATCACGCAGGCGGGATCCGGCGCCCAGCGCTCGCCGTGGAAGGCGAGCGCGCGCTCACGGTGCGAGCCACGGCAGAGCCGACGGTACTCGCACACGGCGCAGCGACCCGTCAGATGCTCGAGCCGCTGGGCCAATAGCTCGCGCAGGGGATGCGCCAGGATCGTCTTGAACGGAACTTCACGTACATTGCCCAGCGTCTCCTGCCTCCAGAACTGGTCCGGATGGACGTGTCCGCGATGGTCGATATTCAAGATCTTCTCACCCGCTGAGTTCCCGCCGCGTTCGAGTAGCAGCTCGTGAACAGGCTGCGCTGCGGTCTCGCCGTAGCGCGCTTCGATCCAGCGCAGTAGCAGCGGCCCGTCGGAATCGTTGGATCCAGTCACGATGCGCATACCGCTTCCCGCCTCGAGCAGGCTCTCTGCGGTCACGAAGAGCGAGAAGAGGATCGCCCGGGTCTCCTCGCGCGAGAGATCCTCCTGGGCCATGCGTCGGCCGCGTCCGGAGTAGAGCAGGTGCGAGACGTAGAAGCGGTCTACGTCGAGCACGCGTGCGACCTCGACGAGTGCCATCAGCTCGCCCATGTTGCGCCGTGTCAGGGTGGCGCGGCTGCCCGTGCGCATGCCCGCGGCTTTGGCGCAGCGAAGCCCACGACAGGCGGCCTCGTAGCCTCCCTCCATGCCGCGATACGCATCGTTGAACTCACGCAGCCCGTCGATACTGATCCCGACATAGGCGACGCCGGCGGCGGCCAGGCGCGCGGCCATCGCCTCGTCGATGAACACGCCGTTCGTCGAGAGCTGCGGTGCGATCCCGATCTGGCTGGCGTGTGCGAGCAGCTCCAGCAGGTCCGAGCGCAGCAGAGGCTCGCCACCGCTGAAAATGACGATCCGCACGCCGCACTCCGCCATCTCGTCGAGCAGGCGGATTGCTTCCTGGGTGCTCAGGTCCTCGCGCGAGGGTCGGAATGCGGCCGCGGCGTAGCAGTGCGGACAGGACATGTTGCAGTGGCGGCAGACGTTCCAGACCACGACAGGAGCGTGGCTCCCTGCGCGCGCAAAGCGCTGAGGAGCGCGAGCACCCACGTCGAGGCCTGAGGCCTCGTTTCGCGCCACCTCGAGGAGGTCGCTTACGGGCAGCATGTCTGTGCCTTTCCGGTCATTGACAGTCCTCGTGACGCGCTGCTAGAGACGGAGCCCGCATGTGGAGGCTTTCCCTTTCTGGTCTGGTTCTCTTGCTCGGCACGGCGCTGGCCGCCTGCGGGCACGAGCCCTGGGTACTGTACCGCGAACGCTGCGCTTCCTGTCATGGTAGCTCGCGCTACGGGGGGTATGGCCCCCCGCTTATCCCGAGCGCTCTCAGGCGCAAAACGGACCCGCAGCTGCTCGCCGTGATTCTCGAGGGGCGTCCCAACACGCAGATGCCCGCCTTCGCGGAGGTTCTCGACGAGGCCGAAGCTCGCTCTCTGGTGGCGTTGATGCGTGAGCCTGTGGGAGACATCGCCTGGGGAGTGCAGGACATTCGCGCGAGCCGTATCGACTATGAGATCGAGCTTGAGAGAATCCCGCCTTCCGTGCGTCGCGAGAACCTGATCCTGGTCGTGGAGCGAGGTACGGGAAGCGTCTCCGTGCTGGACGGAGATAGCATGCGCGAGCTCGACCGCTACGAGGTGGGTCGGATACACGGCGGCCCCAAGTTTGACCGCGCGTATCGCAAAGTCCTCGTGTCCACACGCGACGGGACGCTTGCGGCCTATGATCTGGAGCGCGGGGGCCTGGTCACGAAAGTGAAGGTGGGCGTGAACACGCGCAACGTCGCGCTCTCGCCGAACGGGGATTTCGCGGCCGTCGCGAATCAGTTGCCCGCGAATCTGGTCGTTCTCGACGGAGACCTGGCGCCCCTGCGCAGCTTCCCCCTGCCCGGCCAACCCAGCGGCGTCTATCAGCTCCCCGGTGAGAATCGCTTTCTGCTGGCGCTGCGCGATGCGCCTCGACTGTATCGCATCGATTACCCGGAGCTCACTCTGAACAGCGACGAGGTCCCGGAGCCCTTCGAGGACTTCGTCTTTGTTCCGGGCAGGAAGCAGCTGCTGGCGAGCTCGCGTGGGGGCCAGCGTCTCCTCTTGTACGATCTCGGCGAGCGGAAGGTGCTCGGTGAGTTGCCCACCGAGGGACTGCCCCACCTCTTCTCGGCCTGCTTCTTCACGCGGGACGGTGCGCTGTATGCTGCGGTCAACCACATCGGCGTGCCGCGCCTCTCGCTGATCGCGATGGACTCGTTCCGGATCGAGAAAGAGATTTCTCTGCGAGGATCGGGATACTTCGTGCGCACCCATCCTGGAACGCCTTACCTCTGGGCCGATACCAATACGGAGGAGATCCAGCTGATCGACAAGCAGAGCCTGGAGCTGCTCGAGCGAGCGCTGGTGCCGGAGCCGATGAAGAAGGCAATGCACGTCGAGTTCACGGCGGATGGCAGGCGGGCGCTGGTCAGCATCTGGGATTCGCAGGGCGCCGTCGTGGTCTACGACTCCCGCACGCTGGAGGAGCTCAGGCGACTGCCTTACGATATGCCGATCGGCAAATACAATGCCTTCAACAAGACACGTTTCATGCGTTGAGGAGCCTGTTTCATGTCCGCTTCCCCCCTGCGACGAGTCGCTGCACCCCTCGTGGTTTTGCTGAGCCTGGGATGTCTGGTTCCGCTCGCAACGCGAGCGCGAGAGGATGTCCCCGAAGATATTGCGAGAAAGCAGAACCCCGTGACGCTGACCGATGCCCGGGTCCGCTATTTCAAACGTCAGTATCGAGCCAAGTGCGCGCGCTGCCATGGGGCTGCGGGCGATGGCGGAGGGGAGGAGGCGAAGGAGCAGCCGGTTCCGCCCAGGGATCTCACCAACGGCGAGTACATGAGCTCGCGCAGCGATGGCCAGCTCTTCTATCAGATCCTGGTCGGTGGTGGCGATCGCTGCGCCATGCCGGCCTTCGGGCCGGAGTCCGCTCACGCCTGGAACGACGAGAAGATCTGGGGCATGGTCGCCTACGTGCGCCGCTTCGCCCGGCCGCCGGAGAAGTAAGCTTCCTTCTGCTATTTGATGCTCCCGAAGTCATTGTAAGGCGTCTTGACGTTCGTCGCCTGGGGCGCGTGACACATCGTGCAGTTGTAGCGGGTTCCGACCAGATCCTTGGTTTCTTCGTAGCCCTTCACGACCCAGACCATCGCATCGTCCGTGCCACCCGCGGCCATCACGGGCCGCTCGACGTGGGTCTTCGGGTACGGCAAATCCTTCTTGCTGATGACGTTATCCGGATGGTGACACTCGAGACACTCGTTGTCGTCACTCGTGATCGGAAGCATGCCGTCGACCGTATGCGGGATTTGCGGCGGTGCGTCGTCGAAGGATCGATCGAGCTTCTCTGATTCACCGGCTTCCGTCTCGATGTACACCTCGAGATCCTGATCGGTCATCACCTCGAGATCGCCGTCGCGGAAGTAAATGTTGATGGGGTCCTCGTGCTCGGCCACCTCCTCCCGAGTGCCGGGTCCCCCGGCGCAGGCCAGGAGGAAGAACCCCAAAATCCATGGCGCAAGCACTCTTCTGTTTCGCATGATCCCCTCCGTCTCAGATGTGTTCGAGTGTGGGACGATCGAACCGCAGCGTGAAGCGAAATGCGTCCCGAGGGCAGACCTCGAGACAGCGCGCGCAGTTCAGGCAGTCACCAGACGCAATGAAGCCCCTTGCAGTCATCTCGGCATAGTCGATCACATGCGCCTCGGGGCAGATCCGCACGCAGTCCCCGCAGCGGTCGCAGCGTGCCTCATCGAAACCGACCCGCAGGGGCGAGCGGTGTCCGACGAGCGAGTAGAACGCCCCGAGCGGACACAGGGAGCCGCACCAGCCGTTCCTCACGATGAAGAGATCGAGCAGGAGAATCCCGGCAATGCACAAGAGCCCGAGACTCGGCCCGAAGATCACTTCGCGATGCAGCATGGCGATCGGGCTGACCCACTCGAAGGCCGCGATGCCAGCGATGGCCGAGACGGGGATAGCCAGCGCCATGATCCAGAAGCGGGTGCCGCGATCGATCCGAAACTGGCTCTTCAGTTCGAATCGGCGCTTAAGCCAGCCCGCCAGGTCGGTCACCATATTGACGGGGCAGACCCAGCCGCAGAAGGCGCGGCCTCCGGTGAGAAAGTAGAAGAGCAGCACGATGGCCGCGCCCAGCAGGGCCGTGTTCGCCAGCAGATGGCCCGTAGCCAGGATCTGGACGGCGGCATAGGGATCCGAGAGCGGCACGGTCCGGAAAACGCGCGAGCTGCTCAGATTGCCGGTCAGCACGCCCAGGTGAAGATGCGCTGCCAGCCAGAAGAGCAGCAGGATTCCGAGCTGGGTCGTCCGGCGCGCGATCAGGTAGCGATGTGCACGCAGCCAGCTCATGGCTCCTCGATCCCCGTCAGGTTCTCCATTTCCTCGAGGACCTTTTCCAGACCGCCTCTCCATTGCGGGAGGTCCGGCGCTGCTTCGGGCGCCACAAAGTCACGGCTGATCTCGGCCGGCTCCAGCCAGCCGAAACGATAGTTCTCACCCAGCTTCCCCTGGGCCACGTCGTGCGGGAGCACCTTGATCGCGGCCTCCTCCAGCACGCAGGAGTGCTCGCACATGCCGCAGCCCGTGCAGTGGTCGGAGTTCACGACGGGAATGAAGTAGGCGTGCCTCCCCGTCCGCTCCTGCGGCCTGAACTCGAGCCCGATCGCCTGGCCCATGAGCGGACAGGCCCGGTAGCAGACCTCGCAGCGCAGGCCCTGGTACGCGAGGCACGTCTCGTGATCGGTGAGCACGGCCAGCCCCATGCGGGCGTCTTCGATCGAAGTGCCCTTGATCAGTGCGTCGGTAGGGCAGGCATTGATGCAGGGCGTGTCCTCGCACATGTAGCAGGCGACCTTGCGTGGCTCGAAATAGGGCACGCCGAGCGCGTTCTCTTCTCCCGCGGTCGCGAGCCTCAGCGTGTCGAAGGGGCAAGCTTCCACGCACTGGCCACACTTGATGCAGCTGGCGAGGTAATCCGGCTCCGCCTGGGCACCCGGCGGACGCGGCGCGGCGGCCGTCGTGGCGGACTCGCCCAGGGCGTACGACCAGACGAGACCCCCCGTGGCTGCGAGCGCCACCTTGCGACCGTGGAAACCCCCGGTCAGAAACTCGCGTCGGCTCACCATGGGCCGCTCACTCAAGCTCAGGCCTTCCGCACCCGAACCGCGCACTTCTTGTAGTCCGTCTCCTTCGAGATCGGACACGTCGCATCGAGTGTCAGCTTGTTGATCAGTACGTTCTCATCGAACCAGGGTACGAATACAAGACCGCGGGGTGGCCGGTCTCGTCCCTGTGTCTCGAGTCGTGTCTTCACTTTGCCACGACGGGACTCCATGATGACCTCATCGTTGCGCTTGAGTCCGCGCAGCTTCGCATCCGCCGGATGCATGTAGCACTTGGCATACGGGACGGCGCGATTGAGCTCGGCGACCCGCTTGGTCATGGTGCCCGAGTGCCAGTGCTCGAGCACGCGCCCGGTGCATAGCCACAGGTCGTACTCCGCGTCGGGGCTCTCGGCAGGCGGTGCGTAGGGCCGGAAGAAGATCTTGGCCTTTCCGGGATGAGCGATCTTCTCTCCCTTTGGACCGCCCGAGGGGATCTTCTTCAACGCCTTGCCGTAGAAGTTGACCTCCTCGCCGGGCTTGACGTAGGGATCGTAGCCCTCCCGGAAGCGCCACTGCGTCTCGCGACCGTCGATGACGGGCCAGCGCAGACCGCGCAGCCGGTGATAGGTGTCGAAGTCCGCCAGGTCGTGGCCGTTGCCCAGCCCGAACTGCCGGTACTCCTGCCACAGGGCCTTGTGGATGAAGAACCCGACGTCTTCCGCGATGTCGTTCGGGTGACCGTCGGCGATCGGGTCCGGCCACGCGTACTTCTTCAGCTCAGGGGTGGCGAAGAGCACCTCGTAGAGCGTCTGCTCCGGGTCGTACCCCATCTCGCGCGCTTTCGCGAGGACGTCCGGCAGCTTGCCATCCTCGAAGCCTTCGGCCTTGAGGCCGGGCAGCGGCTGCTCCTTCCAGACCTCCTCGAGCTTGAAGCGTTTCGAGAACTCCAGCAACTGCCACAGATCGCCCTTGGCTTCACCGGGGGCCTTGACCTGTTGCCGCCAGTGCTGCGTGCGGCGCTCAGCGTTCCCGTAGGCGCCCCACTTCTCATAGATCATGGCGGTGGGCAGAACCAGGTCCGCCACCTTGGCCGAGACTGTGGGGTAGCAGTCCGAGACGACGACGAAGTTGTCGCCCTCGCGCGCGGCGCGGATCCATTCGTTGGCATTCGCGTAGTCCTGGAACGGGTTGGTCACCATGGCCCAGAAGAAGCGCACCTGCCCACTCCGAAGGTGGCGCACCATCTTGACCGCGTGCGTACCGACCTTGGGGTTGAGGGTCTTCGGGGGCAGCTTCCAGAGCTTCTCGCTCTTGTCGCGGTGGGGCTTGGCCTTAACCACCATGTCGGCCGGTAGACGATGGGCGAAGGTTCCCACCTCGCGCGCCGTGCCGCAGGCCGAGGGCTGGCCGGTCAGCGAGAAGGCGCCCGAGCCCGGTAGCGACATCTTTCCACCGAGAAGGTGGATCATGTAGATCTGCTCGTTCACCCAGGTACCGCGGCTGTGCTGGTTGAACCCCATCGTCCAGAAGGAGACGATCTTGCGCTTCGGGTCGGCGTACAGCTCCGCGAGCTCGACCAGCTTCTCCTTCGGAACGCCCGAGAGCTCGCTCACGTATTCAAGGCTGTAGGGCTCGAGGTTCCGCTTGAACTCCTCGAACGTGATCGTCCAGTGCGCCCCGGCCTTGCCCCGCATGGTCTGGCCCTGCTCGAGCGGATCATTCTTGGGCAGGCCGTAGCCGATGTCGGTCGGCCCGGTTGCGAAGACGCAGTGCTTCTTTACGAAATCGTGGTCGATCGCATCCTTCTCGATCATGTAACGGGCGATGAAGTTCATGATCGCGAGATCGGTCTGGGGCTTGAAGATGATCTCTAGATCGGCCAGGTCGCTAGAGCGGTTGGAGAAGGTCGTGAGGTTCACGACCTTCATCCGCTTGTGGGTGAGCTTCCGGTCCGTCACACGCGACCACAGGATCGGGTGGCACTCCGCCATGTTGGCACCCCAGCTGACCGCGGCATCGGTGAGCTCGATGTCGTCGTAGCAGCCGGCCGGCTCGTCGATGCCGAAGGTCTGAATGAAGCCGGCAACGGCCGAGGCCATGCAGTGGCGCGCGTTCGGATCGAGGTTGTTGGAGCGGACGCCCGCCTTCATGAACTTGGCCGCGGCGTAGCCCTCGTCGATCGTATACTGGCCCGAGCCGAAGATCGCCACGCTGGAGGGGCCGTAGGTGCCGTAGTATTCCTTGAACTTGGCCGTCATCACATCGAAGGCTTGGTCCCAGCTGACCGGAGTGAACTTGCCGTTCTTGTCGTAGCTGCCGTCCTTCATGCGCAGGAGCGGCTTGGTCAGGCGGTCCTCCCCGTACATGATCTTGGCGGTGAAGTAGCCCTTGATGCAGTTGAGCCCGCGATTGACGGGCGACTCGGGATCGCCCTTGACCGACACCAGTCGGCCTTTCTCCGTGGCCACCATGATCCCGCAGCCCACACCGCAGAAGCGGCACACCGACTTGTCCCACTTCCAGTCGGATTCGAGCAGTGCGGCCTTGGCCAGTGCCGACTCGGGCACTACGATCCCTATGCTGCTGGCCACCGAGGCGGCCACTGCCGTCTTGATGAAGTCCCGTCGCGTCTGCTCCATCATTCCCTCCCTGCTGCGTGTGGCACTTTGTCGCAAATCCACCGCGCCCATTGTGTAAATGGCAAATCCCGTGCCGAGCACGAGGAGAGCGCTCTAGCGGTCTTCCTCGCCCACGTAATACCCGGCCAGCTCGGCCATGATCACGTTGCCCAGTCCCTGGAGCTGCTTGAGCCGGTCCATGCTCTCGTCCGTCCCTGCTGCCTCGATGGTGACCACGAGTCGCCCGTGGCGGTCCGTGTGATGGACCTGGGCCCAGGAGAGCGCATTAACCGCCTCGCATACCTCAGTCGTGTGCTTCGGACGGCAAGCAACGACGATGCCGGAGATCGTCATGATCCCTCCTCGTACGTCGAGTTGATGGCCCACACCATCACCCTTGCGTCATTCCCGGCGCTGATCAGACGCTTCCCATCGTCCACGAAGACCAGGGCCTGGACGGGGGCGGTGTGGCCTACGTGCACACGGGTGATGTGCCCTCCCGCCACACCCCGGTTGCTCGGGTACAGAACGCGCGGGGCGGGCTCCGCCTCGCTCAGCTTCCAGCCGAGCACACGTTTGTCCTTGTCCGCACTCACGAACTCAGCACCGCTGAGCCAGCTCAGCCCACCCATGGGAATCACGTGCCCCGGTGTCGGAGCTCACCGGCGCTGATCGCCATCGCCACCTTGGCCATCAGTGTGAAGAACAGCGCGCCCGCGCTCCACACGCCGACCCCCACGGCCAGCTCGTTGAGGCTCGGGTTGTAGATGTAGATCTCACCCAGCATGTCGGGCGTCATCCCGGGCAGCAGCAGCCCCAGCCCCTTCTCGATGAACACGCCACCGAAGGCCAGGACACACCCTGCGCTCAATAGCGGCAGCTTGTAGCGCAGGGGGCGCACCGCGAAGATCACGAAGGCGATCACGTTGCACGCCAGCGAGAGCCAGGTGTAGATCGCGATATCAGTCCGGCCGTCGAGACCGAACCAATGCAACCTCGCGTGCACGGCGTGCTGCGTGGGCGAGTAGAACTCAGAGAAGACCTCGACGCCCAGGAAGAAGAGATTGATGGCCATGGCGTAGGCCAAGAACTCCGCGATCTTGAACAGCGCCTTATTCGGGATCGAGATACTTCCCACCCGCCGCATGATCTGGAGGACGATGAGTACGAGAGCAGGTCCCGATGAGAAGGCGCTGGAGAGAAAGCGTGGCGCGAGGATCGCCGTGTCCCAGAAGGGTCGTGCCTTCAGACCCATGAACAGGAACGCGGTAACGGTGTGAATGCTGATGGCCAGTGGAATCGACAGAAAGATCACGGGCATGATGAAGTTGACGTTGTACTTCTGGCCCATGTAATCCTTGAACAACAGATAGGTGACTATGAAGTAACTGATGGCCCAGTAGCTCGTCAGCACCAGGATGTCCCAGACGAGCAAAGAGTACGGGAAGTTGGGATTGCCCAGCGCGGGCATGAGGTGCCAGAACAGCTGAGGACGACCCAGGTCGACCGTGACGAAGAAGATGCACATGATGATCGCGGCTAGCGAAACGAGCTCGGCCAGCATCACGACCTCTTTGAGCGGCCCCCACTGATAGACGTAGGCCGGGATGACGAGGACCACTGCGGCCGCCGCCACACCAACGAGAAAGGCGAAGTTTCCGATGTAGAAGCCCCAGGAGACCTGGTCCCGCATGTTCGAGGTGATCAGGCCGTTCACGAACTGGTTCCCCCAGGCCGCCAGCCCGCCCAGGCTGAGGAGCACCAGAAGTGCGATCCAGGCGTAGTAATAGCGGTTGCCGCGGCTGACCACGGCGACGCTCCCAGCGGTGAAATCCCAAAATGGTCTGAGTGTTTTCATCCGTAAAAATAAAAGAACTTCGGCCGCGTGTTAAGCTCGGCCTTCAGAACAAAGGTTCGTTTATTCTCGAGCAGGTATCGGATCTCGCTGTTCGGATCGAGCAGATTTCCGAACTTGCGAGCTCCCACCGGACACACCTCTACGCAGGCCGGGTAGCGACCCTTGCGCACACGCTGGATACAAAAGCTGCATTTCTCGACAACGCCCTTGGGACGCGGACGGTTCCCGATGATGTGCATGTCCGGGTTGATCTCGTCCGCCGGGATCTCGGGCTCCTTCCAGTTGAAGTGGCGTGCTCCATAGGGACAGGAGGCCATGCAGTAGCGACAGCCGATGCACCAGTCGTAGTCGATCACCACGATTCCATCGGGCTCCGTCCAGGTGGCTCCGGTAGGGCAGACATTCGTGCAGGGCGAGTCCTCGCAGTGCTGACAGGCCACGGGCAAGTAGATCTTGCCTTCGGCAGGCACCTGCTCGTGGTCGTAGTAGGGATTCCCGTCTTCGAGATTGATCCCGCGTAGGACTTTCTCGCGCTCGAACTCCAGCACCCGGATCCAGTGAATCTCGGGGTCGCGCGACTGGTTGTTCTCTTCCACACAGCCGTAGACGCAGCGCCGGCACCCGATGCAACGCGAGATGTCGAGGCCGTAGCCGTAGACGACCCCATCGATGGGTCCGGTGGCGTCGATAGAGACGGTTTTGCGGTACTTCTTCGAGTATTTGCGTTCCAGGCGCTGGAGGACGTCCTTGAGCTCGTCCTCGGAGAGCTCGCGGAAGTGATTCTGAAGGAACGTCTCGAAGTCGAAGGCTTCAGCGGCACCGGGCACGCCGACCATGGCTCCCACACCGGCTGTCGCGGTCTTGAGGAACTCGCGTCGCGAGGCCCCGCGCTGGTTCGCTTTTTTATTCCCCGCCATGAGGAATCTCCTTCGCTGCACTTGCCTCGAGCGTGATCTCCTCGGGTCGCTTGGGCACCGGCATCGGCTCGATCGGCTTGAAGGGCGGAGAGTGCGGGTCGTGGCAGACCACACAGGTCCGGTACTCCTTGGGTCCCCACCAATGTCCCGTGCGTTTCCCGTGCACACCGGCGCGCCAGTCGGCGAGCTTCTTGCCATGGCACTGTGTGCATAGGCGCCAGGAGTCCTCGAGCTCGACGAGCTCGCCACCGCTGCGACGCAGCATCTCTTGTTTCCCGGCGTCGTGGCAGTCCAGACACCACAGATCTCCATGCCCGAAGTCCATCTCGTCGTGCTCGTCCTCGAGCTCGCGGACCTCGCGGTTGATCGGATCTCCCTTCTCGTGGCAATCGCTGCAGGGCATGTACTCGTCATCGATCTCCGGCGCTGGCAGGAGTACGGGCGCGGGCTCTGGCGGCAGGCTACGGCTCGCGTAGTCGCGGCCGGTTCCCGGGGCCAGACTGCAGCGCACGGAGAAGAGCGCGAGAACGCCTACCACAACCGCTCCGATAACCGCCCAGGTCGCCACTTCGTACGAGGGCGCAGAGGGTTTGTCCTCTTCCGAGGGTTCGGGGGACATGCTCAGTCCGCCTCGCCCTCAGCCGTGGGGTCGTAGTCTTCGGGAACGGGGTGCGCGATGAGCTTTACCGCCTGCTCGTACGCGAAGCCGACGTTCGTGCCGTTGGCGCCGTTGTAGCGTTCCGGATCCCATGCGGGGCTCTTGTCATTGTGGCACACCACGCACACCTCTTCGCTCTGCAGCACCAGTCCCTTGGACATCGCGAGGTCGCGATCGATCATGATTTTCTTCTTCCGGTAATCCTTGCCCGGGCCGTGGCAGCTCTCACACTGGACCCCAGCATTTCGCTTGAACTTCTTCGAAACCATATCGTCGGGGACACCGTGCGCCGTCATGTGACACTTGACGCACTCGTCTTCAGTCTGAGGATCCCCCAGATTTTTTTCTGCCGCCCACTTCTTGGCCTTGTCCGAGGCGAGGGTTTCGAATGCCTTGGCGTGCTTGGAGTCGAGCCACCAGCTGTACTGATTACCGATGGCCTCTTTGCCGTGGCAGGACTTGCACTTCTTGGCGCCGACGTACTTGTGCTCGACCGTCGGGGCATCTCCGTTGGCCTGCGCCGATCCGCAGACCCATAGGGCAGCTCCGAGGATGAGCGCGGCTCGCATCAGGGCGCTGGGGCTAGTAGACGTCGTGGACCGTGTTGTAGACATTCCATTTCCCCGTCGGAGTGACCAGCCAATCGCCCTTGATTCGCTTGATCTCCTTCAGGGTCTTGTCGTCGTAGATGATGATCTCACCCTTCCTGTCCCACACGGATGTCCAGACCTCGGTCCCCGCCTTGTTGTACTCGAAGTGCACGACCTTGCCGTGCTTGGCTGCCTGCCAGCAGTTCGCGCCGGCCTCGAAGTCGTCCTTGCGGAAGACGCAGATCTGCTGGTTGGCCCCTTCTTCCTTTGCGATGGTGGAATCGGTCCAGACGTGATTGCTGTTCGGATGGGTCTTGAGGAAGAGACCTGGTCCCGCGGTCTCCTCCTCGTACAGGACCTTCCAGGCGTGCTGCGGATGATCTTTGGGGTCCGAGCCGTAGACCGTAATCAGACCTTCGCCCAGGTGGGTCGTCGCGCTGACGGGTCCGTATTCGGGGTCGACCCAGTTGGCGCCGCGTCCGGGATGGGGTTTGATGCCCGTCTCGAACTTGGTGACGAACTTCTTCTCCTTCGTGTCCACCACCACCATCTGATCCCGCATGTTTGCCGCGATCAGCAGGTAGCGCTTGGTCGCGTCCCAGCCGCCATCGTGCAGAAAGCGTTCGGTCGCAATCTGCGTCATCTCTAGGTTCTGCAGATCGGAGTAGTCGATCAGCCAGACCATGCCGGTCTCCTTGATCGCGACGACCCACTCGGAGTCGAAGTGGGATGCCACGATCGTGGCCACGCGCGGCTCCGGGTGGTACTCGTTGGTGTCGTAGGTCATCGAGCGCGTGGAGATGACCTTCAGTGGCTCGAGCGTTGGCCCGTCGACGATCACCATCTGGGGCGGCCAGTAGCAGCCCACGATGGCCAGCTTGTCGACGAAGTCGCCCTTCGGGCCCTTGTACTTGGATACGTCGACGGAGCGTGCGTCCATGCACACCTTGACCTCGGCTACGACCTGGGGCTTTTTGGCGTAGAGGTCGATCAGGCTGAGCTTGCCGTCGCGGCCGATCGTGTAGAAGTACCGGCCGGTGGCGGAAGCACGGAAGATGTGAACAGCGAAGCCCGTGTCGACGATGCTGACCAGCTTTTTTTTCTCGCCGTCGAAGATGGCGCCTTTGCCAGCGTCGCGCAGGATGAAGCCGAAGTAGTCGTCGATGTTCCGCTTGTGCTTCGGCTTGCTGGGGCGCTTGTCGACGGGGACGTGCACCTTGTGGGTCGCCTTCATCTGCTTCAGACCCATCTCAGGTGGGACCGGCACCTCGTTCTGAAGGAACCGGGCCATGAGCTTCGTCTGGGCCTCGGTCAGCTCACCGGTGCGGCCCCAGCCGGGCATCCCCGCATCGGTGCCCTCGAAAATGAGCTCCTCGAGATCGGGGAGGCTCTTCTGGAGCATCTTCTCATCGGTGATGTTGGCACCAGTCGCCCCCTTACGCAGGGTTCCGTGGCAGCCGGAACAGCGGTCGAAGTAGATGAACTTCGCCTCTTCGAACTCCTCGGGACTCAGCTGAGGAACGCTGGCGGCGGAAGCCGTTCCCGTAAAGCTCAACCCGACGATGCATAGCAGCATCCACAGGCCGACGTACGAACGAATCCAGGGATCCACGATCTTGCTCATGATAGATACCTCCCCGCGGGGGGGCGTGTGCAAGGGCCATGCCTTGGGGGGCCTTGATTTGTTTGGGAGGATGGCGGCGTAAGCCTCCGCGAAGAGCCGTTCTGGATGGGTTTGGCCGGCACTTCGAGGGAGTTGCCCCACACTCGAATGTACGCC
>Ga0255047_10001881_pt1 | contig 14473 bp, 15 predicted proteins | sample JV7_2_1_MG_FD_183640 | JGI IMG/M metagenome (GOLD analysis project Ga0255047, IMG submission 183640) | Seawater microbial communities from Jervis Inlet, British Columbia, Canada - JV7_2_1 | ecosystem: Environmental > Aquatic > Marine > Inlet | place: Canada: British Columbia | collected 2016-10-06
GCCGTCACGCCGTAAAACGTTTCCAGATCCGCGTTGACCTCGTCGGTCGTGTAGGCGTCGGAGTACTCCCCGCCCCTGGGCATTCGCAAACTGCCGTCCGCCAGGACCACCGAATCGATGGACAGCTTGTTTGTATCACCGCGGCCAAGACTTCCCGAGGCCTCAATGCGGTCGCCGACTTTTATCGTCTGCGTATCCCAACCCAGGCGGCGCATGACGCCGACATTATGGGTTCGCAGCAACCATTCCTCGGTCGTCCGGTCAGCCGTCTCGACGTCGATCATGTAGACCACATGTGGGTTCGTGAAACGCACGTCGGTGACGACGCCAGCGACCGTGCCCTGTTGTTCGGGGTCGAACTCGAAAGCGAAGCCGTGATGGGCGTGAGCGAGAGTAACAACGCACATCGACAGGGCGATCGCCGCCAGTCCAGTCAGAGCGGTGTTGTTCTTCGGCATCGCGCAAATCCTCGTTGTGCGAGTGCCCTTTTTACCTAGCCGCCGCGCTTATTTCAACGCCGGCATTGCTCGCGGCCGGGAGCAACTATACGAAAAAGGGCTGGCAGCTATGCTATAGCCGTCATTTCTACGACTTCTCGGTCAATCCGTTTTGCTGACTTTCGCATAGCGATGCTCAGGTCAAAATGACTTTGAAGGTTCACCTATAACTCAGGCGTAGTTCCAAAGAATCGGGATAGACGCAAAGCTGTATCCGCTGAAATCGAACGCTCCCCGTTAATGATGAGGTTGATGCGGTTCGGAGGTACTTTAAGGGCCTTCGCCAGAGCGTAGGCAGACAAGCCAAATTCGTCCAGGAACTCAGTCTTGAGAATTTCGCCTGGATGAATGGGTGTACGCTTTGCCATCTCTATCTCCGCTAGTGATAATCCACGAGTTCAACTTCCTAAGCGTCGCCGTCACGCCAGTCGAAGCAGACGCTATATTGATCGTTAACCCGTATGCCCGACGTACATAGATACGTCCAACGTATATATTAAAGATGGGAAACAAGCTAAAGCCTAATGGCCGCGATCGTGGATTGTCCCTAGTAGATTAAGTAGATATCAACAAGAAAAGCTGGGCCCCATTATTCTTCAGTCAGCGGCCGCTGAAGTAGTTTCTGCCTCCCCGAGACAGGACCGATCTGAGTGGATCTCTGGTTATTTAGGCCCCTCTGGCAACCTGATCTAGGTAGAATTGGTGATCACTAGCGATACAGGAGTTCGAATGTCCTTCCTGTCGTCAAGAGGAATGAAGATGCCTAATCGTAGAGACTTCCTGAAAACCGCAGGGGCCGCGGCCAGCGGCGTCTACCTGATGGGCCATGGCCTCACTGCAGGCGCCCAGTCGGCGCGCCGCGAGATCATGCTGAACGGCCGGCGCGTCACGACCGTCGATGTGCATGCGCATTGCGTGTTTCCGGAGGTCGCAGCCGTAATCGCCGGCAGCCCGTTGGACGGCAGAGAGTTCCCCGAGTGGCAGCTGCTCGGCCCGGCCCGCCTGGAGGAGATGAACAGCAGAGGCATCGACTATCAGGCGCTCAGCATGACGATCAACGGCCACTGGTGGTATGAAGCCGATCGCGCGCTCGCGACTCGCATCGTCCGAGCTGCCGACGAGGCACTGGCCGTGTGGGTCGAAGCGCATCCGGACCGGTTCGTCGCCTTGTCATCGGTCGCATTGCCGTATCCGGATCTCGCGGCCGAGCAGCTGGAGTATGCGGTCACTCAGCTCGGGGCTCGCGGCGCGGCGGTCGGCGGGCAGGTCCACGGCGAGTACCCGTCATCGGAGCGCTTTGATGTGTTCTGGGCCAAAGCCGAGGAACTCGGTGTCCCGGTGTTCATGCACCCCGCGTTGGGCGCACCCAATCTCGTACTGGAGAACACGCTGGCTGGCCGCGGCGGTCTCGATAATGTCGTCGGCGGCCCGTTCGAGACGACGCTGTTCCTGACGCACATGATGTTCGACGGGACGCTCGATCGCTTCCCCGACTTACAGATCGTCGGCGCGCACGGTGGGGGTTATTTGCCCTCCTATCTCGGCCGGACCGAAGTCGCCTGCGCCCGCTTCCCGGATACCGGCTGTCTCAATACGAAGGCGCCCAGCGAATACCTGAGAACTCAGGTTTTTGCCGACTCGATGGTGTTCTCGGAAGAAGGACTGCGGCATCTGGTCGCGGAAATGGGTGCGAGTCAGGTGGTCTACGGGACGGACGTGCCGTTCCCGTGGCCGGAAACGATGGACCTGATCATCGACTCGCCCACGCTGAGCGATGCGGAGAAGGAAATGATCCTCGGCGGCAACCTGATGCGGCTGCTGGATATAGAAGCGTAAAGAGATGAAGTCAGTCAGGGCGATCCCTGCTCTTGTGCTGTTAGCCGGCATCATCATGACAGCCTGCACGTCGGCGCCGCCGCAGTCTCAGGATAATCTGTGTGCGATATTCGACGAATATCCGCAATGGTATGACGCGGCGAAAGAATCCGAGGAGAGGTGGGGTACGCCGCCGCACATTCTAATGTCGTTCGTGAAGCACGAGTCGGCTTTCGTCGACGACGCAAAGCCGGCCCGGGATTGGTTCCTGTTCATCCCCCTGCCGCGCGGATCGTCGGCGGAGGGCTACGCCCAGGCCCAGGACGAAGCCTGGGACGAATACCAGGACGAGAACGGCGGCCTGTTCAGAAGCCGCTCGGATATGGAAGACGCTCTGGATTTCATCGGCTGGTACAACCACCTGAGCAACGAAAGTCTGGGCATCTCAAAATGGGACCCGAAGCAGATGTACCTGGCGTACCACGAAGGCCGCGGAGGTTATGCTCGCGGCAGCTACAACGCCAAGCCGGAGATCGTGCAACTCGCCGATCGCGTAGACTGGCAGGCCAGAGAGTACGGCGCCCAGCTACTGCAGTGCGAGGATCGTTTCAGGTGCCGGCACTGGTATCAAGTCGGGCCATTGTGTAGTTGACGCGAAGAACTATTTGATGAGCTCGAGTCCAATAAAAAAAACAATAGACAACAACCAAAAAAAGGGAGCAAACGATGCGCGGTTTAATTCTATTCGTCAGTGGGGCCATGGTAGCGCTGCTGATCCAAACGGCAATCGCACAAAGCCAGAACCAGGGTGTCATTCAACTCAATCACGTCGGCGTCGCGGTAGACGATATGGACGAGTCGCTCGCCTTCTATACGGAGACGATGGGCTTCGAGGAAGCGTTCCGCGTGACGAACGACGCGGGCCAGGTGGGCCTTGCCTATCTGCGGGTGAGCGAAACGACGTTCCTCGAACTCAATCCGGCGAACGAGAACCGGCCGGCAGGACTCACGCACTTCGGCGTTCAGGTCGAAGGCATGGAGTCGGTCAAGGCGATGTTCGAAGCCCGCGGTGCGAGCCCGAGCGAAACGCGGCGGGGTAGCACGCAGGCGATCCTGTCGAATATTGCCGACCCGCAAGGTGTACGGATCGAGCTCTCCGAGTATCCGCCGGATTCGTTGCAGGGTCAGGCGTTGGCTGGGTCGCTGTAGAGAATCGCGGCCTGAGCGGCCGCTCCCACAAAGATAGGCCTCTCCGATGAAGGCTGACTGATACGCCGTAGGAGCGACGGCCGCGTCGCGATTCTTCAGCTGCCAGGCGGCCCCTCCTAGCGTCAAATCGCACTACCGCCGGTTTCGCCGGGTTGAAGCCCCATACGCCGCAGCAGATCGGCATGACGCGGGTCCGACCTAAGCGGCGCATGCGTGGGGTGAAGTACCGTGAACGGCAGCGCTATCAGGCGCTTATCATAAGCGTCCTCCAACAAATCCATCGCTTCACCCGGCCGATCCAGAGCGGCGTAGACGGCTGCTTTCAACAACTGTGGCATCGACGGTAGAGAATCGTCGCGGATGGCATCCAGCAGCGCCGTCGCCTGAGCGTCTTCGTGAATGGTCGCGTGGTAGTAGGCATCGATCACCAATGGGAGTGGGTGATTCGGCGCCTCCTTTCGTAGCTTACTGATGGTCGAGGCGCTTCTCTCCAATCGCCCCTGGAAAAGGTAAGTGCAGCCTTGATTCACACGCCAAAAAACGTTCCCCGGCTCGATCGCCAGAGCAAGCTCGAGATGCCGCTGAGTCCGTTGCCAGTCCGAGAGATAGTGGTAGAGAACAGCGGCCTGCCCGTGGGTGCTCGCCGATAGCGGGTCCACTTCTACCGCCTGCTTGATGTTCGCGATTCCTTCCTCAACGCGTCCTGTAACCAGCAAGTAAGCAGCATAGTCGAGGTAAGCTGCCGCGTAGGTCGGATTCCGTTCGATCGCTTGTCTATATAAGTGCTCCGCTTCTGCCCATTGCCAGTCGTAGAACGCGGTGACGTTGGCCAGCACGAGATAAGGCTCGGCTAAAGAGGCATCGAGCTCACGAGCTTTCAGCGCCGCCATTTCTGCAAGCGGCATTACGTTCGCTGATTCGGCTGCTGTATACCAACCCATATGAAGCAAGGCGCGCGCAAGATCCGAGTGTGCCAACGCGCGATCGGGATCGAGCTTGATGACTTGCTCGAGCTTCTCGACTGCTTCGTCAACCAGGCCCTTCCGTAACAGCTCTCTACCCTGATCGTGCAACATTTCGACTCTGGGGGTCGTCGGCTGCAACATGGCCAGGCGCTGCTCCTCCGGCGGCAGCAGATGACCTTGGAGTTCTGCAATAAGCTCCACTGTCGCACGAGTCTGAAACTGATCCAGGCTCTCCTCGTTGCGTCGAAACTCGCTCGACCAGACCGTGCGCAACTGGTCCGTGCTCGTTAACCTTGCCGTCAGTCTTAGCGAGCCAGTCGTCTCACTCGATAGCAGCGCGGACCGCATCACGTAATCGGCGTCACTAGAATCGAGTGCGTTTGCGGTTTCACTTTGTGAGCTGACCTGTAGCGCGCCAATTCGTGTCAGGTCGGCAATCACGCCTTCCCTTAGCGCCGCCGTGAGATAGTGATACTCCGCCTGCCCTGTTAGGTTGATGAATTGTAGGATAGCTACGCTTGGTTTCCCGTTCGACAGCCCACGATAATCGACTTCGTTCCTGCTCGTCTGGCCACCGATCCACACGGCCAACAATGCGATGCTTAGGGCACCGGCCGCCAACCAGGCAGGTCTGCGACCGAGTGTCATGCGCTCCAGAGGTCCGAGAACCGGTGGCGAAGCAACGCTCGTTTCACGATCAGGAGAGCGCACGACGGTGACCGGGTAGACGAATCTGTAACCGATACCATGAGATGTCGCGATGAAGATCGAGTCGCTGGATGCGTCCGACAAAACGGTTCGCAGGCGGCTGATCACATGGTTTAACCGATCCTCAAAATCCGCGTACCGTCGGTCGCCCCATAGCCGCGCTGCGAGCTCATCTCGCGACACTACATCCGGCGCACGCTCGAGGAGCAGTTGCAGCGCTTGACAGGGTTTCTTCTGTAGCGTGCGCAGACCACCATTCCTGCGCAGTTCGCACTTGGCGGCGTCGAATTCGAAGCTGCCGAAGCGATAGATAGCAGGTGAACTTATTGAAAAATATGGCATTTTTTTCGTCAGGAACGCGTCATCCGGATGTCATGGACAAAACGGCCTGCTTAGACAAAATCTCTGTAGCCATCAGACTTAGGAGGTATAGATGAAATCGGACATCGTGACAAGTCGATGCCAGGCCTTGGGAAAGGCGGCACAGGTCTGCGCCGTGACCGTGGCCGCAGCCGTTGGCGCGAGCACGTTAGCTCATGCGCAGTCCGGCAGCGAGAGTGTCGAATTCTCAACGTCATGTGACGCAGCGGTCACATCAGAGTTCAATAACGCCGTCGAGCTACTCCACTCTTTCGAGTATCCCGAGTCGGAGAGAATTTTTCGCTCGGTTCTCGAATCAGAGCCCGGCTGTGGGATGGCCCGTTGGGGTGTGGCGATGAGCCTGTGGCATTCAACCTGGGTACCGCCGAGCGTGTCCGACCTCGAAACCGGGACAGCGATGCTGGCGCGCATCGATCGATCAACCGTCACAGCTCGCGAGGCAGCCTACATAGACGCGCTCACGCTCTTCTATACGAACTACCAGACGTTGCCCCATCAAACGCGGGCACAAGCCTATAGCGAAGGTATGCAGAAGCTTTATGCCGACAATCTGGACGATCCAGAAGCCGCCGTCTTCTACGCGCTGTCCTTACTCGCTACGGCTGACCCCACGGACAAGCGCTACGCCAATCAATGGAAGTCCGCTGGAATATTGAATTGGGTACGAAGCACTCGACCGCATCACCCCGGCGTTCTGCACTACATCATCCACAGTTACGACTATCCTGGGATGGCGCACCTCGCTCTGGATGCGGCTACGATCTACGCAGACGTTGCGCCGAACTCGACGCATGCTCAGCACATGCCATCACATATATTCACGCGGCTGGGCTTGTGGGACCGTTCTATTTCATCCAACCACGATTCAACCGCCACAGCGGTGGAGTATACGCAGCGGGCCAACCTCGCCGGGCACTATGATGAGGGTATCCACAGCATCGACTATCTCATGTACGCCCTGCTACAAACGGCTCGGGATACAGAGGCCGACGAACTTTTAACTGAGCTACGATCGATGGGCAAAGCTCATCTAGAAAATTTTAAGGTTGCTTTCACCTACGCATCCTCGCCCGCCCGATTGGCACCGAATTTTCCGTGGCAAGACTTTGGTTGGGCACGCTCGATACATCACTTCGCTCGTGGGATCGGTGCGGCGCGTAGTCGTCAGCTTGACCTGGCGAGACAGGAGCTGACAGCAATAAGAGCAATTGCAGCGACAATGCCTGCAACGACGCTGCCCTATTGGCGCGAGGAGGTATTCGTTCATCGCGATGTCGTGTCTGCATGGATATCGCTGGCCGAAGGTGATTCGGACACGGCACTTCGACTGGCGGAAGCTGCCGCTGATCGGGAAGACGCTGTGGACAAACATCCGGTAACCCCGGGCGAGACTCTGCCGGCCAGAGAGCTATACGCCGATATGCTGCTAAGCTTGGGTAGGTCGGCTAGTGCGCTTGAGCAGTATCAAATTGTTCTAGCCGGTTCTCCTAACCGAGCGAACGCGCTTCTGGGGGCAGCCAGGGCGGCGGCTGGGGCCGGGAATACGGCCGCCGCCGCTGGCTATTACAAGGTGCTTGTCGAGCAAACCGTTTCCGGAGACTCACGCCGCGACGGTTTCCGCGAGGCCAGCGAGTACATTGCGGACCCGGGCTTATGAACTCACCCTATGGCCCAGCCCGAACGTTTAACTCTGGTTCCACTCCACGGGATCCGCGTCCGGCGTTTCGGGGTCGTAGTACCACCTAAGACCCAACGGCTCCTCGCTCATTACGATGGTCTTGAAACTTCGCCAGGCCTGAATCTCGAAGTAGTCGAGCGAGCCGCCATGGGAGTGGAGTCGATGCGGCACGCCCGGCGGGAAGTAGGACAGCGTTCCCGGTTCAATTTCCTGCGACGTCTCCCCCACTTCGACCCGGCCGCGGCCCTTGAACGTCATATAGACGTGCGCGGGACCGTCGGGGTTGGCGTCGGTGCCTTCGTGGCGGTGATACGGCGACGAGCCGCCCTCGATATAGTGCATCTCGCCAGCCTGAATGGCGTTGGTCGGCGTGAGCCGGCTGCCATCGAGCAGTTCGACGCTGGACTCGGCGCAGAAGCGGCGCACGCGGCCGCCGCTGGCGTCACTGAGCGCACGCAGCGTCTGCCTGTTGAAAAAATATCCCGGACCGCCCGGTAGACCGTCCTCGACGGCGGCTGGAGGTCTCGGCGTCACCATGTGCAGCAGTTCCAGATCCGACCCGGTCGCCTCGACTCCAGCCGATTCGCCCGGTGCGAGCAGCACGCCCGCACCTTCCTCGGCTATGTGGGCTTCACCGTTAAGCTTCACGAGACCGTCTGCCGAACCCTGCATGATGTAGACGAGGTGGTAGTCCTCGCCTGCCTCGAGATCGAACTGCCGACCGGCGAGGATCGTTCGCCGGTAGACGGTCAGGTTCGTTGAGTCGCAGAGACTCGGGCTGCAAAGAAGTCGCTCCAACCCGGATTCGACCGGTGTGGCCTCGGCCGTATTCGAATCGATAATCGAAATGTCGCTGATCGTCGCCATGTATTCTTTTTCCTATCGGATCATCGGTTGACGATTATACGGCAGCGCGACCGTGCCAGCCCGGCGTTATCCGGCCAGATTACGCCCAATTTCGGGCCATCTGCGAGCCGGAACTAGGTAGAATTCAGCTCGAGATAGATTCCGGAGAACCGATGTCCTTCCTGGGGAAGATAAACTGAATGGCTGAAAGTACCGTTGTTGGATCCGTCGCCGGGATATGGAGATTCCCGGTCAAGTCGATGAAAGGAGAGCGGCTCGAACACGGGAAGTTCACCGAGCGGGGCCTCATCGGCGACCGTGCCTATGCGCTGATCGACGTTGAAACCGGGAAGGTCGTCAGCGCGAAAAGCGTGCGGCTGTTTCCCGATCTGTTTCTGTGCAGCGCCACATTTGTGGAGCCACCGCAGTCGGACGCCGACTTGCCGCCCGTGCGCATTACTCTGCCTGACGGCGCGACGGTCACCAGCGACTCCGGCGATGTCGACGCCGTGCTCTCAGCTTCTTTCGGGCGTGACGTTACCTTGGCTCGAGCGGCTCCCGACGACTTTACGATCGATCAGTATCATCCCGACATTGAGGATGCCGACCCGCGAGGCCACCGGGATGCCGTTGTCGAGCAGAAACTCGGCGCCGCGCTGTTCGCCGAGATCGGGGTCCCTTGCCCGTCACCGGATGGCGCGTTCTTCGACTTGTTTCCGCTGACCGTACTCACCGCAGCGACCGTGAATCGGCTCAATGAGTTGCAGCCCGACAGCAACTTCGACGAACGCCGTTTCCGGATGAATCTCATCATCGACACCAAAGAAGCCGGTATGGTCGAGAATGACTGGATCGGTCACGAGTTCGCTCTCGGCGAAGCGATCAAAATCCAGGTGGCGATGCCGGTCCCGCGCTGTGTGATGACGACGCTTGCTCAGGACGAGCTGTCACGCGACAGCGAAATTCTCCGGACGCTTGTCCAGCACAATCGGCTACAGGTTGGCGACACGGGGTTGTTCCCGTGCGCGGGTGTGTACGCCGTTGTTCAGGCGGCAGGCAGTCTGCGGGCAGGCGACAGCGTGACGCTGACGTGATATCGAACGTTAATCGGCTTCGAGATAAATCAGAACACGATTACTTCCTCCGTTTGGTCGGCGTTTGACCTCAGCGAACTGGGTCCAAGATGAGGGTGCGATACCTCTTCCGTTGACTAAGACTATGGGCGCCAGTTCACGTTTTTGCGACTGGCTACTAGAGTAGGTCACGATTTTACGCTCCGAGCGTTGACGACGATCTAAGCCGGCCGCTACGGTATCCCTGAAGTGACTCAAGCCGGGAGAAATGGAATGTTGCGAAATCGGATATGTGCAGTGATAGCGGCGTCTGCTGTTGCACTAACCCTGTTCAGTGCAAGCACGCCGGCATTCGAAGGTTACGTCGAAGTGACCAACGATACTGGATACACCATCTATTACCTGTATGTCAGCAATGCCAGCTCGGGCGATTGGGAGGAGGACGTATTGGGTAGCGACGTTCTCTCTGACGGCGAGACGATTCGTGTTGACGTGACAAATGCAAAGTCTGAGTACTTCGACATCCGCGCTGTCGACGTAGACGATGATAGTTATACGCTCTGGAATGTGGATATCTCGGTCAGAGATGTCACATTTTCCCTGTCTGACTTAGACGGGAACTCCGCAGCCTATAACTCTTTTGACGGTTATGTCGAGGTCGCGAACGATACTGGATACGACATCTACAATCTGTATGTCAGTAACAGCGAGTCGGGTAGCTGGGAAGAAGACGTGCTGGGTAAAGACATTCTCTATGACGGCCAGGCGTTTCGCGTAGATGTTAGAGACGCCGCGTCTGAATACTTCGACATTCGAGCAATAGACGAAGACGGCGATAGCTATACGCTCTGGAAAGTGGATATTTCGGCTAGAGACGTCACTTTCGATCTGAGTGACATAGACTAAAATACTGGACATCGTCGTCAGTGGTGCTGAGGCCATCAGCACCACAACCGCGGCCTATGAGGCGGTCGAAAATGGCGAAGTCACCGGCCGAGCGGCACCGCTGTTCGAGCAGTTTCGCAGCGTCCTAACGAATCGCGATCGGCCTCACCATCGATCCCGTCGCGCCCTTCAATCGCTCGGGCAGGGTGATGAACAGGAATTCGTAGGCTTCATCGGCGGCGAGTTCTCTGAGGTCCATATTCTCCACCATCGGAATACCTTCGCCGAGGAACAGTATGCGGTGGACGTTCTCCGGACCGGGTCGCGGCCTGACCTCGACGCAGCAGCTATCGGCGCCGACGATCGAGATCCTCTTCGATACCAACCAGTGGCTGACCTCGGCGAAGATACCGGGCGAACCTTCGTTCTCTCCAACGCCGACATAGTTATCGTTGTACTTTGAAGGGTTACCCCAGTTCACTGCCCAACCATAATTGATTAACACGGCATCGCCCTGCTCTATCGTGTCCTCGCTCATGCCCTGGCGCGCCAGTGCGCCACGCACATCGTCCATCGTCACCTCGTAGGCCGCCGGGAGCGGCTGCATGTTCTTGTAACCTGCCACGTCGATCAGAATACCGCGCGTGATGAACGGCTTCATGGTCTCGACGCCGAGCGCCTCCAGACCATCGCGCCCGCGGTTGCCACCAAGCAGGTCGTCCTTCGTATAGCCGTTGTAGAAGACCGTCTCGTAGGAACCGTCGGCCATCTCGATATTGCCGGCCTGGTGGCCCAGCCCATCGAACTGCGTGCCGAACTGACCGATGTAACCGGTGAAGTACTCGCTGAGCGCGATGCCGCCCTCGCCGCTGGTCGGCTCGGGTGGCGGCGTAATACTCATGTACCACGGACGCTCGCCATAGAGCGGCATGCCCTGCTCATAAATCTGGCCGAGCTCGTAAGTCTGGCCGGTTGTCGGAATGGTCAGCGCCTGGAGGATCTTCTGCGGCGTAACGTAATTCGACGCGCCGGCTTCGTCGTCGGCGCCGTGCGGTCCCGGCCACCACGGACCGCTTTCGCGCGTTTGAGCCAGGCTCGATTGCGACGTTGCCAGCAGGCAGAGCGCGGCCGCTATAGAGGTGAATAGTGAGTTCGCTTTATTCGTCAACATATCGCCCCCCGATATTGTTATTCGTGGTTTGGAATAGGCGAGTTAAGTGTACCTGAACGTTTCTACACTATCTGCCTCGACCGCGTCCGCCGCGGCCTTCACGCGCCGTGATCGTCATGCCGTCGGCCGAACGCGTCAGCAGCGTCATCTGAATGAGTTTCGAGCTCTCGTTGCGCGCGTAGCGGCCATCAATAACAACTGCATCACCGATGTTGAAATCGTATTGAGTGGCGCCCTCACCCCCGCCTCTGCCACGGCCACCGCGTTCGCCACGCCACTGGACCGTCCATTCCTCGGGCTCGCCGAGTTCGTTCTCGATCGTGACCTTGATGGCGTCGTGTGGGTTGCGCGTGTGGGAGCCCGCGATCGTGGCGTTAAGATCGGTGATCGCCGCGCCGCCGTCATAAACTGCGCCCCAGGAATGGTGGGCCTGAGCAGTCATCGCGACGCCGGCGAGCGTCCCTGTCAGCAGAATCAATAATCGTCGTCCCATTGCACGCTCCTTCGAAGTTCTATCCCTGGCTACTCAACTCAACGCCTGTGCAGCGAATGGGTTGACGATACCACGAGATTCACTGCCTGATGCTCTCTAAAGCCGTTGATTTACGTGAAGTTTTGCAAAGAATGCGAGCGCTTCTTGTTGTCGGCTGGCGCGGCACGGATAATTTCCGAATGCAGCTTCACGATGCCCGTGCCGGCTACGGCTGGCTAACGATCGGCCTTCACTGGGCCGCCGCGATCGCGGTCATCATGCTGTGGTTTATCGGTAATCAGATGACGGCGGCGAACACGCCCGCTGACGAGTACGCCAGTCTCGTGCGCGTACACACTTCGGTCGCCGTCACGGTCTACGCGTTGCTGCTGTATCGAGTGTTTCGGCGCCTGCACATTGGCTTTCCCGGTCGCTCGGCCGATCAGCCGCGGCCGCTGTTCCGGATCGCACGCGTCGTGCACCACGCGCTGCTGTTCTGCATTCTGATGATGTTGTTCTCAGGCCCGCTCGCGGTATGGAGCGGTGGCGATACGATCGGTTTTTTCAGTTTTGCCGAGATCGCGAGCCCGTTCGCAGCGGATGAAGCGTTGCACGAGCTGCTGGAAGCGACGCACCGAACGTTCGCGAAGATCAGTTTCGTTGTGTTTTTGATTCACGTCGCGGGCGCGTTCAGGCAGATCCTTCTTTCGCGAGGAGAGACATCGAACAGGATGATTGTTGCGACGGAGGGCGAACCGGATTGAGGATCGCGGCCAAGCGGCCGCTCCTACAACGTTAGCTAATCCTCTTCGTCGTCAGGCAGGTCGACGGCCTCGGGTTCCTCCTGAAGCTCATTGCGCTCGCCGTAACGCAGAAAGTCCGCCTCGTCCTCACTAATCGGATAGAACTCGGTGAGTCCGCACGACATGCCGGGCGTCAAATTTCCGCCGAAGCTCTCCAGCACCCTGATCGTGTCTACGCCGCAAAGCCGGCTGGCCGTGACCTTGTACGAGAAACGGTTCTCGCGCTTCAGGCCGGGACAGTCGAAACGCAGCGTGTTGCGATAAACATCACCGCCGCGCATATAGAACAAAATAGTCTTGTCATCGACGACATGGGTGTTGCGGATCCGGGACGTATTGATGCAGCGCTCACTCTCGCGATCAACGTCGCCTGCCGTTGCCTCAGCAGCAGCCGCGTCGATATCGATGGCATCGTCCTGCGCCACCGCCACCATCCCAAACATCAGGGCCAATAAACAGGCTAATGCCGTTATCGCTGTTTTCATGATTTACCCCTTATTCACGTAAACGCAGTACAAGCGGTCTCTCATTATATAGTTAGACAACGCAGTGGCGGGACCGTGCGTTGACCGCTGGAGACCCTGTTAAACGTGGGGTTCGAGTAGTTTCTCGAGGGCCGGCCTGGGTCTGACGCCCACGGCAGTCTCTACGAGCTCGCCACCCTTGAATACCATGATCGTCGGGATGCTACGCACGCTATAACGGGTTGCAACGTCCGGATTCGCATCCACGTCGAGCTTCATGACTTTGACTTTGCCCTGATAGTCGGTCGCCAGACTGTCGACGAGCGGGCCGACCATCTTGCAGGGACCACACCACTCCGCCCAGAAATCCACCAGGACCGGCAGCTCCGATTGCAGCACCTCTTCGTCGAAGTTGCCGTCCGTTGCCGCTAACGTGTCCGTGCCTGCCATGTTGTTCTCCTTGTTTCGATGTTCTCGAGTGCCCTACATGGGGGCGCCAGGCGGCGAATTCCAGGCCCTGTCATCGTCTAAATTAGCCCGATGGTCTAGACTCGTGTTCTCGACGGGAGTTCCGTCTGATTTCACCCGCCTACAGGAGCCCCAACGCCTTGCCCAGACTGGTTTTTTTAGCCCTCTTCCTGCTCGCGACCCCGGCTGCGGCAGAGATTATTACCACCCGGATCGGCCAGGCCTATTCATCCGCGGAAGAAGAGCGCGAGGAGGGCAGCGCGTTCGACGTTCAGGCCTATGAGGGCACGGGACCGGCTATCGGCGGGGCGCTCGGGCTACGCGTCAACCGTCTCGAGATCGAGCCCGTCAAGGTGGAACTCGAGATGGGCGAGATCTACTCGCTGCGTGAACTCGTGGTCCGCGCGTACGGCCGGAACAACGCGTTCGTCGAGCGTGCCCCGTTGACGATCGAACTCGAGGTACCCGACGACTTGATCGGCCTCGAACTGTTTATGGCCGACGGCCACACGCTGCGCGCCGACCAGCCCGGTATCGGCCGCCTGTGGATTAACTCGATCACACCGCCGTTCCGCGGCGACAACTTTCGCCTGCCCGTCGTCCTCGTCGTGAACGGTCGACGCGCCATTCCGCAACCGCCGTTTCTGTATTGATGCCTGCTCACTCGTTAGGAACCGACCATGAATAAACTCACCGTTGTCATCGCCGCGATCGTCCTTGCGGCGCTGGTCGGAATCCCGCCCGTGATCGGCTCATTCACCGAACAACGCATCATGGCGCAGGCGGAACGGCTCGAGACCATGACGGATAGCGCCTATAGCTTCGAAGTCGTCGAATACGAAGGCGGCTGGTTCAGCAGCAGCGCTAAACTCCGCGCAAGCCTGGGCGAGGACTACGTCGAGCAGATCGCCGCCTCAGTCGCCGGTCAGGGCAACGACCCGGCCACGGCGCTAACCGCGATGATGCTTCAGTCTTTCCTGAGCCAGTCTATGCCGCTCGTCGCAGAGATCGGTCACGGTCCGGTCATGTTCGGCGACG
>Ga0255047_10001884_pt1 | contig 14469 bp, 14 predicted proteins | sample JV7_2_1_MG_FD_183640 | JGI IMG/M metagenome (GOLD analysis project Ga0255047, IMG submission 183640) | Seawater microbial communities from Jervis Inlet, British Columbia, Canada - JV7_2_1 | ecosystem: Environmental > Aquatic > Marine > Inlet | place: Canada: British Columbia | collected 2016-10-06
CCGAGGTGTCGGGAACTCGGCAGTCCCATCGGCAAGACCGCCGTGAGACGTAGGAAAAGCTCCATCGGACCATCTGCGGTAACGCCCGATGAACCGCGGGTGGCGTTTGGCTGGGCGAGGGTCGTGTCGACGCCGTAGCTTAGGGTCGTGACCCACCCGCTTTCGATCCTGCCATCGATGGAATCCGACCTCGGTCGGGTCGAAGACGAACTCCTGCGGGTGGTCACCGCCGAAAGCGATTTCCTCACCGATGTCGCCAGCCATCTGATCCGAGCCGGCGGAAAGCGCGTCCGTCCCGGGTTCGCCATGGCGTCGGCCGCGGTGCTCGATTCCCGTGGCACCGCCTCGACGATCGATGTTATTCGCGGTGCTTGTTCGGTGGAACTCGTCCACATCGGGAGCCTCTACCACGACGACGTGATGGACGATGCCACCACCCGCCGCAGCGTGAAGAGCGTCAACTCCGAGTGGGGCAACCTCAGGGCGATTCTCGCCGGCGACTATCTCCTCGGTCGGGCATCGGAGTTGGCCGCCGGCCTCGGCACCGAGGTGGCGGGGCTGCTCGCCACCACCATCACCCAACTCTGCGAGGGCCAGATCCTCGAACTCGAGAGTGCCTACGACCCCACCCGCACCCTGGAGGACTACGAGAGGTCGATCACCGGGAAGACCGCCGCCCTGCTGGGCACGGCATGCCGGATAGGTGCGCTCGTCGCCGAACTGCCACGGCCGGTCGTGGAGTCGCTCACCGAATTCGGCCTCGCCTATGGCATGGCGTTTCAGGTGGTCGACGACATCCTCGACCTCATAGCCACCGACGAACAGCTCGGTAAGCCGGCCGGCCACGATCTGGTGGAGGGCATCTACACTCTTCCGGTCATCCATTCACTCGCCGATCCCGGCATCGGCCCGAAGCTCTCACCCCTGCTCACCACCAAGATCTCCACTGATGCCCGCAACCAGGCCCGAGAGCTCGTTCGCTCCGGCGACGGGGTCGAGATCGCTCTCGACGTGGCCCGGTCGTGGGCCGACAAAGCCGGTGCCACCCTCACCGGACTGCCCGACACACCAGGCGCTGAAGCCCTCAGGGCAGCAGCAGCCGACCTGATCGATCGGGCTGCGGCGCCTCTGAGCTGACACTCGACCAGAGGTCAGCACTCGATCGTCGTCACCGAGCGGTGTGATCGCGCCTCTGCAATGAACGTGCTGGGATCATGTCCCGGCCGTTCGACTCTGATCGTCGTCGGCTCGTCGTCGACGCCAAGACCGACAAGCACCTGACGGGCGTGGGACCCACCATAGGTCTGGGCCGGCACGACCGACTTGTACAGCACATCTCCAGCCCCAACCTCGACCTCGACCCCCTCGCCACAGCTGGACGAGATCTCAACGGTCGTCGACGGGCGCTCGGTGTCGTTCCTGAGGGCGGCAAGGGTCCCGTCCTGGCTCACGATCACGATGTCGGTGTCTCCATCGCCGTCGAAATCGCCCAAGGCCATCGACCGGCCGGTCAAGGACAGATCGATCCCGAGAACTGGCCAATCGTCGACGAAATGGCGGCCATCGATGCCCACGAGGATCGCTGGCGCCTCGTGCACGGTCACCGAGGTACCGGCGATCTTGTTGCGGACCCCCCCGTCGGGGAACCCACCGCCGACCACAACCAGGTCGAGCCGACCATCGAGGTTGATGTCGGCCGCACCCGACGCCCACGAACTCGAAACCACCGACTCCGGGCTGCCCGGGGGACGGATCCTCGCCGCCCCCGTACCCTCCTCAGACATGAAGACACCGTCCTGGGCCAGTAGCACCTCATTGTCGCCGATGTCGGACACGTAGGCGTCGATGTCGTGGTCGGAGTCGAGGTCGGCCAGCGTGATGCCCATGCCATCAATCGCCAAGCCTGCCCCGAGTGTGTCGGCGATGTCGGCCCACGGGCCCGAAATGTCGCCGAGGCGCGAGTAGACAGAGTCGCCGCCAGTATCCCATCCGACATCGCGGGTGACCCAGATGTCGAGCAGCCCGTCGCCGTCGACGTCTGCGATCGCCGCGGCGAGTGAAATCCGATCAGACCCCGGCAAGTCCACTGACTCGAACAAACGAGGGTCGGAAGCCGCTCGGGTCCAGATCACGTCAGGCGTGCCCGATTGGCCGCCCCGACCGAGCCGAACGATCTCGAGACTGGCATCGGCGTCGAGGTCGACCGGGAGCAGGATCGCCGACGGAGCCCCTCCCTCCAGGCGTTGAGGGTCGGGAGGAATGCCTGATCCGGTGAGCCAGTCGCCTCCCCACACGATCGCGTCGAAGTCGCCTGTCCGCGCAACGAGGATGTCGGCCCACCCGTCGGAGTCGAGATCGCCGACGGTAGCCGACACCGCGTCATCGATTCCGAGGTCGATGGGGGCCCCATATTGTCCGGAGTCCCACAACAAGACCACCGCCGAGCCGTTTGCCACGACCAGGTCGAGGTCGCCGTCGTTGTCGAGGTCGGCGGGGCTGATACCGCCGCTCATCGGGTCGGCCCCTCCGAGGTCGACCGTTGCGATCCCCCACTCAGCGGTTACCACCGACAACTCCACCGGGGGTACTTCTGAGGGGCGGGCGTAGATCGCGCTCTCGAGCAGGCCCACATCGGGAGTATCGCCCCCCGATCCCCACAGGATGGCGCTGCCAACCCCGATACCGATGGTGCCGAGGAAGATCCACACGCCACGGCGCAGTCGTTTCTGGCGTCGTCTTCGAACCTCCGACCATCGGAGCTCACTGTCGTCCATCTGGTGATGATGCCGCTTCCGCTGGGCTTTCGGACCCTCACCCCCCTCTCGCCCGCCGACTGGGACACTGGGAAATGACCATTCCCAAGACGATGCGTGCCGCCCTACTCGTCGGCAACGGCGGCCCGGAGATGCTGGAAGTACGCGACGACGTGCCCGTGCCGACTACCGGGCCCAACGATCTACTCATAAGAGTGTCGGCCTGTGGCATCAACAACACCGACATCAACACCCGGGTCGGCTGGTACTCCCGCACGGTCACATCGGGTACGTCCGGTGAGGGGTTCACCGAATCCGCATCCGACGATTCCACCTGGGGCGGAGGTGCAGTCGCCTTCCCCCGTATCCAGGGAGCCGACATCTGCGGCACGGTCGTAGCCGTAGGAGACGCTGTCGAGCGCTCGATTGTGGGCCGACGGGTGCTGGTCGACCCGTGGCTACGCAACCGTGAGGCCCCCACCGATCGCAACCTCGCGGGCTATCTCGGCAGCGAGCACGACGGCGGATTCGCCGAGTACGCCTCAGTGGCGGCCGAAAACGTGCACCCGATCGAATCCGACCTCTCCGCCGCGGAGCTCGCCACCTTCCCCTGTTCATGGTCGACGGCTGAACACATGCTTCAGCGAGTGCGCCTAGCCGCCGGCCAGAGCATCGCCATTCCTGGCGCATCCGGAGGTGTGGGTAGCGCCCTCGTCCAACTGGCAAAGCGTCGCGACGCCAGGGTGGTGGCTATCGCCGGAGCATCAAAACTCGACCAGGTCCGAGCCCTGTCCCCCGACGTCGCCATCGCCCGCGACGCCGCCGACGTACCCGGAGCAGCCGTTGAAGCCAACGGCAGACGCTTCGACGTGGTGGCCGACATCGTCGGTGGAAACGACTTCGTCGGGTGGCTCGATGCCCTGGAGCGGGGCGGCCGCTACGTGACATCCGGAGCCATCGCCGGCCCGATGGTCGACCTCGACCTGCGAACCCTCTATCTGAACGATCTGGAGTTGTACGGAGCAACGGTCTTCCAACCCCAGGTGTTCGCCGATCTCGTCAACTACATCGAGGGTGGAGAGATCGTCCCCGTATTGGCACGCACCTACCCACTCGAACAGATCCACGAGGCCCAAGAGGCCTTCGGCCGCAAGGAACACATCGGAAACCTCGTGATCACGCTGGAGCGTTGACCGCCGCCTGACGCTCGATGAACTCGAGTACCACCCGGTTGAAGTGTCGGGCTCCCTCCACCATGAATCCGTGAGCCGCTCCTCGCACCACCACGAGTTCGCTCTGGGGGATCCGCGCCGCTATCTCCTCGGCGTCGGCCACCGGCGTGAGGAGGTCCTGGCTGCCGGTGATGACCAGCGTCGGTGCCTTGATCTCGCCGAGATCGTCGGAGCCGCCCGCGCTGAAGTGGCGGATCGCTCCGATCTGAGAGAGGAACGCTTCCTGGGGTGCCCTCAGCATGAAAGGGCCGAGAACGGCGGCCACGGGCCAGAGGCGGCGAACCGAACGTGGTCCGAAGATCCACTCGAAGTTCTTCACCGAAAACGCCCGCATCCCCTGGGTGCGGATGAGGTTCTCCCAATCATCGAAGAGTTCATCGCGCCAGCCGAGCTCGCACGCGGTGCAGGCAAGGGTGAGCGACAGCACCCTGTCAGGGAAAGCGACCGCGATGATCTGAGACAGAGCGCCGCCCATCGACGCACCGATCACATGGGCCGACTCGATGTCGAGTTCATCGAGCACCTCCACCGCATCGAGGGCGAGACGATCGAGGTGATACGGGCCGGGTGGCTTCTCGGATTGCCCCGATCCCCGATTGTCGACCGCCACACAGCGATAGTCGCGGCCGAAGGCGTGGCGCTGGCGGAACCAGCCGAGATTGTCGGCGCCGAGCCCATGCAGGAACAGCACGGTGGGCCCTTCATGGTTGCCCCACTCGGTGTAGTGGATGCGGATGCCGTCGCTGGTGACCATGCGGCTCATGCCGCGTCTCGATCCACTTCGAGATGAACCACCGATTCCCAGTTGTACAGATCTTCCACACAGGCTCGCGTGGAGCGAGCGGGCATGAAGTCGAGCTCCGTTCGGGCTTTCGTGCCGTCGGCCGTCTGGCCCCGCTGGAGTGCTTCGGCGGAGTGTTCGGGCAGGGGCGAACCGAGGGCAGCGGTGACGATGCGCGCCACCCGCCATCCCGGACCCCACACCGGCAAGATCAGGCGTCTACCGATCCGTGCCGCTTTCGAGCCGGTGATCGTGCCGTCACCGACGATGTTGAATGCGCCGTCCTTTCGGGCCCTCACCGCGGCAGCCACGCCGTCGTGGACGTCGTCGATGTGCACGAGCTGAACGGGACCTTCGAAGGGTAGGCCGACTGGCACCACCGGAAGTCGCAGATACCGACCGAGGGGGCTCGGAATGTAGGGACCGACGATCGGAGCGAAGCGCAGGATCGTGACGGGAATGTCGGGGCGCTGGGTCTGGAAGGTGCGGGCTGCGGTTTCAGCGTCGGCAAGCATCCTGCCGAAGCGAGAAGTGGGCGCCAGCGGAGTGGTCTCGTCGGCCACCTCGCGGGTGCGACGCCGGCTGCCATAGACGTCGATGCCTGACCGCATGACGACGTGCTCTAGCGACGGACAATCGAGCGCGGCTTGAAAGACGGACCGGGTGGCGGCCCGGGTGCGGATCTCCGCCGAGACGGGGTTTGACCGGGAGTGTGGCTCATAGATCCCGAGATGGATCAGCACGTGAGGATCGAACTCACGCAGCAGGAGGGTGCGAGCCTCCACTTCGGTGGGATCGACTCGATGGAATTCGGTGCGGCGAATCCGGCGGCGGGGCGGCTCCATGTCGATACCGAGCATCGACACCTCCGGATCACGGTGAAAGCGCAGAGCTACACCAGTGCCGATATCGCCGCCCATTCCGACGATTGCGATCCGCATGGTTACCCTTCGGTCTGCTCTGGTCGGAGGGTGGGAAATAGCAGGACATCACGGATCGTGGTGGTGTCGGTGAGCAGCATCACGAGTCGGTCGACGCCGATGCCGAGGCCCGCGGTGCCGGGTAGGCCGTACTCCAGAGCTCTCAGGTAGTCCTCGTCGACGACCATCGCCTCGTCGTCGCCGGCATCGCGTTCGGCTTCCTGATCCATGAATCGCTCGCGCTGTATTTGCGGATCGTTGAGTTCTGAGAATCCGTTGCACAACTCGCGGCCGGCAACTATGGCTTCGAACCGCTCGGTGTAGCCCGGCCGGGCGCGGTGTTCACGAGACAGGGGCGACACCTCGACCGGATAGTCGGTGACGAACACCGGCCCCCACAACTCGGGTTCGCAGGTCTTTTCGTAGATCTCGAGGATCAGCTTGCCCGGTCCGTAGTGGGGCTTCACCTCCACACCGAACTTCTCACAAAGGGTCCTCAGCTCCTCGATGGGAGTGTCGACGTTCACCTCGACACCGGCATGCTCCAGAATCAGTTCGTCCATGGTGGCGCGCCGCCACGGTGTGGTGAGATCCACCTCGCGCCCGTCGTAGTCCAACACCGTGGTGCCGAGCACCTCCATCGCGGTTCCAGCGATCAGTTCCTCGGTGAGGGTCATCATGTCGGCATGATCGGCATACGCCCAGTAGAGCTCGAGCATGGTGAACTCGGGGTTGTGGCGGGTGGACATGCCTTCGTTGCGAAACACGCGTCCGATCTCGAACACCCTCTCCATACCGCCCACCACGAGCCGTTTCAGGTAGAGCTCGGGCGCGATTCGAAGATAGAGCTCGGTGTCGAGGGCGTTGTGGTGGGTGACGAACGGCTTGGCCAGCGCACCGCCTGGAATGGGGTGCAGCATCGGGGTCTCGACCTCGACGAAATCCTGTTCATGCAGGATGCGACGCATCGAAGCAACGATCTCGGATCGACGGCGGAAGGCGGTGCGTGACTCTTCGGTGACCCAGAGATCGACATAGCGCTGTCGGTAGCGGACGTCGGGATCGGAGATGCCGTGCCACTTGTCGGGGAACGGACGTTGGGCCTCGGCCAGAACGGTCCATTCGTCGACGCGTACCGACAGCTCGCCTCGGCGGGTCATCATCACGACCCCGGTGACGGCGATCCAGTCGCCGATGGACAAGCCGGTGAAGCCGTCGAAATCGGGTGTGCTCTTCGCCATCGCGAAGAGCTGGATCCTCCCGGTGCTGTCCTGGAGTGAACCGAACGCCACCTTGCCCTGGTCGCGTCTCAGCATGAGTCGACCGGCGACAGTGACGATCTGGTCGGTCTCCGAGCCGGCTTCGATCTCGCCGTGATCGGCGATGATTCCGGCGGTCGTGTGGGTTACGTCGTATCGGTAGGGAACAGTCATTGGCAGTTTCGATTGTGGACGAGGCGGAGACCGTGAAGGGTGAGGAAGGGTTCTACGTGGTCGATGGTTTCGCAGACCGGAACTATGAGGGGGGCGAGACCACCGGTAGCGACCACATTGACCTCGCCGAGCTCGGCCGCGAACCGGCGCACCATCCCGTCGATCATCGAGGCAAACCCGTAGACGGTGCCCGACTGGATCGACTCGACTGTGCTCTTGCCGATCACACTCCGGGGCTCCACCAGTTCGACGGCTCTGAGGGCCGCGGCCTTTCCGAAAAGGGCATCGAGGCTGATCTCCACACCGGGGGCGATGGCACCACCCACGAACTCACCCTTCTCCGAGATCACATCGAAGTTGTTGCCCGTGCCGAAATCGACGACCACGGTGGGTCCGCCGAAGAGGTCGTAGGCGGCGACCGCATTGGCTATCCGATCGGCACCGACTTCCTTGGGATTGTCGTAGAGGATCGGCATGCCCGTCTTCACGCCCGGTTCGATCACGACCGGCTCGAACGGCAGATAACGATGAACCATGTCGCGAAGATTGGAGAGGATCCGCGGCACGCCGGAACAGATGGCGGCGCCGGTGAGGTCGTCCTCGAAATCGACACCCGCGGTCTCGAGAAGGGAACGCACCACCACCGAATGCTCGTCGCTGGTGCGGTCGGCCTCGGTGGACAGGCGCCAATGGTCGATGAGCCCGACCGCGGCGCCGTCGCCATTTTCCGCCACCGGGTCGTAGAGGCCCAGGACGGTCTGGGTGTTGCCGACGTCGATGGTGAGTAGCACGGTGCAGAACGCTAGCGGACCGCGGCCATGGTCAGCCCAAACCCCGACTGTCCTGCTTGAGGGCGAGATCCACCGATACTGCCGACGCCACCACCAGGCTGAGGAGCGGATCGACCAACGGACGATGGATCTGGAGCACATAATTGTCGGCGGTGGTGAACATGGTCTTGGCGAGGCCTTCCCATGTCTTGGTGATGCGAGCCACCTCGTTACCGTCGTTGTCCTGGATGTTGAAGTTCCAGGCCCGCCAGTTCTCGCCGTTGAGCGTGGCAAGCGGGCCGTCGATCCCGTTTAGGGAGAACCGGATCTTGCCGATCATGTTCTGCTGCAGGATCGAACCGACGCGAGCACCGGAAGCGTCGGCGATGTGCACCTTCGACTTGGCGAACTTGGCGGGCCGGGTGACGGTGAGGTGCACCGCACCTTCCATGTCGACGAGCTGGAGGCTGTGGGTCATGAACTGATCGAAGCTGCCGACAAATCGAGCCACCTTCTTGAGCTTGCTCTGGCCGACCTGACGGATGGCACCGATCTGGGTGCCATCCTCGTCGTAGACCGCATATTCGTTGTTGAGCTCGATCAGCTTGGCCTTCTGGTTGACCACCAGCACCTGCTGATCGAAAAGGCCGGTGCCCACGGCGGCCCCACCCACACCGGCCTGACCGACCACCTGGTTCTTCACCTTCTCCGCGGTGGCGCGGGTGGTGGGAAGGGGAGCGCTGTCGGTGATCGGGTCGGTCGCCTGGCGGCCGTGATCGGAGACATGTTCGGACCAGGCCGCACCATCCCAGTAGCGGTGTTCGTGACGGCCTGAGGGGTCGGGATACCAGTCGGCGGGCGTATCGGTCATGCCCAGAGGGTACGACAAGGATGGAGGCGATATAAGGTCCCCCGGGTACGCCGGTGATTGAAAGGAGCGAGCGCATGACGCACCCGCTGGATCTTGCCCAAGAGGCAGGAAATGTGCTCTCGGATCAACTCGGGGAGGCACAGGTTGCCGTTGTCCTCGGATCCGGTTGGGCCGCCGCGGCCGAGGGCCTGGGCACCATCACCGCCGAGATTCCGTTGGGCTCGATCCCGGGAGCGGCCCCGCCGGCCGTGGAAGGCCACAGTGGTCTCGTAAGGGCGGTGTCGGTCGGCGACAGGTCGGCCTGGCTGTTCGGTGGCCGCACCCATCTCTATGAGGGCCACGGCCCCCACGATGTCGTTCATGCGGTTCGCGCTGCGGTGCTGGCCGGCTGTGGCACGGTGATCCTCACGAATGCGGCAGGATCACTCGATCGAAACCAGGGGCCCGGCACTCCGGTGATGCTGAGCGATCAACTCAACCTCACGGGTGTGTCACCGATGGGCGGCACCCATCCGCCCGAAGGCTTCCCCGGCAGGTTCTGCGACCTCACCGAGCTCTATTCGCTTCGTATGCGCGCCGCGGCGAAGGCTCACGACGACACACTCGCCGAAGGCGTCTACGCCGGCCTGCTCGGGGGCGCCTACGAGACTCCGGCCGAGATAGCGATGCTGGCCGGATTCGGCGCCACCCTGGTGGGCATGTCCACCGTCCTCGAGGCAATCGCCGCAAAACACCTTGGGGCCGAGATCGCCGGAGTGTCCCTGGTCACCAACCTCGCCGCCGGCATGGGGGGCGACCTCAGCCACCAGGAAGTACTCGAGGTCGCCGCCGCTTCCACCGATCGTGTCCTCGCCCTCATCGATGCCCTGATCAGGGCCGCATGAGCATCGGGCGGGTTCGGTGAACGACGAGCTTCTCGCCACGGTGCAAGCCTGGATCGACGACGATCCCGATCCCACCACACGATCCCGGCTCCAGTCTCTGATCGACTCCAACGCCTCATCGGAACTCGAAGAGCTCTTCGACGGCCGCCTCGCCTTCGGCACCGCCGGCCTGCGCGCCGCTGAAGGGCCGGGCCCCAACCGCATGAACCGCCTGGTTGTACGCCAGACCACCGCGGGGCTGATGGAATGGCTCGACGGCCAGGGTGTCGAGGCCCCCACGATCGTGGTCGGCTTCGATGCCCGACACGGTTCAGCCGCGTTCGCCCGCGACACCGCTGGCGTCATCGCGGCAAGGGGAGGTCGGGCTCTGATCCTTCCCAGTCCTCTGCCCACGCCCGTACTCGCCCGGGCCGTGCTTTCAGAAGCTGCCGATGCCGGGGTGATGATCACCGCTTCTCACAACCCCCCGGCCGACAACGGCTACAAGCTCTACCTGGCCGATGGCATCCAGCTTGTCGCTCCCGCCGATGCCGAGATCGCGTCCGCGATCGACTCGCTCGCCACCGCCGGAGGCCGGATCGACGTATCCGACGATTCTGTGACCCATCTCGGCGATGAGGTGGCCGATGGCCATCTCGACGCGGTCCAGGCCGCCCTGCTCACCCGTCATCGCTCCGTGTCCACCGTGTACACCGCGATGCACGGTGTGGCCGGCAAGCACCTACTGGCCGCCTTCGAACGGGCCGGCTTTCCCGCTCCGGGCATCGTGTCGGAACAGTTCGACCCCGACCCCGATTTCCCCACTGTCGCGTTTCCCAACCCCGAGGAACCCGGCGCCCTCGATCTCGCGCTGGCGCTGGCCGAGGCCACCTCGGCCGATCTGGTGCTGGCCAACGATCCCGACGGCGACCGACTCGCTCTTGCCGTCCCCTCGCGCGACGGGTCCGGCTACTCCGCTCTGAGCGGCGACCAGACCGGCGTGCTGCTCGCCGATCACCTGATCCGTCACACCGAGGGCCACGACCGCCTGGTGGCCTTGTCACTGGTTTCGGGGCGCCTGCTGTCGAAGATGGCAGCCGCGGCCGGTGTGGCCTGCGAAACCACCCTCACGGGGTTCAAATGGGTGGCTCGTCCCATCGTCGACCGGCCCGACCATCGCTATCTGATGGGATACGAGGAGGCGCTCGGCTATTCGATCGCCGCAATCGTTCGCGACAAGGACGGCATCTCCGCCGCCCTCGTGGCGGCCGAAGCGGTGGCTGAAACCATCGCTGCCGGCAACACCGTCTGGCACACACTGGACCGACTCGCGGTGGCCCATGGCACCCACCTCACTGGCCCATTGTCGATCCGATTCGAAGGCACCGACGCCCAGGAGAAGATGCAGACCACCATGACCCGCATCCTCGCCCACCCTCTCCAGACCCTCGCCGGTAGCCCGCTCTCATCATCGGAGAACCTCGCCCACGGCGAGCATCTCCCACCCACCACGGGTTCCCTACTGTTCTACGCCGACGACACCCGCGTGATCATCCGCCCGAGCGGCACCGAGCCGAAGGTGAAGGCCTATATCGAGGTGATCGAGCCGGTGGCCGGCCCCGACGACACTGAGGCATCCCGTCGGCGTGGAGAACTACGGCTCGCCTCCGCCCAGGCCGAGGTCGGAGCGATGCTGGGTGGGGTCTGAGTCGCCGATCCGTCAGCTCGTTCGGCTGGCCAGGAACACCGGGATCTCACGACCGGTCTCACCCGCGGACACCGCGTACTCGGCGTAGGTCGGAAAGGCGATCACCCCTCGGTCCCACCAGGTCGAGCGTTCGTCGCCGCTGATGAGCCGCACCGCATAGTCGAACGGCTCAGAGCCGTCCTGGATCGTGACGTGGGGATCGGCCATGAGGTTGTGATACCAGCCCGGGTGCTCGGGTCGGCCACCCTTCGAGGCGACGATGAGGTATTCGCCCTCGTGCTCCACTCTCATCAACGGAACCTTGCGGACCTTGCCGGTCTTGTGGCCCACGGTGGTCATCAGGATTATCGGAAGGCCCGTGTCGCGCAGGGTGTTGGCCCGCTCGCCGCCCGATGCCTCGTACTCGGTGACCTGTTCGGCCACCCAGTCCCAGGTGCTCGGTTCGTAATCGCCCTCTTTGCTCATATTCATGCCCTCTTTGTGGTCACACGTTGTTCATGACAGCAATACCGTCGTTGTCGATGAGTCTGGCCCGACCGAACCGTACCGCCACCAGAAGCCTCACTTCACCCTCCAGGGGCCCATGGGCCACCAGGGTGTCGGCAGGAACCGCGGCGGCGTAGTCGAGGTGGGCCAGCGAGGCCGTGGCCACCTCGGCGGCCATGGCGGCCTCCAGCACCCCAGGGTCGGTCTCTCCATTCGAGACCAACGCCACCCCGATGTCGAGGGCACGGCGAAGCACCGGTGCCTGAATCCTCTCCTCGGCGCTCAGATAGAGATTGCGACTCGAGAGAGCAAGGCCGTCGGGCTCGCGCACGGTGGGACACGCCAGCACGTCGACCGGCATGGACAGATCGGTGGCCATACGCCTGACCACCGCCACCTGCTGCCAGTCCTTCGCACCGAAGTAGGCGCTGCATGGGCCGACTATCGAAAAGAGCTTCGCCACCACCGTGGCGACGCCCGCGAAATGACCGGGGCGGGATGCACCCTCAAGCGGTGCCGCGACCGCAGACACAGACACCTCCGTCTGCACCGGCCGTGGATACATCTCCTCCACCGACGGCACGAACACCACATCGACACCTTCGGACCGGCAGATCTCCAGATCGCGGTCGAGATCTCGGGGGTAGGAGTCGAGATCCTCCCCCTCGGCGAACTGGAGAGGGTTGACGAAGATCGACGCGATCGTGACGTCGTTGTCGGCCACCGCCGCCGTCATCAACGATGCGTGCCCAGCGTGGAGGTAACCCATCGTGGGCACGAAACCGATCGACCGTCCATCGGCCCGGTGCTGATCAAGCAGGCGACGAACCCCTGAGATCGTGGAGCTGAGTTCCATCTTCAGCTGTCCTCGTCGACGGCCCGTGCCTGGGCGGCAAGTCGTCGCGCTTCGGCCACCATCGCCTCGTAGGTGGGCCGTTCATCAGCGGGGAGAGCGTCCACATGGCGAGCGATCGTGGCCTCGTCGCCCCGGGCCGCGGGGCCGGTGAGTGCGTCACCAGGCCCGAGTTCGTCGACATTGCGCACCGTGGCCTTCACCAAATCCATGATCGCGTCGAACGGCACGTTGGCGAGGCGGCCGACACGTTCGGCTTGTCCCAACACCGCCACCAGATGATTGGAAGCAATGGCCGCCGCCGCGTGATACGCCCCCCGGTCGGCGTCAGCCACCGCGAAGGACCTACCACCAAGGGTGGCTACCAGGTCGTCCACCAGAGGATCCCCGGCGGTGGCGAACCAGGCCTCATCACGGAGCCGAACCGCACCCCGTTCGGCATCAGGCAGGGCCACCAGCGGGTGCATCGCGGCCCGTCGGACATGAGACCCCAACACCTCAAGGCCGAGCGATCCCGCCATGTGGGCCACCACGGTGGAGTCAACCGGATCGATCGCGGCCGCGATCTCGCCAATCGCATCGTCGGGCGTTGCTATCACAACGATGTCGACACCCGCACCGGCGTCCGCAACCGAATCGCCCCGGCCCCGTACATGAGCGACATCCCAGTCGGTGTCGGCCAAGGCGAGAACGAGTGAACCGCCGGCCCTACCCTGCCCGATCACCCTGAGGCGAGGCATCAATCACGTCGTTTCAGCCGGTTCGGCCCCGTCATCCTCGAGCTCATCGTCGTTGACGTCGTCCTCGTCGAGCTCGACCGGATCGTCGATGAAGGCGCCAACCGCGACATCGTCGGAGGGATCGCATCTGTCCACCATGGCCACGAGCTCACGAGCCAGTTGGCCGAGCTCACGTTCGAACAACTGCTCGGTGATTGTTATCGCCTGGGGTCCGTCGGCCACAAGACCCATCCACAACAGGTAGGCGGCCACGAGCCCCATGATCCGCTCGTCGAGTTCCTCTCGGTGCACCACGATGCGGTCGCCGGCCGCCACGTGATCGCGCACGGCTGCCATGGCCCGGGTGAGACCGAGGGGCCCCGACAATGGCCCGTTGAACGGAACATGATGGAACGGGAGCGCCATCTCCTCGTAGTTGTGCAGGTTCTGGGTGAAGCCACACAACGACATCACGAAATCGAATTCGTGTTGACGGAGCCAGATGATCTCCTCCTGACGCCGAACCTTGCGATGATTTGCCCCGTATCCGCCCGGACGCTCACAAACCGCCACGCGGTCCTTCACGATCCACGTGAAATGCCGCGGCTCGATTCCCTGGGCCCATTTACCTCTCATGACTGCACCATGCGCACGGCGTGGACCGTAGCTCGCACATCGTGCACTCGGACCATCTCGGCGCCCAAATGGGAGAACGAATCGGGGGTTACGTTGAGCACCCCCATCACCCGGGCAGGTCGACGTGAGCCATTCATCACACAGACATCATGCGGGATCGAACACCCGAATCGAATCGAGTTCGCGATAGTGCTGGGCTACATCGAGGCCGTAACCAACCACGAAGTCGGGTGGTATCGGGAAACCGAAATAGCGTACGTCGCCGGTGTTGGCACCCTCACGCACCAGCAGGGCGCAAACCTCCAGACTGGCGGGTCTACGGTCGCCGAGAAGGGTCCTCAGGTAGCGCAGGGTGAGGCCGGAGTCGACGATATCTTCCACCAGGATCACGTCGCGGCCCTCGATGTCGGTCTCGAGATCCTTCACGATTCGAACCACGCCACT
>Ga0255047_10001886_pt1 | contig 14461 bp, 24 predicted proteins | sample JV7_2_1_MG_FD_183640 | JGI IMG/M metagenome (GOLD analysis project Ga0255047, IMG submission 183640) | Seawater microbial communities from Jervis Inlet, British Columbia, Canada - JV7_2_1 | ecosystem: Environmental > Aquatic > Marine > Inlet | place: Canada: British Columbia | collected 2016-10-06
GGATCGGTAGTCGGATCATGGAAAGATTTTAAGCCTGGTATCAATACACTTGTTCTTCCGTGCCGCTTCAGAATGGATGTATATGAATCCGAGCAAGGGCATGGCTATACGCTTACGGCAAGGTTCAAGCACAACGGGCGCGTATTCGAGCGCAGGGCGAATGTTGGACCGCTTAAAGACCGCACCCATGATTGGAGGGAAGTATTAGAGGACGATGAATAATGCCGAGCGCATGGAAAAGAATACCGATAATCGCCAAATACCGCAATACTGCGGAAGGGCTGAAGATAGAGATTGATCCCTTTTGGATTCCGCCCGATGCGAAGGGAATGGAGAAGTATGAAGGGGCCGAGCCAGTAATTGAGATAGCAGAAGAACCAATAGAAGAACCAGAACCGGAAGAACCAGTGTTCACACAGCCAACAGCACCAGTACCGCAGGAGTTTATACTAGATCAAGGAGCGCAAACGCGGCCCGATCAGACCACTCTCATGCCGCAGGACCACCAATATGAGATTGATGCTGTGGACTGGATGAAGGGGCTTGTATTGGCAGATGTTGACCATGAGATTCCTACTGCAACGTGGGGAACGTGGGATGAATCGTATACCGATGTAACGGAGCTTGTGACACTTTTCGCCTCGGTCGATAGTGATTCGAGTTTCGGCATTGACAACCCCACGAAAGCGGCTGAGTCGGCTCCGAAATACTGGCTCTACGATGCGGGAGAGGCAGACACAGGTTGGCATAGGCGGTGGGTGGATCTTGGCGGTAATTATCCTTTCATTCCAAATGACGGAAGTAGTCAACAGTCACGATACAGCGCCGTGGGAATCCTTCAGTGGACGATTCCTACCTACACCAAGACGGGCGGCGGGGAGGGCAATCCATACTACAATAACACACCACTGAAGAACCGCGCCATTGTTTCATCTCTCGTTCATGGCATTCTGTTTCTTTCGCGTGGCGATAATGATAGCCGCAAGACGGGAGGACTGCTTGAAAGTGTTGCTCTAACGTATAAACATTGCGGCGACATTATGACCGCAAAAGTAGCCTCGGCATTCGAGATTATGATTGAAGAATTACTGGACCGCCTTGCTGTTCAGGATGCCAATCTCCCGAATACCAATATGTCTATGAAGGGCCTAATTGCGGCCGCAGACGTGGCGGGAGACCCGAACTTTACGAGCAATACCAATATTCAGACGAAGGCGATAGCAGCGGCCAAGAATCTATTATTTGACAAGACGGATGGAGCATACAACGACTACAGCGACAGCAACAAGGCTTGGTCGAATGTCGGAATCGTTATGGAAGGTCGCGGCAGGGAAATGTCGTACGGGGGGCGAAGCTGGTCAGATATTATTAGTGCACGCCTTGTAACGTACGGAATGGCAACATGGGACTTCCTTAATGAACTTGTCACCCGGTATCACAAGTATTATGTATATCAGCTTTTCTCACCGGGAAATACTGGCGATGAGCCTATAGCTTCGGACGTTCATTCTACTCGTGTTCCCGGTGTTACCAACTGGCAAGATGAGCCTTGGGCGCGGTACAATGCTCCGTACCTTGACTCTGTTAATGGCCCGTTTATGGCTTATAATAGCAACGGCAACCGCTTGGTAGCTACGAATCTTGCCGCTTTTGTAGCAGATACTTTGGCCAAGATCGGCAGCGGTGTGCCAATCGGGAGTGTAGACGTACAGCCTACGGCTCTTGACTACAGCAACTTCTCTTGGCCCATTCATTTGAGCCATATGGTTCCTGCGAACGATGCTATTTCTATTATTACTTCGCGGGTGGATACGGCCGAGGCACAGCGGTTTCCATCGCACGCAGACTACACCAACAACTATAATGAAGCCTTCCCTAACGATACCGATGACGGGATAGGATGGAACAGGGAAACGCAGGCCCATGCGGTCAGGGTGAATGCCGCAGATGCCAATAATGATATTGCTTACTTCATATCCTTTGCGGGGTACAAGGGTAGTAACTCAGGGTATGGCGGTGGTGGGAGGATACACTGTATTGCCAAAAACTCTGGCAGGTTCGGACCTATCCTCATGTCATTTCGTGAGTCGAAGGCCCAGAAGTTGGGCGCTCCCTTTCTTGACCTTTGGCGCATAAATGATGTCTGGGGAAAGGATGATAATGGCAAGAAGTTCTCTTGGGGAAGAGTAGTCGGTGCTATCAATGCCGGAAGCGCGTCACGGACGGTTACGTACAACCACATCACGGGACTAGCAACAGTCGATACGCCGTGGGAGACGGTTTTCGGCGTTAGCAAGACTAAGGATAATGCGGAGGCGGCTGATTGTATTGGCGACTATGCCGTGTCATATAAGGCTACATTCAGCGAGCTTGCAAATGGCCTTCGGTTGCAGTGTGACTTCGTTATCAATAGCGGCACCGACACGGTAACAGAATTATGGATGAAGCTTCCGGTCTACGAGGGGCTTATCAGCAAGATCAAGCCTACTGTTAATGATTTCTCGAACGTAAACAAGTGGAACGCTCCCGGTGACGGTTGGACGTTTAACACAGTAGCAGAGCGGGCAGAATGTGACGGAACACAGGTAGCGGTATCGGTCATATCAACAGATGCGTCCGATATAACCGCCCCGGTTAATCTTCGGAGTGAGTTCGAGATAATCAACTACGTGCAGGGCACGGTGACTCCCGGTTGTGGCACAACCTATGGAACAGCGAGAAGCGCAAACGGGACGTATACAGAAGTCATTAACTACGCATCGGGAAGCCCTGATATGTGGCTTGAAGCAAGCGCGGATTTCATTGGTGATATTAACACGGCGAAATGGAGTAATATCGACTCTCTGCCAGACACGTTTGATGTGCAGTACTGGACCGGAAGTGCGTGGGCCTCTCTTGGCGAAACGCTTCAGAGTACATCTCAGATACGAATAGAGAAGGACTGGGGAGCAGGCAGTGTGTACGCTTATATCACGCTCGGGTCAAGCAGGAGCGTAAGGCTTCGCCCAACCGAAAGCGGTATTGACGAGAACCAGATCCACTACTTGGATATCGACCTGCACGGAAATATCGGAACAGCGATCACCTTCCCAACAACAACCGCCCAAGAAACATTTGATATAGAAACGAGCTAACAAAAAAGGCCCCTGTAATAACGAGTTACAGAAGGCCGCATGAGACCGATAAATTGAACAAGAGGGTCCCATAAATGGAGAAACGTAATACTGACATCAAACGCGACAAGAAGAAAATGGGGCACGTTACAGTTGGCAACGGAAGTTGGGAATTTAAGGCTCCTTCGTGGCTTGCGATAGTATTGATTACTGCCATATTCGGGCTTCTCGGTGCGTGGGGTACGCATATCACCAACCTAGCGGTGAGTCATATAACGAAGGAGGATCTGTCCGAATACGTTCTTCACGACGAACTATTAAGGACAGAGATTAAGATCATCAATTCAATACACGAACTGGAAAGGTGCTTTACGTCGGGGCCGTGCGCCAACAAAGGGGCTGAGTAATGGAGCCGCAACCCCTGACGCTCGACAAGGACAGCTCGGTCAAGACGACATGGGCGGTTATTGGCTTTCTTATTTTTGCGCAGGGCGTGGCAACGGTGTGGTATTTAACACCGTTATCGATACGCTCAATGAGGATCATGCAACAGAGATCGCAACGCTCAATACTCAGCACGAACAGGAGATGCGCGACAAGGACCAAGAGGTCATGCAAGAACGGTTCGACGAGGCCCTGCGCGACATACGGATTTCTGACGAGGGGTTATTCAACGAGGTTGGCATTAAGATCCAGAACGTACTAAAAGACCTAGAACGCCTCGACGAAAGGGTGACAAAGATTACAGGGCGTCAAAAGGAAGAGATTGACCAGATAAGGGAAAAGGTTAATGAACATGTCGTCGGACATTTCGGGCGGCAATAAATCATTATCTTACAAGCGCCGCTAACGTCGGCGGCGCAGCAAACAACAAAACACAGTTATGGCAAAGACAGAGAGTATGACCACGCTCACGAACGCGCAGGTCAGGGGCATTTATGAATCACTAGTATCCGTGGGCCGCATATCCAGCCTGCCTCATAAGCTGGACTACGCAGGCATTCGCAACCGCCCGCGCCTGAAAGACCGCTACGACGAGGTTGAGGACGCCCGCGCATCCAAGATTCGCAAGTTCGGCCAGTACAAAGAGGGCGGCGAGCTTAAAACCGATCGTCAGGGCAACCTTATTTTCGCCAATGCCGCGAAGGAAGCCGGTTTCCGCAAAGAGCACAAAGAACTGATGGCCGAGACGATGGAGTTTGACATCTACACGGTGAAAGAGGAGGTGATTAAGGAGATTGAGGACTGCGACTACAATGGCGGACTCGGTTTTCTGGACGCACTCGTGGGCACCGTTATCATTATGGATAGTTAATTATGACAAACAAAGTATCGTACCGAACACCCACGGTTTTGCTTCTCGCTGTGGGCGCGGCGCTCGTCTGGCTGACGTTTAATTACTTCATTGAGTTCTCGGGGTTTGCGATGATTGTGGCGAAAGCCGCCATCGGTTTATCCCTCGCAGCTATTGTAGACAATGTGATTCTTGGAGGACTGAATACACACGATGAAATATCAGGCGGTAATACCGCGTATGCTGTTGTGTACCTTGGGTTTATGTTAATAATAGCGGCGGCTATAGTAGCGTCGTAATGTTCTGCCTTGACGTAGTTGATCCGGCTCCAATCCTGCCAACCGTGCGAACGGCACTGGCAAGCCAGTTCATCGGCAGAGATAGTATTCGCGCCTCGTGGGTTCGTGCGGAAAGGATGGTTCCGTCGCGGGGCACGATTGTCATTTGGAGCCGCGGCCGTTCTGATACGCGGCGCGGCCCTTTTTTATCATGTCCTTCGTGTTATCGGCGCGGGTTCCTGTCCATAGGTGGTCGGGGTTTACGCAAGCAGGAACATCACAGCGATGCAGCACACACAGTCCCGGAGGAATGGGCCCATTGTGTAATTCATAACTAAAACGGTGCGCCCTGTGCCTAATGTTAGAAACGTGCATAATGCCATATCCGCCGGTTGTCTGCTTTGCCCCGGTCCAGAGCCAACACTCGTTGCTTTTCTGAACCTGTGCCCAAAAACGGTCCAACGGATTCATCTGCCGATGCCTTATGTTCTTGCTCCGAGTGTCGTGCCCGGCCTCGCGGACAGCCCTAGCTATGGTCTTGCGGGAAAATGGCTTCCCTTTAGCGATGCTTCTAAGGCTTTCGCCGTCTATAAATCGTTCCTCCCATTCCTTAAAAAGGTGCGTGTGTTTTCGCCGTCCTTTTCCCATAGGATTACTGTCATTATGTTATTAACATTGATTACGGGCCAATATACGCTAAACACAGTGGGGGCACAAAGTCACCAAGATACAGCCAATGTTTACGTCGGTACGGTGGAACTTGGAAATAATGCCGGGCCAGACATTGGGCGATTCCTCGCCTCGGTGGGCCTCGACGAAGGCTATGCATACTGTAGTGCCTTTGTAAGTTTTTGTCTCGACGCCCCAAGCCAAGCGCCCACTGCCCCGAGAGTACGGTCAGCCTTAGCGCAGGACTTTATTACTGATGCTTCGCATAGCGCACGCGACGTTCTTGTTGGTGTGTATAAACCTGTGCGCGGGACCATCTTGGTCTGGAAGAAAAGGAACGGCCCATACGGTCACGTCGGCTTGGTCCTCGTTTGGAACGGGGGGTGTGGGTATACCGTAGAGGCGAACACGTCTAACGGAACGTTTGGTTCACAGCGCGACGGAGATGGCGTGTACGTGCGCAGGCGTTGTATTGAGCCGGGTAACTACTTCAGAATTGTAAGTTTTACGCCAGTCGAATATGAAAACTAACCTCATCGTAATTGCCATTCTTTCTGCCGTGTCGATTTACCTCGGCTTCTCGTATGCGAATGCTCGTAACGAGGCCGAGCTTCTCCACCAGAAAGAGGCCCGTGCTTTTGCCGTGATAGACAGCCTGAATACGGTCGAAACAGGACTGCGGCTGGTCGCTGATCGGCGGCAGGCTCAAATATCCGAGGATTCGGCCCTCGTCGTACGCCTGCGGGCCGTACGCAAGACGCTCTTGGAAAGGGTACGCTATACTGAGGCTGCGTTAGACGCGGCTGTAGACCCCTTCACGGGCGCGGACGAGGAACTGCAAATTGCCATGTACGATGCGTGGGCGCTCCGGACTGGCCTCACGGACGTTGGCCTGACAAACATTATGCTCGGTCGCCGCGTGGCAGAGGACTACTACGGCATTGCCATGGTGGTTGTGCCTCGTTTGCGCGTGGTGCTCCGAGAGTACCGCGTGCTGGCCGGTGCAGACTCAGTGACCATAGCGGCGCAGGCCGTGTTATCAGATAGCTTGACGGCACAAGTGGTGACGTTTAAGATGCTCTACGGCGCGGAGTCCGAGCAGACCGAACAGTACAAAACGCTCCACGAGGACATGACCGCCGCGTACAAACGCGAAAAGCGCAAGAAATACTTTACCGCTGCCGCTGTCGGCGCAGTGGTTGTCGCCGTATTCCTCGTCAAGTAGTCTCGCCGTCGAGGTAGTCCGCGAGCAGGTCCACGAACTCTTGGCTTCCGTAGCACACGGCGGTTTTGTATCCCTGCCGTTCTAGGCGGTTTAGCCAGTCCTGCTGCTCCGCGGTCGCATACCTTTTTTCCGTAACGCCCCTGATGTGCTCGGGCTTCAGTTCAACCACGAGGCCGTGATAGCCTTTTCGGGCCACGGGAAACCACAGGTCCGGTATGCCCTTCGTCATGCCCTCGTCCTTGAGCCATTTACCCTGCCTCGGCGTGCGCTTAAAGGCATTCGGGACCGAGAAGAGGTTCTTCAGGACAGGGTATTTCGCCTTCTGCGCATCACGCCACTTAAATATGGCTACTTGGGCATTATGTTCAGAGTGATTCATCGGTTGAAAAAGTCTGGTTCAAGGTCGCTATTGTCGGCCTCCTCGTCCTCGTAATAAATCATCAGCGGTTCTTTTTCCGCAGGGGCCTCAAGTTGTTTCGGCGTCATGGCATCCAATCGCGCCTCGGTGAGTAGTCCCCCGCGGCGCATGTCTTCGCCTGCTTCAAGGAATCGTCTCACCGTCTCAAGGTGCCCCGTGGATATGTTGGGGATAAGTGACAGGACTGGAAATACAGACTTCGCCCCCGGCTTCTGGCTCTTCACCTTTTCCACCGACAGGTCAAAGGGAACGCCGATAACGGTGCCCGCCAATTCCATAACGTAATCGAACGACTGCCGGATGGCCGGGATGGACGACGCTGCGCCTTTCGACGAAAGTTGCCACACCCCAATAACCCCTTTGATCTCAGGAATGAGGAATCGGAGCGTAATGACCGCCTGCCACGGCTTTCCGGTTTTTTTCGCCACCCTGTCCATGAGTCCTTCGTGCTCGCTTGCGTAGAAGTCGGCGTAGCCCTCTAGCTTCTCGTCCCATATGCTGAAAAGCTCGCCGTCGCCCGTGCCGTACAGCCTGCCGCCCGCGTCCCGCATTTCAAACCGCTCGTCGCACACATGTTTAATGTCGTCGGAGACGAATGCTACCTGAATCACGCTAGGTTTCTCGCCGTAACCGTGTTCCTCCGAGTGGAAGAGGGCTGCGTATTTTCCGTCCGCCTTGAAATAGTCGAGCGACACGGGATATTCTTTAGTGCCCTTCTTGACCTTTTCGCCGATCTTGAGCTTCCCGATCACGGGAATTATTCCTGCGCTCTGTGGTTCATTGCGCCTTATTCGTCCTTTACTCATCTTTCGCTCCCTCAAGCGTGTCTTTAATGGCCTGAAAACTGAACAGATCGTTCTCGTCGGAGTCGGGCGTGAGTTGTCCGCTGACCACCAACGAAGGACTAGGCTCTGTTTTTCCCATCGCATCCCACATGGAGTGAATGTGCGGGAGAAGTGCCTTCGATTTTGTGTCCGTCTGGTTCTTCAGTTTGAAGTCTGGCGCAGTTCGCCAGTCGGTGGGGTGCCAGCTAAAGATCGCGTCGATGGGAAGGTCTGGGTATATTTCTTCCCACGCCTCTTTATACATGTGTAATTGAATCTCGTCTGATTCGTAGAATCCGGTGCGCCGCGTCTTCCAGTCAACTAGGCACCGCTTCGTGATCCACGCTGTCGTCTCTTTCGGATCGCCTATTTTTGGTCCTCCCGGCGTGCGAGAATTGCCTGCGTACACTTCGCCGTGGAAGCCCTTCAGAGGTATAATCATGTCGCACACAAGGTCCACGGCCCCTGCGTGATTGTTTTTATCCGACGCAAGGATAACTTCAACCGCGAGGGGCTTGACCTTATGCCTTCGCACGAACGTAATGAAGGACAGAATGTCCTGTCGTGCTAAGCGCAGCCACTCGTCATAGGCACCGGGATACCCTGACGTGCGGCTGTATACAAAGAGGTTGTCTGCGAGCGCGTCAAAATCGAACGTGCCCGCAATGAGTATTTCCTGCACCGCCAGGTGGAACCACGTCCCGTAAGCCGCTTTTCGGTCACGGATCTTGACATAATCAGGCCCGAGCGAGACGCACCACTGGAAAAGCCCGTAGGCCATCGGCACGACAGCCTGAATCTTGCTCGTGACGCTTGGGTAATAGTGGTCTTTGTCTGGCTCGTAATACCAGCGCGAGTCGCCGCCATCAACGCGGTAGAGCGTGATCGGCTGCGCTTTTAGGGCGCTTGCGTCAAAGAAGTCGGCTGTGATCTCTTCAATCGTGAGGGCCATTGGTGTATTTTCAGTCATTGTCTTCGGTATTTAGTTCTGATTGTAGAGGCGGCTGTCATTGATAGCGGCGTTCAGTGCGGCGGCTGCCACTCCTGCCGCCCAATTTGCAGCCGCTATTACAAGCTGTGAGGCCGCGTCTTTCGCGGCTTCATCCGTCAGGTTCAGTACAGCGTCGTGCAGCGCAGGCGCAAGAGCGGCCATAATGGTCACGGTTGCCTCTTCAAGGGGCGTCATTGTTTCGGTATTTTTAGGCATTGTTCTTTCTCCTTTCGTTCTTCTAGTTTTAGGTCTACGCATTCGTGGCAGTATCTCTGCCCCTCAATGTATGTGCGAAGGTCCTCCCACCGCACCGGCGAGTCGCAGCACTCGCAGATCCCGTAGTCCTGCGCGGGTTCAGCGTTTTCGTATGCGCTGCGTGCTCGTTCGAATCCGTTCATTTCAACCTCCATGTGTGGACCATTTTTCCGTAGTTACCCATCGTCATGTGGTCTGTCTTTTCGAGCAGTCCGGCGTCGGCGAGGTTCGTGAGGGCGCGGCGAATGCTCGTGATCGGGTACTTGTGGCCGAATTGGGCTAAGACGTGGTGCGGAGCGTGGCGTCCTCCTACGGACTGAAACATAGCCAGTATCATGCGCTCCTGCCTGCTCACCTTCGCCTTGCTCTTTTTGAGCACGTCGCCCTTTTCGTTATTCGTATTGTAGTACGCGCTCTTTTTTTCGGGCGCACTGAAGAGATCGTTTTGCATTATTCAAACCCCCGGTTAGCGGGAAAGCGCGAAACGAGCATTTCGGGGTCCTCGATGCCTGCCATAATAAGCCGCGCCTGCCTCACGAGTGTTTTCGCATGGTCCGAGTACGGGCGCACTAGCCGACCATGCGCCTTTTTCGCCACCGAGCCGTTACACACGCCTGTAATCTCAGCGATCTTGGTGTAGGAGACGGGATGCGGATAGTACCCGTACTCGCGTAGCAGGTATGAGGCCACGGTCCGCGCTGCGGCGGCGGGCGAGATCCCGTTTGTCGTGCGCCGGAACTCTTCCTCGGTAATCATGAAATAGTCCAGCACGGCATCGGTAATCGCGCCCGAGGACACCAATATTTTCTGCGTCATTGTGTTTGGCGGTTAGTGTTCGTTAGGCGGGCTTGTTTTTTCTGGGCCTGCCTACTTTACGTTTAGGCTCTTTCTTTGGGGGAAGTATAACAACCTCGACGATCCCCATTGCCTGAAGCGCGAGGCTCCGGAGGAGCGAACTCACTGTTGTCCCGCACTTGTGGGCGTGCTCCTTGATCTTAATCTCTTCCGAGCGCGTGACGTTTGTTCTCAGCGGAACGGTGCGTGTTTCCATTGTATTCATCTGCGTTGTTGTTTTATCTGTACCCAAACTAAGCACACTGTACTCACATTGTCAACCATTGTTTCAATCTTTTTTGTGGTGCATGGTAGGCGGCGGCGCGTTTCGTACCTTTATATCGACACTATCAAACTGAACCTTAATACGGGCCAATGGCTACTACATACGCAAAGGTAAATCAGCAGTTTATACAGGTTGTAGAAGACCTAACGATAACAGACAGCGCGGGCGCGAACGTCGTCACGATCAACGGGACTGTGCTGAACCGTTACATGGACATCAGTGACAAGGTTGTCCCGTTCGAGGCAGAGATTACAGAGGCGAGTGCAGGCGACGGGGCCATTGACTTTCGCCTTGAGGCTTCGCTGACGGCCGCTTTCACGGTCGCCATAGTTATTGACTCGACCGCAGGCGTTGACCTTGACCCTACGGGCCTGAACACGGTCAGCGGCACATTGAGCGCGGTTGGATTTTGGTATCCATACTGGCGCGTTGTGGCTTTCACGGACGCTACGGACACGGTTGATGATTCCACACTCGACCTCACAGTTGTCGCTCCATTTGTGAACCGCAATCTTAGTCTGCTCGAACACACTTCGGTTCGCTAGACTCTTTTCGTACATTTAACCACACAATAACTAAATCATTTAGGTCAGACACAATGGCAAGCACAAACACAGCACTCGGCAAAAGGTATATATTCACAACAGAGGCTCTCGCACTGGCAGACAGCGCAGGGGCCAACGTGGTCACTGTTGCTGGCGACACGCTGCCTCTAAACAGCGACATTGACGGCAACATTTTCGGTATTACAATCGAATGCACAGAGGTGTGCGCGGGTGACGGCGCACTTGACGCAAGGCTAGAGGGGTCTATCGAAAGCACATTTGCCAATCCTGTGACGGTGGACGCGAGCGCAGGAGTAGACCTTGACACAACGGGCCTAAACACGGTTTCGGGTACGCTTAGCGCAGTCAGTAATACGTGGCCGTTCTACCGCATCGTTCTCTTTACCGACGGCACGGACACGGCAGACGCCTCGGCGTACACGCTTACGACCGCGACCCTGTACCGGACACCCGCAGCCCACAGGAACTCAACACCGGCCAGATCCTACGCATAGTGCGCTAGGGTTGCGTTCTCTTTTTTGGTCTGACCTAGACGTACGTAGTTCTACGTAGTTTGGATGAACTGTTCGTGAATCCGTTCTTTCTTCTACGTAGTTCTACGTAGTTATGGGGGTTGACAGCCTTTTTCGATTTGCGCGATTCTGGCTCAATTTGTACGTTCCAGCTTCTTTGCCAACTTTCTTAAAACAAGTGGGGCATCACGAGCGAGAAGCGAGTGATTCGTATAGAAGGGTTACTCTACCTCATCTCTTTTTTTTCTGGCTCCCTATATAGAAGCATTCTCTTTTTTTGGGCCTGCCTATTCAATAGTGCAGGTCTTTTTTTTGGCTCCCCTGTTCTACTTGGAAAGTGCAGGGATGAGGTCGAGAGATCGGTTAATCTAACTCTTTCCTTAAATAGCAGGAAAATAGCGCTCACGCCTTTCGTGTTAAGTTATCGTGAATCTGCAACTAAGGTGTTGACACTCTGTGCACCCTAGCCGATCTTTACAACAGTTACGAACCAAGCCAACCGAAGACAATGAAAAAAAAGGGCGATACAATACGATACATGTCGATGGAGGAAATGGCGCAAGTATTCGCGACCGTGATTCTTCCGTACGTCATGCGGGAATACGAATCAGACGGCGTGATGGACATTCCGGCGCGTAACGAAGCGTGGAATAATTGGGCCGACTGGCTGCACCGCAACGGGGACATTTCGGACGAAGCCGTCAATGATTGGTCTTGTCCTTTCACACCTTAAAACCAAACCGAACCAAAACAATGAAACATTCTGAAGCTGCAACGCTATTTGAAACAGCCCGCAATAAAGATGCGGGGAAACCAATCGGAAACAATACGCGCCTTATGAAGCGGGGTAACGATTTTGCAATTCGTCTCCACGAAACGGACGTCGTTACGATCCACGAGAATGATACATATACACTGAAAACCGATGGCTGGTATACGGTAACTACTAAGGACCGCATTAACAGATATTCTCCGGCGCATGTGGCCCAAATGAACTGGCTGTGGTATTGCAACGGAGTCCGTTTTTACGAGGGGATGACGCTGGACAAACACGGACACGTTGTTTTAAGTGATATGAGTTTTGATTTGCAGCGGGAAATCCTGTATCCAGACGTGTCGAGCAAATACGGCGCACCAATGGGACGGGCTAACGAGGGTGAGGCACCGGCGAAAGGAATAAAACTGCACACTGCGCACATCTGGTTGGAAGAGGGGTACGATGAAGGCGGCGCGTATTGGGGCACGCCTAATAACCTAATGGCCCGTTTTACGCGGGATGGTGAGTTCATTGAATACTATAGGAATGAGGCCATTGCATGAGAACTCACACGCTCCGCAATGGCTTTGTGACGGTCAAGGATCTGTCGCGGCACGAATCCAGGCTGATCGTAACAGCCCTCGAACACTACGCCGCGTACTGCAAGGACAAGATTCCACTGGCTAACACATGGCATTATGCGGAGCACATGGCCGAGCAGATTGATGCGGCACGTAAACGAACTTAATTCCGGTGGTTCGGTGCCCCGTCTGGATTATAGGACTATTCCTTTTTTTCGGGCGGGGCCTTTTTTTGGGTCGGGTCGCACTAACCTTTTTTTTTGGGCGGGGGTGATTTTGGCCTCTACGTAGAAATACGTAGTGTCCCGATGGACACGTACGTAGAAACACGTATGACAGTACGTCAGGCATGATTCACGGGATCTTCACGGATCAGAAACTACGTATAACTACGTACGCACAGTCTGTTTATACTTCACGGTTATTTCACGATGTCTTCATAAAGTAATTGCAACATACTGGTGATACATTGTGTATACTTATGCGAACGGAAACAGCAACCGAACCAACTGAAACAATGAAAACTACCGAACCAAGGAAAGCAGTCATTTCAACGTCCGTGCACAATATTGGCGTAGAAACAGTCAGTATGAAAGGATACCCTCGTTTTGCCGTCATCAGCATCGCTGGATGCGTCGAGCTATTCTTTAATAATTTCGAGTCAGAGGAAACCGTTGAGACACTTGACGCAATTGCGCTTGCCGCAATTGAAGCAAAACAGTATCTATTGAAACTACGCGAAGACAAAGCGGAAGAGGTAACAAAATGACCGAAGTACTCTACAATCTAAAGCGTGTTGAGCTGGCACGGGAAGCGGTGAGAATAATTGACCGTTTGAAGTGGAACGCAATAGCCGAGAGAATCAGGTACGTGCAGAACCTTACAGCAGAACACGCGCCGGAAGTGTTGCTAGAGTCGTTTGAACAAGCGGCAAACATAAACGGCAGTACTCTCAGAAGGTCCGTAGAACTTGAGCTACGGGGATCAATAGACTTTGCAACCCCCATGGCCGTCTGGCCCGAGTTTCCAACGCCCGGAACCGTTTCCTTCTATCCTGATCGGAACCAGGGGCCACGATACACGAACCAACTTGGCCCACAATATCTCTCGTTCAACCGAAAATCACTCGCCGAAGTGCGCGAATATTACCACAAGCAAAACGCCGAATTGTTATGAACCGAATTTCAATGAGTGATCTACGCCAGTCTATAATTGTCTTGAACAATATGACGGGCAGTAAGACCGACGTATATACAAAAACCAAAGATTCTACCGGCTTAATGGTCTACACACCAAACAAAGGAACGTACTATCTTGACGGTGCATATGGCGGATGGAAACTGGCACGGAACAGCCCTAAAACCGGACATTACGTTGACGTTCTACGCTGCGGCTATATACCAAAACGAGAACTTTACAGCTTGATTCGAGCATATATGGACGGAATCGACGCGATACTAACCTAAAACAACCGAACCGATGAAGATCCTTGCAAAATACGAGTACACTGTATGTAAATGGCTTGCACCTATTATCGTCAACGGAGAGCCAGCACCTAGCCCGGAAGATTGCGACCTTAATGCAGCGGCTTTACAATTAGAAGACCTTGCCGCGAAACACGCTGCAGACCTAAATGGGACCAGTTATACAATACAGTGGCCAGACGATATAGACGACTCCGCACACTTTGCTAGATGCGAGATGTTAGAGGTTCATGCGGACGTTGTAGATATTACAATTAACATATTCGCGAACGACTAAGCCACCGAAACAATGAAGTGTAAACTAAATCCATCAGGTACGCACCATGCCTTTAATGGGTCTACCGTAACCTACGGGGACGTTGTAACACTCGACA
>Ga0255047_10001887_pt1 | contig 14452 bp, 10 predicted proteins | sample JV7_2_1_MG_FD_183640 | JGI IMG/M metagenome (GOLD analysis project Ga0255047, IMG submission 183640) | Seawater microbial communities from Jervis Inlet, British Columbia, Canada - JV7_2_1 | ecosystem: Environmental > Aquatic > Marine > Inlet | place: Canada: British Columbia | collected 2016-10-06
ATCAAACAACGATTACGAGGATAACATGGGCGCAGCTAAGTGCAAACATGGAGTTAAGCAAAACAACAAAGGTATATGTAATGCTTGTCTAAAAGAATTTCTCGTTCTTACAGACCCTACTAAACCCATAGAGTTTCAGTCTTTACCCGGATTTGAACTATTACCAAAGAGGAAAACAACATGCCCGACATGAGTAAGTATCAAGCCATGCTTGACGAACTAGGAAGCGAATACCCACAAGTAGCTGATTTGGCCGACGAGCTAGCTACTGAACTAGAATCTGTAGAAATGCCAGAAGAAGAAGGACTGGACGATTTGCCCGAACTTCCCTTTGAAGATGAAGAATTGCCGGAACTCGATTTAGGCGGATATTAGATAAATGCCAACAACTGTAGACGAGCTTATACAAGCTACGCGCGATCAGTTGGATGAAGCGAACACAGCCAATGTTACAGATCCTCAACTCATACAGGCTCTTAACAGGGCACAGCATCGTGCATACCAATGGACCGCTATACATTACGAAGATCTAGCTTGGGCAGAGACTGATGTCACTACTACAGCGGGTACTGATACATATGATATACCAGCCAAGGCATACGGTCGTCGTATCGAGATGGTTGAGTCCAAAGTTAACAACATATCGTACAAAGTACAACGCATTAGTAACCATAAAAAGTCAAATTATAGCAGCAATTCCCAGGTTACTCGGCCTTACTATTATTCGATCATAAAGAACAAAATTCAGCTATTTCCCTCACCTGGAACTGGCAACACTATAACTGTTCATTATGCACGTAGACCGGAAAATCTGCAAACTAATCAAGGACGTATCGAGACTATTGATACAACTAGCAGTTACTTTTTGGTAGACAGTCTTGGCTCAGACATATCTGCACTTACAACAGGATTCAATTCTTACATAAACGTCATAGATTATACTACTGGCGAAATAAAAGAATCATATCAAATAGCTGCCATAGACACCGACCTAAACAAGATCGAGATCAAAACAGCAGGTCTAACTAGATCCAGCGTATTGGGCAATACTATATCCAGTAGCATAACTACATCCGGCGAAGCTACTCCAGTTGTTGATGATTATTTTGCGATTGTAACCGGAACATGCGTACCCGAACTACCTGAATTCTACACAGATTACTTAATCCAATATGCGGTAGTCGAGATTAGACGACGATTTTCCGAAAACATAATTGATGAAAAAGCACACCTAAAGGAGCTTGAAGAAGAGATAAAAAACATGTGGGCTGGCCGCGAGCAAAGTCATCGTGTAGCCAAACGGTCCAAAGCATTTGGTCGGGGATATTCTTCATTTCGTAGGTATTTTAGTTAATGGCAAGTAAGTTTGTAAAAGTTTCAGAAAAAGATTTAGCCAAAGGTATAGATGCCAGATCATCTCAAGACAATATACAACCCGGTTATTCTGAAGATTTGCAAAATGTCGACACCAACTCCAACGGGACGCTAAACAAGCGAACTGGATTTGAGGGTTATTACGGTGGTATACCTGTACGTGTAAGTAAGGTTGAGAGATCTACAGCGCTTAGTTCCACATTTCGAGTATATTTTGAGTCCTCTGTCAATATAAATACAGCATTTTTGCCTTCTTCTCCTGTAGTTATGCAAGGTAGAGTATCCTCTACTGCTGACACATACGGAGACTGGGCTTATAGTTCTGGGGATCCTGATGCGAACGCGGTCAAATGGTATCCTGGTTTCACTACAGATGCTCCGGCTACATGGAGTACTGGTGCAAACACATGGGCTGTAGCTGCCAACGAATTAACTGCCAAAACAGCTATGATTGGTACATTGGAAGCAACCGGTGTAGCAGGTAGTAATGACAACCAGCAGATATTTGCAGATGTAACCCGTATAAATAACACCACATTTGACGTAGAACATGATACTGTGCTAGCTTCATCCGAGTCTGTGTTCTTGTTTGCTGAAGATAAAGCTACTGTGGCTGCTGCTAGTTATGCTGCTCAATTTGGTACAAGTCATTCCACAACCGAAAATACAACCATAGCACAAGCTACTCATGGCCTAACTAATCTCAACATAATTGCCCAAGTTTTCGAAGAAGATGCTGTAGCCGGCGAAGACGAACTAGTCTGGCCTGACTCTCTTACTATAGATACATCCTCTTCAGTTGGCGATATAACTATATCCATAACCAATTCCGGCAGTGCCAAGCAATATCGTGTAGTTATGACTTCTGCTCCAGCTGCCAATTCTTTTGTACAATCCATATCTCCTGGCGAACAAACTGTAGTAGTATCCAATATAACCAACGCTTTCCACTACTATGCTGTATATAGTTCCTCTAGCGGTACACTAACTCAAGTTATACCTGACAATGTAGTATATGACGAATCAGAACAAACACTTACTTTTCACATAAACAACAGTGCTAGTACCAATGAGACTTTTGTCGGCTATTGGGAGACTGACACAGTCAATACCAACTCTATAGTTCTGACTGATAGTAATGGAACTGCTACAGATGGTGGATCCAACGCCGAATGGACAGATACAGATCCTCAGCTTACATTGTGGGGTTTCCCTCATAGTGAGCTATATACCTCTACGTCCAATCAAGAAGGTCATGTAACACACATAGATTCATACAAACGAGCTGCCGAAACTAGACTTATCGCTGGGTTAGGAGGCAATCTATACTCCGCCCGTACTCAGGCTGAGGCTGGTACCAACTATGCCCTTCCGTCTACTACTGTCGACATACAAGGATCTATGGGAGCTGATACTAACATAGCTCCAGCATTTGGCCGAACTGTTTCATTTGCTGATACTGACATAATTGCCGCGGCTACATTTACAGCTACATCCATAGATGATACTTGTGCTGCTACAGCTCATGGTCTAAGTGCGCAATCTCCTGTTGATGTCTCAACAACGACAACATTGCCCGGTGGATTATTTGCCTCAACCACATATTATGCTATAGTAGTTGATGATGACTCGTTTAAACTAGCTTCTACTGCTGCCCTGGCACTAGCCAAGACGCCAATCAATCTGACATCTGCTGGATCTGGTACTCATACATTTACGCCAAATGGACTAAACATAACTGGTCATGATTACGAAACTAACGATCCCGTATTGTTTACCGAAGCTTCTGGTACCCTGCCAACCAATCTCAATACAACCAATACCTTTTACGCAATCAAGGTAACAAACAACATAGTTCAAGTGTCCGCTTCTCTCAACGGTACAGCATTGGCAGTTACCGGAGCAGTTGCAGGTACTTATGGTATGAAGGTAGCCTATGCACGCAATACTACGGGTCCAGCATTATCTAGTGATGTGGCACGAGACGGCACAACTTTGGTCACTGCTGCTACTTATGTATCTGAAGATTCTGTAACTTACACATTGTCTCTTTCCAGTAACACAGTGGATGTATCTGGAACCATAACTACCACATCCCCAGTTGGTGACAGACTAACTATATCTGGCATGGCCAAACCTGCCAATAACGGTACATTTGTTGTAACGGCTGTTGGTGGAACTGATACTGCTCCAACCTTTACAGTAACCAATACTAGTGCCAAACTAGCCGGGCTCATAACCGAAACATCGGCCAAAGGTAGAGGCGGTATATTTACTGATACTGTAGCTATAGATACAGCCGCAAACAACGACTTTATTCCTGGTGACACGATAGTTTCAGCCCTGTTTTCTGATGTAACTTCTTCGGTTGTATCTACTAGCGGTACATCAGTCTTACTTAACGGTATAACAAAACAAATTACTTTAACTACTGCTTACAAGCTTTATGTGACGCGGACTACAGATGTATTGCCTATGTTGGGCACTCACACCAATTCTGACATCCTATCAGCAGGGGAGGGGGTAGAAGGCTTCGTAAGGCATGATATGCTCACTGTGGTCAATCTGAACGACATCACAACTCTCAATCGCAATCCTCGCATAACTTTCATCAATTCGGACGGTGACAATACTATAACTGCCTCTAACGTAGCCACATCTGGTTCTGTCACACTGACTGTATCTACTCACACACTTCGAGTTGGCCAACAAGTCATATTGCTTAGAACGGGTGTACCTGCTTACGATGGACCACAAACTATAACCGCTGTTCCATCAACTACATCTATAACATTCGCCTCAACCACAACTACTGGCACAAGTACTGGAGTAATACAAGGCAATACGATCGAAATAGATGAATCCTTGGCTATAACTGATGGAACAACACCAACTACTATAACAACTACAGGACGTTGGATACCTATTGAGTCTCCTGATTCCGACGACACATTGGTAGATATAACTACAATTAAGCATATGGATAGCAAAAACTACAACACCCAAGATGTATTGCGATCTACCGTAGTTTCTGACAACATGTATTTTACTAATAATAACGACGAAGTACTGAAGTTTGACGGAACTAATCTATATCAAGCGGGGTTGTTTCGCTGGCAACCAGGATTGTTCGCTAGTGTGTCAACTAGTGGATCGATAACTGCTGGATCTCTTACCGCAACGGTAGCTACAGTATCAGGATCTTCTGTTACTCTCACTCCTATTGGTGAAGCCTCTCTCTTTACTGTGGGCGAACGGGTCACTCACTCACAGGATAGTGCGTCTTATACAATAGCGAGCATAGACACGGTCACAGGAATTGTTGGATTGGACGCTACAGTATCTGGAAGCAATTCCGGTGAGCTGTTTCGCATAGACCAATATCGTTACTATTTTCGACTCAATGCCTTGGATGCCAACCAAAACATAATTGCTAGTGCTACTACTGGAGCAGATGACTTTGTAGTAGAATTATCCGTCGCATCAAACATAAATTTACGTCTAGTTGGATTTCCGGCTTGGGGTAACTATGACTATGATCGCCTAGAATTACAGGTGTATAGAACTCGCAAAAACACATCGGGCCCATTTTATCTTAAAGATAACGTTGATATAAGCTTTAATCAAGGTGCAGGTTATATCGATATACTTGATAATACAAATGACGCACTACTAGCTCCAGCTGGAACAGCAACCAATGACCCTACCGTATTAGGTATTACCGGTGGAACAGCTCTGGGCAATGCTTGGACAGGTCCCCTACGAGGCAAATACATAACTTCAATCAACAATCGATTAGTTCTGGGCAATTGTAAAGATTATCCCGAACTAGACATGACATTGTTTCAAAAACCTGGCACTGGCGCTGTTCCTTCTACAGATTTAGAAGGTCTTATAGTCAAGTTTGACAAAGACAATACAGATTCTGGTACTACATCTAACATGATTGACCGAGCTTATTATGAGTTTGAGACATCTAATACGACTACGCCAAATACAATCACACCAGGCAGTAATATTGCTACAACCGCCACAAACTTTACTGTAACAGATGGAAACAGCTTGGCTGCCGGGGACTGGATTTATATGTATCATGCCGCTGCTGGTGCTGATAATGACCTAACCTTCGCTGGATGGTGGCAAATAGCTAGTGTTGCTGGTGGTACCTCATTTGTTGTAGATTTTTCTGAACACGGAAGAACTACCAGTGGTGGCACAGCGAACGATGTTGATACTTGGATAGAGGCTAGTACAGCCAATACAAACATACCTGTATGGCTCGGAACAGACGGCAATTATAACCAACTTGGGTTCTCTACATCGGAAGATGAAGGATCTCATATGATTCGGTTAGCCCATGCTATCAACAGCAGTATGCGTATGACTGATACTACACTAGCTTCTCCAGATATGTCTACCTTTGTTCCTTGGTTATCTGCCAATGCGGGGTCTGAATATAATAATGGTCAGATAGTGATTCGCCAAGATAAGGTAATCTCTACAGCTACTTCTATGACTACTCCAGCAGATCCTACAAACGGCAAATGGTTTGTCAATGGACTTGCCCAAGCGGCCACAGAAGTAACAGCCAGTACTCGACTATTCACCAGTAGGATATTGGTATCATACGAGAACTATCCAGAACTGTTTGATAATCCTTGGGGAGATCCATCTTTATCCACATCTGCCATTGACGTCAATAGTGCTGATGGACAACAGATCACAGGCATTATCCCATTTTTTGGTGATTCGGCTTATGAAAGTGCTCAGGTTGGATCAGTTCTGGTTGTGTTTAAAACACATTCTATATATCTTGTCGATGTAAATAGTCGTCGTATACAGAAAATCCAAAGTAATGGACAGGGCTGTACAGCTCCATTCAGCATATCTCAGTCAAAAAACCGTATCATGTTTGCCAACGAATCGGGCATATATGCGTTGGGACAAGACCAAAAAGTCGAATATGTAGGTAGATTCATTGAGAGATTGTGGCAAGATAGTGTAGACAAGGACAACATAGCTAAGGCCACTGGACATCATTACGATTACGGACGCAAATATAAGATCTCAGTTCCAGTTGGGACTACTCAGACTACTAACAATCGTGTATATGTCTATGATTATACGCGAGAAATACCTGGTCAATCTCACGGTGCGTGGACACAATATACCAATCACGATACAGTAGGTTGGGCTAACCAAGATGATGATGCCTTTTTTGCCTCATATGATGGAAATGTGTTCCGAGTAAGAAAAACTGGTGATACTTCTGATTATCGAGATGATGGATCTGCTGTAGCTGACATGGTGATATTGACTAGGGCCAATGACTTCGGTCAGTCTGCGCTGCGCAAGATAATCGGCAATGTTTCTAGTCACTTCCAGTTAAGACGAGGTGATATGAACGGAACCAGTATGTCCAGTTCTGCTGATTTAAGTGGGGTGTTTGAGGCATCTGGCGCATTTTCTATGACCAAGGACTCGACAATAAAAGTAGATCAAGCTGTATCCTCTATAGCTAGTAGAAGGATGGTTTATTTGCAGCTAAAGTATGAGAATAGCACGAAAGACGAAGATGTCATATTGTCTGGTATAGACGTAAATGTGGCTGGTTTGAGTATACGGGGAATTCCTCAACAAAATGATGATTAGGGCTTGACAAAGCATAGTATACTACTATAGTATATAGGTGTAGCATGTATAGGAAAGTAGGTGAATTCGAACACTGAATAGTAGTATACTGTGCTACACCTCGGCAAGGTGCTAATACAAAATGTTACTGGCTGGTAAGCCTGGAAGTCAGCCCACCTTGTTACTATTTCATCTGCCAGGTGTAGAAAGAGTACGGTATGCCGCTTGCGAAAGCGGCATACTGCCCCCAATTAAATGGAAGATATTATGCAAGAAGTTAAACATCTTAGAGATTGGTTAAAAGAGTATAAGCCGGGTGAAGTTACGTTAATACGTGATAACGAATTCTGTGATGAGATATTTACTCCTTATTATATCGTGTGTGGTAGGTGTTACGGGATTACTTCTGAGGGAGTAAGCATAAATTATAGCGCCCTTACTGTATGTTGGAGCCTATATACACCACCGAAAAAGAAAGTCAAGAAGTGGCAATGGGCTAGCGAAACCTATAAAACAGCCACAAAAGGGTTTTACACAGAAGACGCTGTCGAAGATTTACTTGACAATTATCCGAACAAACTCCCTTGGACAGAGATAGAGGTAGATCATGAAGGATAAAAGATCATTTCCGCGAACTGACTCTGGTGTATTGGCCGAAGCATTGCGAAACTATAAAACTAATCAGATTAACTATATAAAAAGAAAAAGACCCGATAAAGTTGATGAATTTATGGCGTGCAATACATTAACAAAAGCTCGTAAAATTCGTCGAGGTGAGGTATGACAGAACTAATAATGATAGTTACGATCCTCGTAATAGGTTTTATTTTAAGAGATGTATTAAAGTAACATGTTGTTGGTGCACTTATTCCGAAGAATGGGTTCTCTGCCCCGGTCTGTTGATCAAAATAGCTTCACTCGGAACTATGCAAAACCAGTAGGTTGTCGGACAAGGGGTAGTCATGAGCCGGCTGCTGACACCGGTTCCCCAAGCCAACAATATGTTACTTACTTAACTGGAGATTATTATTCCACTAATTAGACGAAACGGACAACTTGTATCAGTACCCAGCGAGGAGCTTAGTGTCAAGGAATTGACTGAGTTAAACGGGGATACCCCTGTATCTTCTCCATTTAGTGCAACACAGTTAGGTGCTTCTCCTGATAAAGCCAAGATGGTAGGTGCACAAGCTCAAATCAAGAGTGTCATACAAGAACAACAAAATCCGAAAGAAGATACACTAGCAGGTGCACAACGCCTCAGTGATTATAACAATGCCCAAATCATACAGAATGCCCAACTAGCTGCTTTACAAACTAGTTCAGGCAGTCTAGGTGCACGAGTCAAAGACCGTGTAACCGAGATTATGTCAGTCAAGTCTAAGGATGCTGACTATGCTGCTGTCAATATACCTACATCAGATCAACTAGTAACTGACTTATCAATATCCACAGAAGTAGCCACAAATATCCAATCTGATCTAGCTGCTTATTTTGACGAGATAGTACAAAATGGTGTAGATGCTGATACTTCCAAGTCTCGTGCAGCTCTTGAGGACACACTTACCGCAGCTGGCTTAACCTTTGAACAAGTCAATGGTTATATAGATGCGATCAATCAAGATACCGGCAAAAAGATATATGACTCGATCAAAGACGAGACTGTAACTATAGCCGATTTGTTTGGTGCTGATGATGAAGCCCTAGTTGATAGCTTCGAAATAGCCCTAGGTAAGACTCGCGACGAGTTTAACGATTGGACACTAGCTGATTTACAAAAAGAACTAAAGAAACAGATACGCGAAAACTTCTCCCAGGTAGATAAGATCCGTGCAGCCATGAAGTCCGTGCCTGTAGGATCAAACAGATATAATGCATTTGCCAAGGAATTAGAACGACTTGGTGCTTCTGGAGTTATGACTCAAGAGGAAGCTGCTGATAGACTAAATGCCGAAATAGACAGAGCAGGTACCATAGATATAGGTGATACGAACTATACTATGGAGGAGATATTTTCCGATACCTGGATGAATGCTCAGATGAAAGCCTACCTTGCGTTACCAGAAGAGAAACGTGCCGACAGTGAACTGGCCGAAGTCTTACCTGATCTGGTTGCCTGGATAGATGAACATCAAGAAATAATCAAACCTTTGGCTGGATTTGTCACCAAAGAAGACCGTGAATTCGATGCTACTCAGGCCGCCGGTGGGGTTATATCAGCCAAATGGACAGGCTGGGATCAAGATGGTTTGGCCAAAGCGGCTGGACTAGACAAGTGGCCCGAAGGTGCCATGACTGATGCGGACTTGGCATCATTAGAAAAGTTAGATACTAGTTTATTTTCTCCCTTTTTGGCCGAATCACTATGGGAGGATATACCCGAAACATCTTGGGTAAGACAACTTATACCATCAGAAAGTGTATTTGCTGACATAAAAGAGGATCTACCTGGTACTCTTACTGACTTTACACTTAACGGCATAAAAGAAACTATTAAGTCTATGCTACCTGCGGTCATTGTAAAACAGGACCCCGTTCTCGCGCCACTTCTTGATGAAGAACCTACATTAGAGAGTGTACAAGAGGCCTCTGCCCTAGAAAAAGAGTTTGGAAAACATGCTTTTTGGGGCATAGAATCTTTTCAAACCTATATCAAAAACAACATTGCCGAACCTGGAGCTGATTTTGAAGAGACTCTACAGGGTATTCGCGATGGGACTATTACAACAGAAGATTGGAATTTACATCAAACAGTAAAAACCACAGAACCGGACCAACTTGTTTCCACAGTATTTGGTGTGGGCGAAACATATGAGACTGTTACAGGAGCTGTTAACAAGATACGATCAGCAGCTCAATTAGGTGATGCGGATGCTATCTCATTATATGGCAAAATATCCAAAGCCTTGGGTGGCAAATCATTAACTGAAGCCTCTCTAAAAGAGATACTTCTTACATCCGGTCCAGCGGGCTTATCGGCTTTCGGTGACTTAGATGATATGGCACGAGAAGGTCTTACAGGATTATCTGTAGTTGATGCAGCTATCGTCAACAGTATCAGCCAAACTACTGGTCTTATAGAACCTGTATACATAGCCAATACACATGACGCCAATCTGATATATACACTAGGTAGTCTAGATGTCAATAAATTCAGTGACCTTGGATTATCTAAGACCATAGAGCAATCTCAAGCACAGTTACTGCAAGATATGTTTGGTGGACCCAACGTACCACTAGAAACATCTGCTGATCAATCAACGTATCTAAAAGCTCTACAGACAAAAGCAGAGGAATTGTTCGGAACAGCTATATCGTTATCTATGAAAGACGGCCAGATCTCTATGCAAGGTGGTCTTCCTAACACACCATTAGGTCAAGCCTTTCAGCACTTTGTAGACCAAGAATTACCTATAGCCGATGAAGACGAGATACTAGAAGGTTGGGACGCGACTAGTAAAAAAGGCGAGGAAATGTTAGTTAGTGCAGAGGCGTCTAAGACAGCAAAAGGCCTATGGAATGATGCTACAAAAGGCAATAAGACAGAAACACCTCAATCAGAAATAATAGAAGGTTGGGACCCCGGCGAAATGGCGCTCACGAACAATGTAAAAGCTGCCAAAGAATTGTCCGACGACGATATAAAGGTATTGCAACCAGCGAAAGATGAACAAGCGGCACTCCTTGCCGAATTATTTAGCTTTGGTTCATTTTTCTTTTAATCAAAGGATTACCCACATTTGAGTTTACTAGATACTATACGTGCTAACCTAAGCAAACCAGCCAAAGAAGCTGTGCAAACAGATGATTTGACTAGTACTATACAGTCTGCCACAACAGGTAAGGCTGCTACTAGTGCAGGTCCACAAGCTGACAGGATGCAAGAACAGGTAGCCGTTCAACAAAACAAAGCTGAACAACAACAAGTCCGTATGGACGGTATGTTGGCCGCAGCAGACATAGAGAACAAGTTTGATACCATATCCCACCAAAAGGAAATGGCTGAACAACAACTAGCCTCACAAAAGCAAATATCTGTAGAACAGCTACAGGCCCAAAAAATTGATGCGGGCATGAAGCTGAACTGGCGAGAGGAATTATCTGGTAAAAAACGAGACTCTATGTACCGCATGGAAACAGCTCGTATAAACCACCAATCTCGTAAAGCTTTTGCCAATCTGGCCTCTGAGTATGAAACTACTACGGAAGACATATTTTCACAGTTTGCCGCAAGTACCAAGGAATTGGCCTTTCGCAAAGATGCAGCTGAGTTAGAGCAGATCGGATTTACTATGGCTTTGCAAAACAGACAGTATGTCGAAAATATCAACCAAATCGCGCAAGAACGTAGGTTGACTGACGCGGTATCATTTGCAGAAGAAACACAACGACTTATATTGGGCGAGGAATTGTTGCAATATGCAGAAGAGATAGGGTTTCGCGAAATAATGGATATGAGCGATAGAGACTTCAAAGACGAAATGGCCAACATCAACATAGAACAAGCTTTGGAAATGGCTAGTATGATGAATAAATCCAATGCCGAAATGATGAAGTATGAAGCTATAGGTGGAATAGCGTCTGGTGCTGTCCAAATAGCGGGTGCTATGGCCCGTGCTCCAAAGGATGGCGAAACATGACTATAGATCTAGATTCAATAGCACAACAAATACCAGAAATCAACTCGCGAGCCTCTGAGGCAGCCAAATCGGCCATGGGTATGCAAGCTGGTGCCAAGACTATGCAAGCGGCTGCTCAACCTGGAGCTGACATACGACAGGTAGCTCAACAAACTGCTGCTCAAACTACTCGTGCTGCGGGTGCTGCTGATGTACAAGCGCAAAGAGCTAGCCAGAAACAACTGCAACAAGTAGGCCAGTTAGGTGTAGACCAATTGCGCAAAACTACAGCGGCTCAGTTACAACAACAAGAACAACTACAAACCCAACAGTTGGCAGCAGAGTCTCGCAGATTAAACCTAAACATAACTACACAAGAGATTGCCTCAACTAGAGCTATAACTAAAGCTGATCGGGTCATGAGTGAAAAACTAGCCAACATGGGTATAGAAAGAGACAATAGTATACAGTTTGCTACACTTCGCCAACGAGAACAATTGGCTGCGTTGGGCCGCAATGTAAAATCAAACATACTTGACAGCCGTCTAAACTTTGAACGAGACGAGATGGGTCGTAAGTTTACCAATGATCGACAACTAGAAGATGCTGCTATATTGTCAGCTACTAGCGAAAATGAGCTAAGATCTCGCATGGATATAATCGAACGTACTCATAAGCGCAAATCTCAGCTAAACCAATTGGCACATAAAGCTGCTACTGATGTGCTAAGACGTGGTTATATGCGCGAAAAAGGTGACTTGGATCACAAGCAATTGCTCAGATTGGGCAAAATCGCACATGAGGCCAAAAAGAAAATGCAACGAGAAGCTAGTGCTAAGAAAGCAAGATATGCCAAATATAGTGCTGCTCTCAAGGTAGGCGTGGCTGCTGCCATTATAGTTGGAACAGGAGGTGCTGCTGCTCCGTTGGCCGCTGCTGCTTATGGAGTAGGTGCTGCTGGTACAACTGCTGCCGTATTGAATAACTTGAAGTAAGAGAAAACTATGCCAAAAACATATAAAGAAGCTTATGAAGAAAGACAACATAAGATAAAGGATAAAGAAGGCCCTCTATCTGGATTATTCCAAGGTATATCTGAGGCAGCCTCATTCGTCTCTGAACGTTTGCCTGGAGCCGAAAAGGGCTATGAAAAAGTGGGCGAAGATACGCCTAAGCCCAAACAAGAAGAAGCATATAAATCACCAGGCGCTCCTTTTCCTAAACCACGACCAGAACGAGAATTTGATAAGTCTCCAGGTGCTCCTTATCCTATAACTGAAGAAGAGCACAAGGCCCAACAAATAGCGGAAGGTGAGTTTCCTAAACCTACCAATAAGTTTTTTCTTAATTTAGAAAATGAAATAAGTGACTTAGATACCAAGGCTCAACAAGAATACGAAGACCACATAACTACTGCTAAGGACAAATACAGATCAGAACAGAATGTTATCAACTACATAGCTGCCATAGAGCTTATTGGCCAAAGTATAATCAAGTACCAAGCCGCTACAGATGCTTCACGCAATGGTTGGGATGTACGTGGTATGACTTTTGACAAAACTGACTTTACTCAATTTCGCCAAGCTAGCAAGGTTGAACTAGATACTCAATTAGATATGATAGGCAAAGGACATGCTGGTGCCTTACTTCGAAACAAGAGACGATATGACGCCAAGACCAAAGATCATGCGCGATATCAGGAATGGATTGCTCAGGCTGTTAAACACAAGCGCAAATTAACTGCTGCGACACTTGCTCATGATAGAGCAACAGGAGCTGCCAGAGAAAAAGCTAGGCGAGCCCTAGAAAAAGAACAGCGCAAAGCCGGAGTATTTGGTAGCAAGGAGATGGGTAAGCAGTATCATAAACAAAGTGCTATAGCTCTTTCTAGTGCCAAGTCATTGCCTGATGATGCCAGTAACAGGGAACGGGTTGCTGCTGTAGCCAAGGTCAAACAGGTATTTAGGCTTTACGTAACCGAGACGGAATTTGACGTTATACAAGACGAGGTAGAAAGCAGATTTAGTACGGATGATATATATGACGCTCCCGAAGAATATCAAGCCTTTATATCTATGTTAGAAGCCAGACGATTGGCCGTTATACAACAAGGATTTATGCAGACTACAAAGCCTCCCACCAAAGATGGTGGATTAACTAAACGCAAGAAAAAGTCTGATGGATCTCTATGGTGGTTCGATGCCAATAACAAAGTCGTAAAAAAGGCTGATTAATAAATGCCAACTTTGCCTACATTTGAAGAAACAGTACCCTACGAAGAAGAAGAGGAAGTCGTAACCTATGAGAATACCCTTCCCGTAGAAGATGACCTTCCTTCCATAGAAGACACTGTACCTGTACAGGAGGAGTTATCTCGTGCAGACAAAGTAGCGCAATACATAGCGGACAAAGAAGCATTCAAGGCTTACGCATACTATGATGGTAAACGACAAGACCCAAACGATCCTACCAAAGACATAGACAGATATTCCATAGGATACGGAACACTTGCGGACAAAGGCGAAGTTATAAGCGAGACTGAAGCCCGCCGACGTATGAAAGAATTTATAGAAAAACAACGTGCTGAATGGTCAAATGAATCTACCTCTAATCTAACCCTTGGAGAAGAAAAAGCTTTATCATCCTTCTTCTACCACCTGGGATTCGGCGAAGAAAACAAGATTCGCCAAACATTGCTAGGCTTTATAAATAGTGGGCAACGAGAAAAAGCTGCTGACTATATGGCACAGTTTAATAAGGCGTTCGACAAAGACGGCAATCTATTAGATGATCTTACACAAGGCCTAACCAACCGTCGCCAATCCGAA
>Ga0255047_10001890_pt1 | contig 14430 bp, 15 predicted proteins | sample JV7_2_1_MG_FD_183640 | JGI IMG/M metagenome (GOLD analysis project Ga0255047, IMG submission 183640) | Seawater microbial communities from Jervis Inlet, British Columbia, Canada - JV7_2_1 | ecosystem: Environmental > Aquatic > Marine > Inlet | place: Canada: British Columbia | collected 2016-10-06
CATTTGGTTCGTTGCTGGTTTGGCCGGTAGCGCAGCTAGACGAGAAGCGGCCCGAGAAGAACTAGACGAGTGGAGTGGGGTGATAGATGTTAAACGTGAAACGCGTGATAGGCTTGCTAGTGATCCTGATTATGTTAAGCGGGTGCAGGACGACTTCAACGATTAACACGTACTGCGCTGTATATGAGCCGGTGCGAAACTATCTTGATGCGCCTCAGCCTGTTATTGACCAGATCAACTTGAACAATGCTTACTATTCGGAGCTGTGCAAATGAAACAACTATTAACTGCTTTTGTTATTTGGGGCTTTGCTAGTGGCGCTTATGCCACCGACATTGTACTTAACTGGACGGCACCAACGGAGCGCGAAGATGGTAGTCAAATTGAAAGCATTGATAGATTCAATCTTTACACAACTATTGATAATGTTGTTCAAGACGTTGTCGAAGTTCCAGCAGATGCTACTGATTTTCAATTATCTGAAGTTGCGGCAGGCAATTACACGTTTCAAATAAGCACGATAGAAAGTGGTATAGAGGGCGATCTATCAACCCCAGCGACAGTGAGCGTGGACGAGCTGCAGCAATCTAAGCCTGTGCGAATCGAATTAACAGTAAGAGTGATTGATTAATGCCTAAATTATTAGTATGGAGAAAGCAGTCATCAACAGCTTTGTATAAGAAGGGTGATGTGATTGCTGTAATAGATGACGATAAAGAGTTTTCTGACTCTGAGATAGCTGACTCTCACACTACTGTTATTGAGCTTTCAGGTGTTACGCTAGCCAAAGCTAAGCAGTTGATGGAGAAAGATCGGCGTCCGGCTGTTTATGGCGACCCTGAATACAACGCGCCCGACGAGTCTGATAAATGGATTTATACAGGTCAAAATAAGTGGCACTTCACTAGCATAGCGGATCATTTCGTAACAGATGAAGAGATTGATTCGGCGTTGACGAATAGAGAGGGCAACGACCTATTCACAACTAAGGCCGCTAACACCTATGGCTAATACTAGAACGGTTGGAGCTGCGGGGAAAGACCACACTACTATAAGTAGTGCTGTCTCTTGGTTCCAGTCTAATCATGACTTTGATACCGATGGCATTGGTACTATTAGTATTGAAGACAATTCCGAATATAACGAAAATGTCTCTATCTCGGGCATTGCTGGGACTGTATCCGCAACAGCCTACCTCAAGATTACAGTGGCAGAAGCCAACAGACACAGCGGTGTAGCTGGTACGGGTCACGCTAGAGTTCGCGGCTCTAGTAACGGCTCTCACGTCTTCACTGTATCTCAAGACTACACAGTCATAGAGCACTTAGAGATACAGCAAGACTCTGCGGGCGGGTCAGACGAAGGGGTACGCATCACCGGAAATATAGATGATGTACTCATAAGTAAATGTATTATCTGGACTGATAGTGCGGCAGGTGATACTGATGGCGTTTACACTGGAAACTGGAATGCATCATATTCTATAGACAACTGCATTTTATACGGATGGAAGCGGGGCGGCATCCATCTTCAAGAATACAGCGGCGGCGCTACGCAGACTGTAAACATTGACAACTGCACGCTTATAGGTTGCGGCAACGGTGGCACTGACGAAGGGAGCATCGTATCGAGGGATGCGGGCGGCGGGTGTACGCTAAATATATACAATACGGCTTCGCTTGACGCGGTAGGCGGCAGGGATTACCTTTCTTATTTGGGTAGCCCGTCCACTTGGGCCGGTTCGCATAACGCTGACTCAGATGGCTCACTAACTACAGTCGGCATTACAACAAACGCACAGCAAAATTTAACAACTTCTGACACAACCCAATCAACGGGCAGTTATTTTGTTGTCAATAGTTTAACGGCGGGAAGCGAAGACTTCCTACTTCTTGATGATGCAGCAGGGAACAAAGCATACGGTAACGCCACAAATCGAGTCGGCAGTGAACCAGATTCTAGACAAGACTTTAGCTTAGATATTGCAGGCAACACGAGATCAACGACCAGCCCGTCTCCGGATATTGGAGCGAGCGAGTACACAACAGGCGGAGCATTCACCCTAACAGCTGACTCGGGCTCTTACTCAGTCACAGGTACAGCCAGCAGCCTTATACTTGGCGCGCTATTAACTGGCGCTTCAGGTTCGTACGCTTATACGGGCACAGATGCCAGCCTTATCACGGGTTACGGGCTGCAGGCTGACTCAGGCAGTTACACATATACGGGTGCTGCTGCCACTCTATTAGCTGATAAGATATTAGCGGCGTCTACTGGAAGCTATACGTATACAGGCACACCAGCAAGCCTAACCAGAGACGGCACACTAAGCGCAGATACAGGCGCTTACACGTACACGGGCACAGCAGCGGCGCTAACGTTCGCGAGCGCTGGTAGCTTTACGCTAACGGCATTGACTGGCGCGTATTCAGTTAGCGGAACTAATGCTGATCTGTTACGAGCTGCCACACTTGGCGCGGATAGTGGGGCGTATAGTTACACTGGCGCGGCTGTTGATTTCGCAACGGGTTACGGTTTAACAGCTGAAAGCGGGTCATATAGCTATGCTGGGACTGATGTTACATTTTCGACTACTATTCGACTAACTGCCGAGTCTGGAAGTTTTGTGTATAATGGTAACAACGCTACACTTAAAGCGAGTGGTCAGGTTTGGACTGTTCAGACTGATAGCGTGACAACGTGGACGGATCAAGCAGATTCAACAACGATTTGGAATATACAATAGAGCGGCAACACCGCAATAGGAGACTATTATCGCTACGTACAATAAATTTAATCAGTTTGTAGAAGACCTTTCGCACAAAGTGCATGATATGTCTTCTGATACTTTCACGGTTGCGCTAACAGCTGCAGCTAATGCGCCGGTTGCAACAAATACAGTATTGGCGAACCTTACAGAGATCAGTTATGCGAACTTATCATCGAGAACGCTTGGCGCTCCAACGACTAGCGCGCAAACGTCAGGTACATTCACACAGTTATGGCCTGATCTAGTGCTTACGGCATCTGGCGCAGTGGCTACGTTTCGCTATGTTGTTATTTATAACAACACGCCAACCTCGCCAGCAGATCCGCTAGTTTGTTGGTATGACTACGGCTCAGATTTAACGCTGGCCAGTGGCGAGACGTTGACGATAGATTTCACGACTAGCTCGTTTACTATCGCGTAAAGAACATCCCCCGACGAGGATTAGATCGAGAACCAACGAAAGGAGGTGATCCATCTGCCGCTAGCATGGCTAAACTAGCAGCCCCGACACGCTGTGAAGCGTCAAAGGGCAACCAATACTCGAAAGAACTGGTATAAGGAGCAGTTATGACAGAAAAAAAGAGACCTGGTGGCGATATACGCCGCCCAAGAGAAGTGCAGAAGAAGCAGCGCGCAGATTTGCGACAAAAGCTATCTAGCCAGAGCCATATATCACATATCAATAAGATATTGGATAACATGATGGAAGCTGCGCAGATAGATGCTATCGAGCTGCAGAAAAATAAGCTTATTATTGATACTAAGCTCGCACTGATTAAGAAGTTTCTGCCCGATTTGAAGCAAGTAGAAATAACTGGTGAGGTCGGTGGCGACATAAAGACTGATAACAAGTTTACAATCGAGGTTATTGGTGCCACGCCTACAGATACCTGAGAAACTGCAGCCGCTACTAAAGCCTAAGAAATTTAAGGTTATTTACGGCGGCAGAGGCTCAGGAAAGAGCATGACCGTAGCCGATCTTCTGCTAATGAAATGTCAAACAGAAGGCTCAAAGGCTAGCGGAATGCGTGAAATGATGAACTCAATAGATGATTCTGTTCACGCATTATTTGAAGAAGAGATTCAACGGCTAGGGCTTAGCGGCTTTAGCGTTGGCCGCAATCACATAGAGATAGATAGCGGCGGATTGATTAGCTATAAGGGCTTAGCTCGAAACCCTGAAAGTGTGAAGTCAATGCACGGCTTCAAATACTTCTGGGTTGAGGAAGCAGCCACGTTAAGCAAGCGCTCTTTAGACTTATTGATACCAACGCTGCGTAAAGAAGACGCTGAGCTATGGTTAACGTTCAACCCTGAATCAAGCGCTGACCCTGTTTACCAGGAATTCATAAAGCCGTTCGAGCATGAACTTAGTAAAAACGGATATTATGAAGATGATCTACACATGATCATCAAAACAAATTATTGTGACAATCCGTTCTTCCCTAAAAACTTGGAGTTGTTGCGGCTCAAGCATAAAGAGACTAAATCTAGAGCGGAGTATAATCACATCTGGCTAGGTGAGACGAATGACAGTGTTGAGAATAGCATTATCAAAGTTGAGTGGTTTGAGGCTGCATTAAATGCGCACAAACTACCGCACCTTGAGAAAGCCTTTGAACCAAAGGGCGCTATTGTGGCTGCGCACGACCCGAGCGACACCGGCAACGACGCCAAAGGGTACGCGCTAAGGCATGGCTCTATAATTAAGCGCATCGAGTGCAAAGACACTGGTGAGATTGATGAGGGTTGCGACTGGGCGACAGGCAAGGCTATACAGGACGGCGCTGACTGGTTCGTGTGGGATGGTGACGGGTGCGGAACAGGCTTAAAGCGTCAAGTTTCTGACGCGTTCAAGGGTAAGCGTGTCGATTATCACATGTTCAAAGGCTCGCTATCTGGCGCAGGTCAAGACAATGCTGACTTTGTATGGCAGGAGATTGACGAAAAGGACGATAACCAAAAGACCTATTCAGAGACCTTTTTAAATAACCGTTCACAGTATTATATGCAGCTGGCGCAAAAGTTTTATAATACGTACAGGTGTGTAATTAAAGGCGAGTATGTTGATCCCGCCGATATGATATCATTAGACACTGACGGCATTGAAGACATTGACAGATTGAAGGCTGAGGTGTGTAGAATACCGCGCAAACCTAATAACCGTGGTTTATATCAGATTATGAGCAAGAACGACATGAAGACGCTCAAGATTCAATCGCCAAACATGGCAGATGCGCTAATGATGTCACTATATATCCCTCAAGTTAACGAATGGGAAGAACTAAACTACCCGAAGGCAATGATTATATGACTATGATGAATGAAGCGGATTACATAGGCAAAATTATTGCCGCTGATAGTGATGCTAAGGCGTATGCTTACGAGCTAAAGCACACTAACGACGAGGTAATGAGCCGTTACAACTCAGACCCTTGGAATGAGGTTGAAGGGCATTCAACGGTGCAATCTACCGACATTCAAGACGTGGTGGAGGCCGATATGCCCAGCCATGTCAGAACGTTCTTGGGTTCTTCGCAGGTTCTAGAGTTTCAGCCTGATACAGCTAATCCGCGTGAAGCGCAAGAAGCCAAAGACAAAACAGCCTTGGTTGATTGGGTAATAAAGCACCAGCCAAGCTACTTCAGGTTGATGCACACATGGATAAAGACGGGCGAGATTAAAAAGTTTGCCGTTGTTCGTTATGACTGGTGCGAAGACGAAAAAGTTCTAGAGCGCAAATACTCAGGATTATCGCAGGCAGAGGCGGCTAACATTAAGCTGGTGATGCTTGAGGATGATCAGCGAGACGATACAGATATTGAGTTGGCGAAAGATGAAACGGATGACGATGGCGTCAACCTAGAATTCAAGATAAAAACAGTTACTAAGTTCGTTAAAATAGTGTCTATACCTACCGATAATTTCGTTATTAGCCGAAACGCTACGTGCGAGGATGACGCGGAGCTTATTGGTGATGACGAGCTGGTTAGTAAGAGCGATTTAATTAGCGCAGGCTTTGACAAAGAAACTGTTATGAGTTTAACGGCCTCAACTCAACGCACTAGTGACACCTCTGAGAATTACTATTCAGACGTTAACGACCCTGCGAGTGAGCTAGTTCTTGTTAGCTCCAGGTGCGTGAAGATCGATAGAGATGGTGACGGCATAGCTGAGCGCAGGAAGGTTATCTACTCAGGAACAACGCTGCTAGAGGATGAGCCGTTTGATCATGTCAATTACGCGCTATGGTCTGCCATCCTTATGCCTGATGAGGCAATAGGCAAGTCGCGCGCAGAGATTACACTTAAGACGCAAGATGTCAAGACCGCGTTAGTGCGAGGAATGGTGGACAACACTTACCGCGTCAATAGTGGCAGAACGGTTGTTAATACCACTAACACCAATGTAGATGATGTGCTAACTCAGCGCTCTAATGGCATCATACGAACTAAGGGTGATGTGCGGCAAGCAGTTGCAGCGCTAGAGACGCCATACGTGGCAGACAAGACGCTTCAAGTTATTCAGTACATGGATTTTGCAAGGTCGCAGCGTACAGGAACGCTCATGGCCTCTCAGGGGCTAAGCTCCGACACGCTACAAGACGAAACTGCTACGCGATTCACTGGCGTTCAAGATGAAGGCGCTGCAAAGACTGAGCTTGTGATGCGTGTATTTGCTGAGACCGGCCTTAAGAAGCTCTATGAGGGCATAGCTTGGACGCTAACGCACTTCCAAGACTCTAAGATGGAAATTAAGGTGCTGGGTAAGGAGATGGAAGTCAATCCGTCTATGTGGCGTTACGATCATCAAGCGGTATCGAATGTCGGCATTGGCGCAAGCGATGATGAGATAATGGCGAACATGGGCAGCTTGCTAACGTTATCTCAACAGCTCAAGGCGAACGGCTCACAGCTAACGGATGACGTTAAAATATATAACATGCTTGATCGCGTCGTAAAGTCGATGGGGCAGCGTGATACTAGCCAGTATTTTAATAACCCAGAGATACCAGAAGAAACGCTTATGGCTCAATACGAGCAGGTATTGCAGTTCGCAGAGCAGGCCAAGATTCAGCTTGAGCAGCAGAACCCGTTAGCCCAAGCTGAACAAGTGAAGGCGCAAGCAAGCTTGCTAAATACGCAGATCAAAGAGCAGAGCAATCAGCAGAAGAACGAGCTGGATATGGCCAAGATCTTACAGGATCAAAACCAATTCAACGCTAAACTTGCTGAAGATCAACGACAGTTTAACGCCGATATGATAGCCAAAATGAATGAATTAGAATTACAATACAAGTCAGAGTTAACAGACGAGCTACCAGACACAACGACCACGCTAATCTATGACCCAGAAACCGGAGGCTTAACAAGTGCCTAAGATCAAGGTTTTAATAAAAGGTTTGAACAAGGCGCTAGAATTCCCTTCTGGCACCTCAATGCCTGATATTGAAAAGGCGATAAAGGGTAACTGGGGGCAGGTTGAGGAGGGTAAAAGAGGTTTTAAGGCGACAACGGGCGATAAATCCATTGACAGCAACATAAAAGAAATTGTGAGTATGACCCCAGATGAATACCTAGCAGAAGCCTTTAATGTTACGGACGGCTCTTTAGGTGGTAATTTCAACTCGTGGATGGGGTCTAACGCAAGAGGAGCGGAAACTAGAAGCAAGTATGCGAGCGACATGTTAAGGGGTGATGAGTTCCCGCTACCTTATATAGATTATGCAGCAGGGTCACAAGATGGCAGAAATAGAGCTATGGCGGCTAAAATAGCCGGGATTGATAGGATACCTGTCGGGATTATTCCTGATAAAAGCGTAGCAGATAAAATAGCAGGTATTAAAAGCGAGCTTTTGACAGCCAAAGGGCTAAAGGAGTACAGACTAAAGAATGAGCTTGAAAGGCTTCTGGCGGCATCGCCAAAGCTAGCAGTCGCAGCAACGGCGGGGGCGGCAGCCCTAACACCAGAAGAGGCAGAGGCTTCATTCTTGGGCCAAGGCGCAAAGAAAGCCGCGCTAGATATGTTAGGCATGGCTAACAAGATGGAAAATGCTGGCATTGGCCCTGATGAGATATGGAATAAGACGGGCTGGGGTAAAGGTGCTGATAATAAGTGGAGATTTGAGGTTAGTGATGACATGTCGCGGCTAAACATGCCAACTCAAGCTTCAGGCAGACAGCTTCAAGACGCAAACGATATAAGAAATCATATCGAAGACGCGGGCGTTGAAGAATTAGGGTTTGAAATGGAGCTAATGGACTTCAAAGGAACGCCAGAAGAATACAGGGCGCTAGAGCTGAAGCGTGCTGATGCCATGATATCCGATACAACAAAATCAGATTATCCACTAGAAACAGTTTTAGACCACCCTGAACTATTGGGCGCTGACCCGTCATTAAAAGGGATTAATACTCAATTCCGTAACTCATGGCAATCAAATAGAGGTGCGGCATATACGCCTTCAGAAGACTCTATACGTATTGGGAGGGACGAATATGATAAAGGGTCTTCAATGCTTCATGAAGTACAACACGCAATACAGCAGAGAGAAGGTTTTGCTAAGGGCGGCAGCCCAGATACAGCCAGCAGGGCGGCTAGAGAGCATTTTGATAGAGAAAAAATGCCGATATACAAGGGATACAATCAAGCAAAAGATGCGCTTTGGTATATGGGTCGATATGGTAAGGCTGATTATATAGCTAGGCTAGATCAGCTAAGCAGGGCAGAAAATATAAGGCCGTCAAGCATTACTGGGCTTTCTGATTTCTATGGTTACAGCGACGAAATAAGAAGCAAGTTCGGAGCGATGCCAAAAACAAAAGCAAAAGGTCAAAATGGATGGCTTCAAAGCGCGGCGGCATATATAAAAAACAAAAACCTAGAAGGTGTGCCACACCACGAAATGGACGCCATAAATGCGGCAATATTAGATCCAAAGAAAAACAAATCATTATACAATAAGGCAAAACGGTCTCTTGATAAGAGTTCTGAAGAACTAAGAGCCTTTAGAGGTATAGAGCAAAAACAAAAGGAATTTGACAAACTTACCCCGCTAGATCAATACAAGGCCCTAGCAGGCGAAGTAGAAGCAAGAAACGTACAGGCCCGTCTAGGAATGACACCAGCAGAGCGCAGGGGCACACCTCCTTGGAAAACTGAAGACGTGCCAAGAAGCGAACAGATTATAAAATACGGTGGCGCTGGTGGAGCGGTAGGCTTAGCGGCATTATCGCCAGAAGAGGCGCAAGCACAAAGGATGATAGCTAATAACATACTGCTAGATGATTCGCTAAGGAGTCTGCCAAGCTTTACAGTAGCAACGGCGCCAATGATAGATCAGCAGAAGCTACCTAGCCATTTGCGCGCCAGTGTCGGAGGGATTGAAGCGCCTTCTCAGCTTGTGCCTAATATTGTCCATGATTTCGGCCAGGCGCTACATAATCTAGAATTCCCATTAGTTGGCAAACCTCTAGAGGGCGTGGCTGATTATCTTATGAACTTCGGGTATGATGACTCAAGGCAAGAAAGATTTAAGCGGGCGGCGCTAGCTGGTCTCGATATAATCTAATATCAAAAAGGGGGAAGCATGAGTGACAAAGAAAAGCAGCTGTTAGATGTTTATGAAGACGGGCGCAATGCGTACACGTATCAAGAGAAGCTAATAGCAGAAAAGGCTTTCATTCAAATGAAAGCAGATTTAATGTTCAAGTTTGAGAATACAGGCTTTAAAGATGATGATGAGCGCCGAGAAGTGTGGCGCAAATTGCAAACAATCGCGTGGCTAGATCAAACTTTGACAGAGATTGTCAATAATGGGAAAATAGCCAAGGATGATCTATCAAAGTACGAGAAGTTTAAACAAAAATTTACTAAAGGTTAATTATGCTAAATACTCCTAGTGAACTTAGCGCAGACGAAGCTAATACTGATGACCTCGAAGAGATAACTGAAGAATTAGACGAGTCAACCGACCCCGCCGAAGATGGCGAAGAGTTAGACGGTTCAGAAGATGATTCTGAGGAAGATGAGAGCGAAGACGAAGCCTTTCTTGTCGGTGATGAGAAAATAACTTTAGATGAGTTCAAAGAGCTAAAGAAAAATCAACTGCTACATGCTGACTATACAAGAAAGCGACAAGCGGAAACGGCAGAACTAAAAACGCGAATGTCAGAAATTGACAGCGTATTAGAGCAAGCCAACACCCTTGAAGCCTTTCTTGATGAAGATGAGAATAACGTAGACTGGGACGATTTCATTAGCAATAGTGAAATGAGAAAGGTTGAAGCTAAATTCAAAGACCGCCGAAAGAAGATTGAGCAACTACGCAAACAAGCGAACGGTGCTAAGTCTAAAGTTGACGGTAAAGTTTTAGAAGAAACCAACCAAGCTGTGTTTGATCACTTCAAAGACTGGCAAGGCAATGACAAAGCGGCCCAAGCTGATCAGAAAAAAGCGTATGATTACGCGGTTTCGATTGGGCATACAGCTAAAAGCATTGCTGCTATTACTGATCCGCAAACTTTTATCGCACTTATTGAGGCGGCAAAATACCATGAGATCAAGAACGCGAAGCCAGAAGCAAAACTTAAACGCAAAGCGCCGAAGACAATCAAGGGCAAGAAGTCTAAGCCTGGTCAAAAACGGTCGCTAGAAAACATCTTTTACGGTACTTAGGAGTATTGATATATGGCTACTTTAGCTGCAAACCTACTAACTATGGTCGATTGGGCCAAGCGTGTTGATCCAGATGGAAAGACCGCATACATCGCTGAGTTGTTATCACAAACTAACTCAATGGTCGATGACATTTTGATGAAAGAAGGCAACTTGCCAACTGGTGAGCAAACTTCTATTCGTACCGGTTTACCTACGGTTTATTACCGCTTAACCAACCAAGGTACGCCAAACAGCAAATCTACTACTGCGCAGGTTACTGAAAACGCATCTCTACTAGAGGCGCGTTCGCAGATTGACCAAGACGAAGCAGAGCTTAACGGCAATACTAGCACTTACCGTCTTTCTGAAGCTGAAGCTTTCATGGAAGCGATGAGCCAAAAGTTTGCAGAAACTTTGATCTACGGCACAGCTGCAAACCCTGAAGAGTTTGTCGGTTTCGCGCCTCGTTACTCTGACACTTCAGCTGCTAACGGCGAAAACATCTTGTTGGCTGGCGGTTCTGGTTCTGATAATACCTCTATCTTTTTAGTTGGTTGGGGCGCTAAGTCTACTTTCGGTGTATTCCCTAAAGGCTCTAAAGTAGGTATTACGCACGAAGATCTTGGTCTGGGCGATGCTTTCGATAGTAACAATGATCGATTCCGCGCTTATATGGATTTGTACAAGCTAAAAGCGGGTCTTGTTGTTAAAGATTGGCGCTATGTTGCACGTATCCCTAACATTGACGTGTCAGATCTAGCTGGCCTTACTGGTACGCAGGCTATTACAGCTTCTACTAGCATCATTAAGCTAATGAGCCGCGCAATTGACCGATTGCCAACAACTGCAGGTATTAAGCCTTGCTTCTATGCTAACCGCACTGTTCTTTCTCACTTGCGCCTTATTGGTCTTGAGAAGAGTTCAAGCGCTGTTACTGTAGAACCAGCAATCAACCAGTTTGGTCAATCAATTCAAGAGATTAAGTTCTTGGGTGTTCCTGTTCGTCTTAATGACGCTATCATCAACGCTGAAGCGCTAGTATCTTAAGGAGATCATTATGTATATCGATTCTTTGTTAAAGTTTTCAGACGCGCAAGCGCTAACAGCAACAGCTGATAGCACGAACGTAGTCGATTTAGGTGTTGATCGCGATATTGGTATTGGTGAGGCGATGGCGGTAGTGATTACTGTCGGTGTTGCAGCTGATATTACAACAGGTAATGAAACTTACCAGTTCCAGGTAGAAACAGACAGCGTTGAAGCGCTTTCTTCTGCCACTGTTATTGCAGATCAAACCGTTGCAGCTGCAAGCCTAACGGCTGGTGATAAAGTTGTATTGCCTATCGGCTTTTCTAACGAGCGCTACCTACAAGTGGTTTACACCCTTGGCGGCACTACTCCGACAGTAACGGTCGATGCTCAGCTTATGCCACTGGCGCAGGTTGATGGCTATGTTAATTACGCTAACGGCTACACTATTGTATAATAGGAGCTAGTTATGCTTGTTAATGTAAAGAAGGGCTGCAAGGGCTTTATATTTAACCGTTTGGTTAATGAAGGCGAAGAGCTTAGTATAGAAGAGAGTCAATTCTCTTCTGTCTGGATGGTGAAGCAAGAGATTGCTAAGCCAGCCAAGAAAGCTAAGAGTTACAAAGCTAAAAAGCAGTTCGACTAAGAATAAGGGCTTCGGCCCTTATTTTCTAAAATTCCAAATAGGTGCTATATGCCGTTAGACAACTTTTCAAACCTTAAAGCATCTATTAAGCGCAGATCGAAGCGCAATGATATATCAGAAGATGATTTGGCTGATTATATTAATCAGTGTGAGTCTGAATTCTATAATAATCCCAGTGCGCCGCTAAGAGTTCGCGCTATGGAGGCGAGAGCAACGGCAAGCGCGAGCACTTCAAGCCGTTTTCTAGAGCTGCCTGATTTGTTCCTGCAGATGCGCAGACTGAAGCTTAACGACCCATACGGCGGTGGTGGCGATACAGATATCAGCTATTACAGCCCCGAGCAAATGCCACTATCAGGCCTTGTTACTATTCCTCGTTTTTTCACTGTCACCACACAGCTTGAATTCGACTCCGTGCCCGATCAAGCGTACACCATCGAAATGCAGTACGTTAACAAGCTAGCAGGACTTAGTGATTCAAATACCACAAACACAATATTGAGCGATTACCCAAATATTTATTTGTTTGGCTCATTGTGGGCGCTGTTTCAGGATTTTATGGAGCAAGATGTGGCCGAATATTACTACAGCAAGTTCATTCAGGCTATTCAAGGCGCAAACGCTACAGATCAGGCTGGTCGATACGGCCCTGCGCCACGCATTAGAAAAGAGGGCTACACCCCTTGAGTCTATCAAGTTATAAAAACGTACCGCTTCAAATTGTAGGCCAGACCTACGAGCACAGAAGCGAGGCGTTCAGCGTTCAGAAGACTATGAACCTGATACCCCAAGCTGAGCTAACGGGTGCGGCTGAGTCTTCGCTAACTTCATGGCCTGGTTGTATTCCTTTCGCTACCGTTAGTGGCGATAATCGAGGAATGACAGTATTCAAGAACGAGCTTTATAAGGTCGGCGGCAATACGCTATATAAGATTGATAGCGCTAGCGTAGTGACAAGCTTGGGCACTATATCAGGTACTAATCGTTGCGTATTCGCTAATGATGGTACGAATTTGATTATCACAACTGGCGGCACTGGCTATCAGCTGACAGGCTCAACGCTTACGACTATTGGCGACAGTGACTATGAAAGCGCCAATAGTGTAACGTACCTTAATCAGCAAATGATCTTTGACGGCAACGGTGGACGCTTCCAGGTCGCTGATGTTGGCGACCCTGACTCTATCCAGCCTAACAACTTCGCCACAGCTGAGAGCGCGCCAGACGATACGATACGCGTGTTTGCGTTTCGTGAAAGGGTGTATATCTTTGGTGAACGCACGATAGAAACTTGGTACAACTCAGGCGCAGGAAATCCACCTTTCGCGCGTGTAAACGGCGGAACCATGAATGTGGGCCTTGCTGCGATTCATAGCGTGGCCGCTACGGATGACTACTGTTATTTCTTGGGTGACGATCGGCGCGTGTATCGCTTCAGTTCACACCAGCCTCAGAACGTGACCAGTATAGCCATCTCGCACCAGATCGATCTTATTGGTGATGCTAGTGAAGCGATTGCGTCTATTTATCATATCGAAGGTCAGAGCTTTTATGTTCTTACCTTCCCTAGTGCAGAAAAGACGTTCGCTTTTAATGAACAATCAAGCTCATGGTTTAGCCTATCAACAGGTGCTGACGAATTACGTTACATTGGCGATGAGTATATTGAATGTTACGGTAAGCGATTGATTGCTGATAAAGCTACGGGCAACGTGTTGGAGCTTAGCCTTACCGCGTATGACGATAATGGAAGCGTGAAGATACAAGAGCGCGTATTCGGCCCCGTCAACGGCGTAGCGCTTGGGATGACGGGCGAACGGCTGCTAATGTCTTACGTTGATATCGTCATGCAGATGGGTACAGGCTTGATCACTGGCCAGGGCGAAAACCCACAACTTATGCTTAGCGCGTCTTTCGATGGCGGTAAAAGCTGGTCTAATGAAGATGATGTTCTTATCGGCAGACAAGGCGAAGGGCGTATCAAGGCGCGCTGGGATCACTGCGAAAGCTTCTATGATGCGTTCATAAAAATACGCTGTAGCGATCCTGTATTCTTATCTATGTTTGGCGCATCTATTGGCGTCAAGAAGAGTGGCTACTAATGGCTGATGTAGATCCGCGTTTACAACAGATACCCAAAGAGCTGCAGCAAGATTTCAATGTGCGCGTGTACTTTGAGGAGCTTGAGCGGTTTCTACACGACTTATGGGTGAGGACTGGCGGCGGAACTGACACAGTTGAAAGCGCGGCTATTGAGGAGAAATACCCTTGGCCAACAGCGCAGCTAGCAAGCGAGGTTAAAGAGTTTCAATACCCTTTGATTCTA
>Ga0255047_10001891_pt1 | contig 14428 bp, 13 predicted proteins | sample JV7_2_1_MG_FD_183640 | JGI IMG/M metagenome (GOLD analysis project Ga0255047, IMG submission 183640) | Seawater microbial communities from Jervis Inlet, British Columbia, Canada - JV7_2_1 | ecosystem: Environmental > Aquatic > Marine > Inlet | place: Canada: British Columbia | collected 2016-10-06
ATGCTTGTCCATCACAAAAATTAACATGAGACATAACTCCACTAAAATTATATGGAGAACCTAATTTTGCTCCTACTTCATGTGCCCATGCTCCATTTATTTTACTAGCCGCACTTGATGATGGGTCGGAATCTGAAGAAAAAACAGTTTCTCTTACACCATTGACATAGATTTTCATTCTATCTCCTGCTGTTACATTGGCACTATCCCATACTACCACTATATGATAAAATGCAGAGCAGTCTCTCAGTACTCTAGTTGTTTTTTTATTACCTGATGCACCACCACCTGCATGATTATAAAGTTGAAGTTGGTTTGTTGAACTCAATCCAATATATGAATAATTACTTGCATCTACATAACCCAAAAATAATCCTTGTTCTTGTACGTCAGCTATTTTAACCCAAGCACTCCAAGTCCATTTAATATTATTTGTTGGTGTACCAAAAGTTCTGTCTATTGATGTTGTTCCGTTTGCCATTAGTTAAATTGTCCTCCGCCTGTTGCTCCATGAGAAATTGTCATTGTAAATTCTCTTGCTGCTCCAGCTTGAGCTTCTGCATCTGTTGGAGTTATTTCAAATGTATAAGTAGTTGTTGTAGAACTTCCTGTTTCTGTTCCACTTATAATTCCTGTTGCAGTTGCTAATGTAACACCACCAGGAAAAGTTCCTGAAGTTTTTGCATAAGTAATTGCACTATCTGAAGTAGCTACAACTGTAGCTGATACTGAAGCACCACCTGCAAAAGTTCCTAAAGAACCTGCAGCAGTTGTCCATGTAGGAGATGAACTTGATTGTAAAATTGCGTTAGTTGACATTCCAGCATTACCATCTGGATTCTCTACTCTAATTCGGTAATCTCCAAGAGGTAAATTGAAGGTTGCCGAAATAGAAGTTGCACTTGCCCAAGAAACTACTGAAGCACTTGTATAAGCATTTGTTGAACTTACTGCTTCTACAATTGGTACATGAGTAGAATCACTTGCAAAATTTGTTCCTGTAATAGTTACGCTTGTTGCAATATTTGGAGGAATGATTGCACTTACTGAAGTTACAGTAGGTTTTGTTTCTCCTATAGTAACTGAACCACCTAAAGATACTGCTGAACCATTTATTGTAATAGAACTATTAGCAAGTTTAGTATTTCCAATTGCTGCAGAAGCATTGACATCACTATCAACAATAGCACCTGCTGCTATCTTAGCAGAAGTTATTGCATCAGCATTTACTTTAGCTTCTTCAACTGCATTAGCTGCAATCTTTGCAGCAATAACTGCATCAGTTGCAATCTTAGCAGAAGTTATTACACCATCTGTAATATCACTAGATGTTAGTACTGCGTTAGCTGGGGTTTTTCCAACATATGCCATAGAACTTATTTCCTTAAATTATTATGTACTAATTGCGTCAACAACACTTAAAATAATATCAACTGAAGAAGCTGCTGAAGCATAAGCTTCAACTGAATCTCCACTTTGTAGTACAACTTTTGAACCACCATCAATTAATTCTAAACTTCCGCCTGTTGGGATGGGAGCCGATTTAATAATGTGATAATTAGTTGAACTATTACGAACATAGACAGTAATATCTACTGATGAACCAGAAGTATTAGTACATCTAACACCTATGATTGCATCATTAGTATCTGCTGCTGCTCGTAGTTCTGTAGCAGAACCAGAGTTATTTGATATATTTTGTTTAAGCGTTCTTTGAAAATTTTGAGCCATTGATTATCCTAATTATACCATATTTTTGCCATGTTGTAAACTACAAGGCGATTGCCATAGCCACAGCGAAACCTGCTGTAGCTTTCGTATCTATTTGAGTTTGTGCATTAGAACTCAAAGTATTAATATACTGGAATTCTGTATCTGTGACAGTTCCATCTGCTATTTTTGTAGCATCTATTCCAGAAGCTAAAGTTGTTACTCCTAAATTAGTAGAAGTAAATGCTCCACTTATCGCTTTATTTTTCCAAACACCTGCAGCATTATCATAAATTAAATAATTAGCATCTGCAATACCTGCAATCGTTACATCATTTAATTCTGATAATTCATTTTCTGTAGCAACTTGACCATCAACATAAGCTGTTGTTGCAAGTTTAGTTGAGTTATCACTTGCTAATTGTGTAGGAGCTGTAGGGTCTCCAGTTAAAGCTGGAGAAGCTAAAGGTGCTTTTAAATCTATTTGGTCTTGAGCATTTGAACTTAAACTATTTATATATTGAAATTCTGCACTTGTAACAGTACCATCTGCAATCTTTGTTGCATCAATAGCTGCTGCAGCTTTAATATCTGCATTATCAATATTTGAAATATTATTACCAGTACCATCTGCATCTATTGTTTTATTTGTAAATGTAGTAACACTATCTGCTGTAACAGTTGAATGTGATTGTGCATCAACATAAGCTTTAATAGATTGCTGAGATGCAACTGCTATAGCAGAATCAGATGATAAAGTATCTTCATCTAAGAATGCTGTTCCACTAAGTGTTCCATTTAAAACTGGGCTAGTTAATGTTTTAGATGATAAAGTTTGTGTAGTTGTTTTATCAACTGTTATGGATGTATCAATTACTAACTCATCTGCATTTGCAGTAATACCTGTTCCGCCAATAACATTTAAAGTAACATCACCTGATGTTCCACCACCTGTTAAACCTGTTCCTGCAACAACTGAAGTAATATCTCCAATAGGTTTAGCATCAATATAAGCTTTAATAGATTGTTGTGAAGCTACAGCAGTTGCTGAATCAGATGACATAGTATCTTCATCTTTAAAAGCTGTTCCACTAATTGTTGTATTAAGAACTGGACTTGTTAATGTTTTATTTGTAAGAGTATCAGTAGTTGCTTTTCCAACTAATGTATCTGTAGAGGTAGGTAAAGTTATTGTTCCAGTATTTGAAATACTAGAAATAACTGGAGTTGTTAAAGTTTTATTTGTTAAAATATCTGTAGTAGCTTTACCAACTAATGTATCTGTTGAAGTAGGTAAAGTTATTGTTCCAGTATTTGAAATTGTTGCTATAACTGGAGCAGTTAAAGTTTTATTTGTTAATATTTGAGTACCAGTTAATGTTGTAACTGTAGCATCAATTGCTATATCGTCTGCGTTAGCAGTTATACCAGTTCCACCAATTACATTTAGAGTTGGTATTGGTCCTGATAAATCTGTTCCAGTTAAACCAGTTCCTGCTACAATAGAAGTAATATCTCCGACAGGGACTGCATCTACATAAGCTTTAATTGCTTTAGCAGAAGCTAATGTATCATCACTTGCTGAAACTGAAGCTAAATCTGTATCAACAGATGTTATGCCAGTTGAAGTACCAATAACTAAAGTATCTAAATTTACAGTACCATCAAAGTATGCATCTTTAAATTCTAAAGAAACTGTACCTAAATCTATATCATTAGTTAAAATTGGAACGATTGCTCCATCTTGAATTCTTAATTGTTGAACTGCAGCACTAGAAACATCTACATAAAATTCTAAATGATTACTAGCAGTATCAACTAAAATTTTATTTAAAGGAGTTACAACACCTGAATCTCCAAGAACAGAAATAACTGGACCTTCGGCTGCTGTGCCATCATGTTTGTGTCCAGTTGTATTTACAAATGCTGCTAAAAGTTGATTGTACTCATTATTAAATATTGAGGCATCAATCGTATTACCATCAGCAATTGTACTTTGTCGTGTATAACCTGCCATATTATTATCTTCTTCCTCCTGCTATAAATGATACGAACATTCCATTGACAGAATATCCAGCATCAGTATCGTCAGTAAAGAATCTAAAACTATTTGTAAATCCACTACCTGTTACTAAAACATCTTTGCTTGGTAATGTTGTTGCACCAAATAAAGAGGTTCCAAATATAGAACCTGATGCACCAAATAAAGATGAACTACTTAAACTTCCTACTGAAAATTGTCCAGGTTGAGGTACATCTGTAGAATCAAAATCATATCTGATTCTTAGTTTTAAATTATTTTGTGTTCCTTCTGGTGAGATATTTGCTTTAACTTTATATAAACTTTTTCTTAATCCACCATCTCCATAATCCATATCTGGAGTTTGAAATCTTGCATTAATATTTGAAGTATCAAAATTATTACCAGTATCTAATTGATAAATATATCCAGTATCATTTGAACCAAATTTAACTTCTTCATTAGAAGGATTTAAATCTGAAGAACAATGTTTAATTTCCATACCTTTTAATTCACTCCATTCAAAAGCAGGGATTCCTTGTTCATCAAATTTAAATGTTCCTATAATTCCTTTTTGACCTGATTTAGCTTGACCTGAATTATGATAAAATAATCTGTATTGACTTCTTTCTCTAATAACCATACTTGATAAAGTATAGTCTGCTATATTATCAAGTATATCATTTATTAAAGGTAATATTTTTCTACTAACAGAACCAATTTCAACGTCAGCAATTCTAGCTGTACCAGCAACTGTTCGTAAACCATCAGGTGCTAGGAAGATTAAATCTCCACCTATTTCCTGAATTGTATTTCCATCTATACAACCTATATTCTTAGTTATAGATTTAAGTATAGGGGTAGAATCGAGACTTGTCAACTCAAATATACTGTTTTTACAAAATATAATAAGAGTATTTCTAAAGACTTTAATTCCTATAATGACATCTCCAACATCAATTGAGCCTGAACCAGTCGCTTCAAAATCATAAGGTTTTAAGCGGCTACTATAAGCAACAGTACTTGTTGATACAGATTGTCCAGCTACTACTAATCGTTCTGAAAAGATAGTTGTTCTTTTAGGATTAACAGGAGTTGACCTATCTAACTCTTCAAAGTAATAAGTATAGACACTTCCTGATTTAGTAATTTGTAATTCACCTACTTTGTTAATTCCATCACATATGTATAAAGTACCAAATCCACCTTCAGATTCATAATTACTAAACTGAATATTAGTTTGATTAGCTCTTGATATTACTGTTGCACTAGATAATTCACTAGCAATCATTCCACTTCTAGAAATAGTTTGACTACTAGCAGTAGATACAACATCAATATCTAATGTTAAATTTGTATTATCTGTAATAGATAAAACTCTATACTTAATACTATTAATTTTTATTCTATCATTTACAGATAATTCACTTGTAAATAATGTTCCAGTTCCAACAACTGCTGCTGAACTTGCAGTTACTGCAACTGTACCTGTTAAATCTTTATAAGTATCTTTATTGATTTGAGTCCAACTTATACCATCAAGACTCCAATATATATTTGAAGCTTGACAAACTAGAACTCCACCTGCATAAGGAACTAATCCTGTAATAGCATCTGTTGAAGTTCCACTAGGAACTGTTGAACTTCCTCCACCAAATTTTGTATAACCACTTACTCTTCTGTAACCACCTGTTGTAGATGATTCAAAATTTTCTAATATAGTTGCAGCTCCAGGTGTTCTGAATAATGCATGACTACTGGATACTAAATCTAAACCTCCTGCAACTGTAATGGAAGCTCCTTGTGTTGGCATTTATTTTCCTATGGTAATAAATATGTAAATCTCACATCTGACATATAAGATGGTTGTGGTGAATTTAAATTATCAGCCATTGACTGTAATCCTTTTTTATATTCATCTAATGCCAATTGTGATTGTGCAATATTATCTTTAAATTGATATATGTAATATCTAGCTCTTGCTAGTAAAACTGGTTTGTATTGTTCTGGAAATAAAACTGTATCGGTATCTGCTGATAATGCAGCAGGTCTATCGTAAGCAAAGAAATGTATATTATAAATTTTATCAGGTATTGGAGATAATCCAAATCTTCTACCATCTGAACTTCTAATAACTCTTACTGGAACTCCATAGTTTGCAGTTCTAGCAGATTCTTCTTCTGCTTCTGCATAATTAGCTCTCCATGTAGTTAAAGTTGTAAAAGCTAATTTATTATTTGTATAAGGTGAGTTAGTGTCTACAAGAGTAAACATATCCCAATTGACTGAATCAAAATCAGTATCTACCCCTGTTGAAAGAGCTTTAGATAAATACCATCTTTGTCCAACAACTGTTGGAACAATAGTATTTCCATAATAAGGGTCATCAGGTGCATCAGTACTTAACCAAGACCAATCATCAACAGCGTCTACTATATCAAAGTAGGCTCTATTAACACAATTAGCAACTTGTTTTTGTACACCGACTGCACCAGTAATAGCTGTTAACTCTGGTTCATTTATCTCAACTAACAATTCGTTAGTCATAGCTAAATAGGTCTTTGCCATATTTAATTCCTTTACGGATTAAGTAGCGATAATAACTATAACAATAACAACTGCTATACCGATAACAATTTTCTTGTGGTCGGTCCAGAGATGTATTACTTGTTCTTTTATATTTTTCATAATTAATCCTTTAGTTAGTTGCTGGGCGATATATTTCAATCGCCCAACAAAGTATTAGATTATTAGTCTATAACGTAAATTGTTCTTCCTAAGCACTCAGGTCTAAGAACTTTTCTTCCGAAAACAAGTAATCCTCTTACTATGTCAGCGAAAGTAGTAGTACTTCTTAAACTTTCAACAATCTTCAATTGAGACGCACACGAAGTCGAACTCATTTGACCCCATGTTGCCACAGGAGCAGTTGCAGACCCAGCAGGTGTTGCTGCTGATAAGTCATTTGTTGCTAGATTATTTGATTTGTACATTTGGAAACCTCTAACGAGACCAGATGCTACTAATCCATTTCTAAGACTACCTTTACCAGCATTGTAATCAACTGATAATAGTTTAGAAGATGTGTTAGCTAAAGCATCATACCACTCAGGTGCACCAACAAACCAACGACCTTCTTCAGGTGCGTTTTGAATGTCGAGCAACTTAGCAGATGTACTCATACTATTTAGAGGGTCAATTTCACCAGTAGCAAAACCTATATCAATAGGTGTTCCTGTAGTTCCTAGTCTATTTGCAGTTGTAGACACTTGAGCATCTGCACCAAGATAAGTAAAGACATTACTGTCTAAAGCATCTCTTAGCTTGTATGCTGCGTTGTCTGAAGCAACAGATTGGAAGTTGATATGAGAAAATCTTTTCTCAATATCATCTAGTGCGAATTGAAAATACTTAGCTTGGTCTACGACCAAAATAAGTTCTTGGTCAGTAAGTGCTGTAGCTGAAGTCGCTAAACCTCTAGTGTAATCACTTACTGTTATTTGGGGTTCTTGTACGATATTAACTGTGTCGCCAAAGTTTTTAATTTCACCCATATAGTCTGTATTGCAGATTGCTTCTGCAGTTGCAGCTTTACGTAGTGCTATTTGAACTTTCTTTGAGTATATTTGAGGTACCCAAAAGGCATTAGTTTGCCCTGCTACACTTGTTAAAAAGTTAGTAGTTGAACCGCCAGAAAAATTAGCCATTGTATGACTCCTTTTGTTTGGTTGATAAAAATGATAGTTTTACTAATCTCTAGTAATTCTACCTTCTCTCTGAGCTATCAGAATAGATTTCTCATTTCTTTCAAACTCAGCGTCTGACATTTTTGCAAAGTCAGAACTTTTAAAGATAACTTTATTATTCGTTGGTGGTTGAATTTGTTCGTTAGTTTTAACTAACAAATCAGCACCTTGAGTAACTTTTTTATCTTCTGTGGCTTTTTTATCTAATCCAAGTCCTCGGTCTTTCTTATACAGGTCAACTGCTCTTGCAGCAAGTTTACCATCTGAAGTATTCTCATAAACCCACTTCTTAATTTCCATGGGTTGTGTGTCTGCCCAATTATGAAAATCATCTGATTCTTTAATTTGATTAAAGTCTGGATGAAATTTCGATAACTCTAATTGAGCTTCTCTTTGTGATAAAGCTGTATTAGCTTTTTTCAAAGAGTCAACTTCTTCCTGCAAACCTTTCATCTCTGTTTGAGATTGCAAGTGAGATACAGTTTCCACCACGCCATAAATGTCAGGGTAATCTTTTTTAAAAGCACTAAGTTCGTCAGCACTTTTAGGTGGTGTGTATTTAGGTCGGTTATCTCGAAGCTGTGCTTTGAGGTCTCCTTCTTTATTACTCCATTCACCAAGTTTCCTATCATAATAACGCTTTAGGTCATCATATCTTTTTTTGTAGTCAACTTTTGTATAAGGTTTAGCTTCAACATTACTTAATGGTGAATCTTCGACCTTATCCGAAGTGGCTGTTTCAGAAGTAGATAAGACATTTGGGTTAACACTATCTGTAGTAGTATTAGTCGCATAGTCAAATCCTGTCTTCTTATCAGGGTCAGGCTCGGCTGGTCCACTATCCGCACTTACTAAAGTTTTTGGCATTACATCATCTGTGTGCCAATACTTTTTGCGATTATATGGATTCGCTTCGACTTCATTAGTTTTGCCTTCGTCTTGTTTCATATATCCTCCTTTGGGCTTCTTTTACTGAAGGTAGCAAAAAAAGGTGATTGATTGAAACGAAGCTACAAGGGCTTCTATTACAAAATAGAAGGTAGCTTGTTTATCTAGAGTACCTACTCTAAATTCTGTTATACGATGGTTTCATCTACTGCAAGTTCTGCAGCTTCTTCTTGATTAACCATACCAGCATCATAAGCTTCTTCAGCTTGTGCCATCATTTTTCTTAATTTATCAATGCCGATATTCTTAACAGCTTTTGCTGTAAATACAAATTCGCCATCTGACAATAATGCTGGGATTGAATCGGAAGTTCCTGTACCAGGTCCTTCTACTAATTCATCTTCTGTAAATTCTGTTGCAACCATTTTTGGTAAAATGGCTTCTAATTCTGGATACATTTCTATAGCAGCATCCACGACTACTTCTTCTTCTTCACTTAACATTGAAGTATCTAAAACACTTTCTGCATCTTCCATAGCTACATCTTCTTCCATAGCTAAATCATCTGCAGCAATCTCATCTTCAATCAATGGTTCTTCCATTCCTACTGGAGCCATTAAAGGTTCTTCAATAATTTCTTCTTCCACTAAATCTCCTTCTGCAAAAGCTTTATAATCTTTTCGTCTGTCATACTTTTCATTAAGAGCTGCTGCTCCACCAATGCTATATTTTGCTAAAGGTTCTTCTTGAGATATTTGGAAGTTATCCATATAACCACCAAGAGCTTTTTTATTTTTCTTTTGTTCTAATTTTTTTAATACTTCGTTTTGTTTTTTAGTATTTAAATCTAATTCTTTTCCTTTTTTCAAAGTCTTATATAATTTTGTTTCTGTCTTATTTAATTTAACTAAATGAATTACATCTGAATCATCTGTAGCATCTTCCCAAGAATCTACTGAAGGAACTATTTCAGGTCCTTTAGCCATATCTCCTCTTGAATATCTAGTTCTAGATTTAGATAAACCTCTTTGAGGTAAACCTTTCCTAGCAGATTCAGGAGTATTTACATCATAAGGTGTAATTCCTTTATCTTCTTTTTTAGTATCTTTAAGATAAGGTGGCATAGACATTAATCCACCTGTAGCCATGTTAATGGGTTTTGACATATTTCTATCCTATAGTGTTATTATAACAACTAATTGTTACTTAGTCAACATTAGTCTTTAACTATTTCTCTTACTTGATTAGGCAGGTTCCTCAACCTGTCCAGAAAAATCCATCTCCCCTGGCATTGGTGCGTTGTCTGCACCGATAGGGATTTCGCCATTTCCAGAGACGTTTGTTCCTGCACCTTCTTGAGGTACTCCTCCATTACCGCCCATTGGTCCGAGTTGACCAGGGACAGGAGCTTGTGAGCCATTTGCTTTGTTAGCATTTTGGAATCCTATAATTTTAGCATAAATTTCTGCTTCATCCTTAGAGTTAATTATTTCTTCAGGGTCTAAATCTAATGAGTATGCTAACTCTTTAATGACTTCTGAGATTCTAACGAATGGAGCAATTGCAGGGTTTTGAATAGTTTGTAAGAACATTGTTAGTCTTTGAGAACGAACTTCTTTTCTCATCAAACTAGAACTCCCTGTGGCTTTTATTTCCAAGTCTCCTACGATTGGTAAATCACCTTCATAGAATTGCATATTCCATTGGAACATTGATTCTCCTAAAGGCTTAATTAATTGGTCGTCAATATTTTTAATAACTGTTTTTATATTTAAAGATGCAGCACCCATAAGCATTGACATACCTGATGCTGTTCTTGTCATACTTTGAACTCCTGTTTGTCCATGTGAGTATGATGGTATTCCTGTTGATTCATCTGCAAGTTGTCTGAACTTATCAAACATCTGCATATTTTCTACAGCAGTATTTGGAAATTTAATTCCATAGATTGCTTGACCAGGAACTCCTGCTTGTCTTTTAAAAATCTTACCAGGAAATACTTCCATGTTTTGATTATTAACTAAAGCAGATTCATCTATATCAAAAACTAAATTTCCAGCTAAAGCTAAATTATCAATTGCCATTCTTGCATGACCATTCATAATTGCTTGAGCATCATCCATATTTTCTGGAACACCTATTCCAAAAAAGTTATATGGATTTTTTTCATAAGAAAAAGCTTGGTAAGGTAATCTAAAAGGTTGAAAAGGATTTTCAACTAATCTAATAATTTTACCTCTTGATGTCCAAACATTAACTTGAACTTGAGTTGAATCTTCTATTTCAGGGTCTATGGCTAATCCTTGTTCTCTTGCAGTCATAGCATCAACTGTTCCCCAATATTCTAATACTTCATATCTATTTTTTTCTATATCACCACTTGAAGTACTTTCTAAATTTATATCTGTTTCCCAATATTGTCTTGTATAATTTGGACCCATCTCTAAACAAGATTCAATTTGTTCTTTACTAAAATAAGGTCTATTAATTAAATCTAAAAACTGATGTCTATTTAATCTATGTCTTTGAATAACAAATTCACATTCATCCATACTTCTTGCATTAGGGTCTGGATACATATCCCATAAACTTACAAACTCTACTCTTGGAACTTTAACAAATTCAGGATGATAATCTCTAGCATTACCATTACCAGTTGAACCATACTTATGTAAAGTTTTATTATAAGTAAATGGACCTTTTAAAATTCCTGTTCCTAATAAACAAGATTCAAAGATAGCATTTCTTAATTGAACATTACCATTTGATTCATCTAGTTGGTCATGAATTAATTTTTCTAATCTTCGTGAAGCTATTTGAGCTGGTTTAATTTGTGAAAATTCTGGGAGTTTAGCAGGACCTTCTTCTAATTCTGCTTTCTCATATTCAGGTTCTAAGGATGATAAAAAACTTTCATTTAAAGAATCAAAAGTAGCACCCTTTGCTAAAGGTCTACCATCACCAGGAAATCCTAAATTAGAAGTAGGACTCATTGGTTGTTCACCAGGTGTATATTCTAGATTACCTTCAACAGTTGGTGTTGGCTGCATATTCTCATCACCCATTTGTTCTTTCAATGGATTCATATGAGCATATTCAGCTATACCTTCAGGAACTTTAGTTTCTTGAATAACTAAAGGAAACTTACCCGTTCCGAAAAGTACATCTATAATTTGTCCATAAGCAGCTAAGACTTTCGTTTTAGTTACTTTAACAAAGACTCTAGATTTTTCATTTTCAGTAAAATGAATATTCTTAAAATATTTTCCACGATAGTTATGATAAGATTGTAACCATCTACTTTCATCATCTTGTCTTGCATCTTTACAAGAGGTGAACTTCTTGTCTATCATTTCAACAAGAATATTAATATCTTCTAACTTATCGTTTTCTTCACTCAAGAGTTCTTGTCCTCTTTGAGCAGGTGGTAATAACGCCATATATAAAATACCTCTATACTATATAATAATACACTTATTAATGTCGTTTGTCAACAATCTTTTTGATTTCTATAATGACAGATGTAGGTATTAAAGTTGTATTTGCAATCTCATCTATAGACCCTTCTTCCTTTTCTGATAGGGAATAATCACCAAAAATCCTTGTTAAACCTTTCTTTTGTGAAAGTAGATGTCCTTTAGTTACACAAGGAGGAAGCTTTGCTTTCTCACAAGCTGATATACTTTGCCAATTGGAATCTGAAACAATATCATACCAATGGACCTCAACAAGAGGATACTTGTCAATTTCTCTTTTAGCTTTTATATTTATTTTAATCTTCCTGCGGTTCACTAAAATGCTTCTTATCTTTCATTACTTTAAAATTATTATTATCATCTGAAGTCTTAACTTTACCATAAGGTTTGAAAGCACCATTTCCTCTTACTATAGGGTCTTTCATCCAATCTGTTTCTTGGTCTTTAATTCCATTATTATCAGAATATCTAAACATATTAAGTTTATATTCTTGTTCAATCTTAGGGTCTTTGATATATTCAATAAGCTCTTCATAAGTCATTATCTTTTCATATCGTTCATTAGTTAGTTTATTTATAAATGTATATATAGGCATATTAAATAAAATGAATTACTTTAAATATAAGATACAAAGTAATAAAGATAAACATTAGAAACAAAAAAACTTCTTCTGGAAAATGCATTATATCATTATATCTTTTAAATCAAATTCTAATCCTTCTAATTCATCAGGTTTACCTTTTGGATAAGTAGGATAGATTACAAACTTCTCACCTGTTTCTTCATTAGTACAACCTGCAACTAACCAATCAAATTTAAAATCAGTATCGGTTACAAATTCTCTCATGACTTCATAAGTTTGGTCAGGATGTTGTTTTAATAAATTGGCTTGGCATTCTTGCATAGTTTTATACCAACCTTCCATTTGAAAATTCTGTTGTGTTATAACTGGGTCACTACCAATTAAATAAGCTAGTATTAATATTTTATACATTAGTAACCAAACACACTATCTGCTGGAGTCCATCTCTTAACATTCCGCATTTGTTCATAAGTATTTAAATTTCTAGGTCTAGACATAATTAAATATCTTAATGCATCATAAGCATGGTCTGATGCTTTTGTATCTACATCTTCAGGTCTATTGGGGTCAACTGGAATAGATTGAAGTTCTCTAATTAAATTAGGACAGCTCTTAAATATAATCATTCTTGGTCTTCCTTTCGCATTTATTTTTAATCGTTCATGAATTTGTATCTTGCCTTGTATTCTGTTCTTGTCAGCTCTTCTAAGTTTATGTCCAGCTTTAGTTAAGACTTCACCTACAGTCGGACCTGTTGTGCCAGTCCTTGCCCAAGCTGCACTATCTAAAACTCCTTGGGGAGAAAGCTTATCTTCTTTTTCATATAGAAAAATAAGTTTAGCTAAGTCATCTCCTGTTAAACCTTTTTGATATAGTTCTCTATAAACAATTAAGGTTTCATCCATAGGGTCTAAGGCTGCCCATACAACTGCAGACTCTGCTGCATATCCATAGTCAATGCCTTTTATTCTTTGCCAATGTTTTGGGATTTCATATGGAGCTACACAATGTTTGTCATATTCAAATTCAACAAACGCTGCTCCTTGTGAAACATCCCAATTACCATCGAGTAATTGCTTTCTTTGTACTGGTGGTAATGATTCCAACATCTGTTGGTACTTACCATCTAAAGCTAAATAAGGATTATCATCCAGTCTAGCTGGTATGAATTTCCTTGTTATTTTATCTATTCCTTTAAAACTTTCATTAGGAGGTGCTGGGTCTAGATACCTTTTCTTAACCCAGTTGCCTCCGACACCCCCAGGGTTTGCTGTGCACCGAATGTAGCATTTTATTTTTTGATTAGTTGTTCTCAATCGTGACTGCAAATATTGGAGTGGGAATTCTGTTGGATATTGTGTGAGTTCGTCAATCCCTATCCAGGTATATGATTGACCTTGGTATCTATACACATCAGCATCTCTGTCCAGATAACCGAACTCCAATGTTGCTCCTGAAGGAAATTTCCAAATCTTTTCGACTTCTCTAAATCTACAACCTATAAAGGCTTTAGGATAGAGTTCTCTAGATTTGTCAATTAATTCTCTTAGTTCAGGCATAGACTTTCTTAATAACAAAGCTCTATGTTCTTTAATGTGCATGAACCTTAATGGGTCAACGAGCATGGCGTAGGACTTTCCTCCACCTGCTGCTCCTCCATACAAAACATCTTGCTCTGGTGCAGCTAAGAAATCTGTCTGAGGACCATCATTAGGTTTGAATACTATTCTCTCTTTTTCTTTTTCTAATAAATCTTTTACTGGCTTGGGTAATACATTGTATTGACCTTCATCCATCACAGTTCCTGATTTACTTTTTGTATCAGTCTCTGCTTTATGTACAATCGTTAAAGCTTCTTTCTTAGCTCTAAGTCTTGTCGTCTTATTTTCTAAGTTCTTACGTAGCCTTTTAATTTCTTTTTCTTTTTCCTTAACAGCTTTCCTTGATGCTATCTTGGCTTTTTGTTCAAAGCTATAATTATACTGTCTCTTCATTTCTACTTAA
>Ga0255047_10001894_pt1 | contig 14413 bp, 14 predicted proteins | sample JV7_2_1_MG_FD_183640 | JGI IMG/M metagenome (GOLD analysis project Ga0255047, IMG submission 183640) | Seawater microbial communities from Jervis Inlet, British Columbia, Canada - JV7_2_1 | ecosystem: Environmental > Aquatic > Marine > Inlet | place: Canada: British Columbia | collected 2016-10-06
GAGGCTGTCTTCGTTCCCGAGGATGAGGTCGGCTCGGGTCTCTCGGCGCGGAAGATACGCACGGGTGATGGGCGGGTATGCCTTATCGGAGCGGGCAAGATGCTCGAGGCTTGCCTCGAGGCTGCAGCCACGCTCACAGCGGAAGGCATCGATGTCACCGTTTGGGATCCGCGTATCGTCAAACCACTCGACGCTGAGATGTTGGCGGATGCCGCTACTCACAGGGTTGTGGTGAGCGTAGAAGACGGCTTCAGGGAGGGCGGCGTCGGAACATCCATCGAACAGTCGCTCGACGACATGGATGCCGAGACGCAGGTGAAGGTACTCGGGGTACCGGTCGACTACTTCCACCACGCAAAGCCCGGTGTGATTCTCGAGCGCCTCGGCTTGGATGCTTCCGGGATCGCCGCGTCGGTGCGGCGAATTCTGGCCGATTAGCTAGCAAGCACCTGGTGGGCAAGCTCGGCATCTGACACCGTGATCGCGACGTGGAAGCCCTCGGCATTCGTGTGGAGCAAGTAGAGCGATTCGACATTGACACCCGCGTGGGCGAGGCTCTCTGAGATCTCAGCGAGTCCACCGTCACCCCGCGGAACAAACGTGTCGAGCACGGCGCGCTCGTCGAAGTCGATGTCTGCGTTCATGAGAAGTCGTCGTGCCCTGGCTGCTTGCTGGACGACAATGCGGATGTGTGACTGTCCGTTGTCTGCAAGGGCGACGAGCGCCTCTATCTCGACCCCCGCATCGACAAACAGCCGTGCCAGCGCTGCGAGCTGGCCGGGCCTGTTAGCAAGCCTCACCGAGAACTCGGTCATGCCCCCACTCTACGCTATTGGGAACGTCTTGGGCGTTCCTCGCGAACTCCTCTGGCAGTTTGGATCGGTCTCGGCGCTCAATGACGCCTGAGACCGCAGCCCGATGTTGGCGGGTGGTGTCAGTTCGGCGGGCTGCCAACGCGTCGAAAGTGCCCGTACAGGAACGCTTGGGTCGCACCCGTGGGTGTGATGTGCGACTCGGTATGGAAGCCCTCGGGCTCAAAGCCGGTTCCCAGGGCTTGGCTGAGTGTTTCGGGTCCGTAGCGCTGCACGCGGAGGCCACTGCACCGTTCGGGCCCATCGAGTGCGAACGTGGCGATGATGACATGGCCGTCGGAGGCGACGGTCGTATTGAGGCGCTCCACGTACCGTGACTGATCTGCGGGTTCGGTGAGGAAGTGGAAGACAGCACGGTCGTGCCAGAGTTGGACGGCCGAGTCGAAGCGGTGTTCGAGCGCGTCCCCTTCTATGAACGTCGCATCTTCTGCGCGGTCGGCAAGTCGGTCGCGCGCGTACCTGAGGGCGATGGAGGACACGTCGAGGACGGTGACGTTCGTGTAGCCCTGCTCAAGAAGATGGCCGACCAGTCGCGATGAACCGCCGCCGACGTCGACGACTGCAGCATCGAATCCCACCGTGGACGCCTTTATCAGCGAGAGGGAGAGCGCCGGATCCGCTTGGTACCAGGTCAGCAACTCTGGAACTCGAGCCTGATGCACCGTATCCCAGTGCTCCTTCGACGACATCCCACGGCCTCCTAAACGACGCCCAGACGACCGGAGCAAACTCCGGCGTCGAAATCGCAGGCTACTACATCGCAAGTTACGCATCGAGGTCCGTGCACACACGCTGAGCATTCGCAGTCCCACAGCAGATAGTGCGCACGATCGACATGGGCGCATGTCCGGCTGGGTGGCGTGATGTGTGTGGTCAGAGAAGGCGCGTCGAGATGGCGTTGCGTGTTCAGCTATCGAGGTGGCTCGGCTCCACGATCGGAGAGGATGGCGCGGAGGCGGGCGATACGGGCCTTGATCCCTGTGGGATCGTCTTCGGCAAGTACGGGTGCCGGAGCCGTGTCAGGCGGGACGTCGCTTGTGTCTGCAGCAGCCGATTGGAGTTCTCGCAGCTGGAGGTAGATCTCTTCGGTCGGTGACCCGCCGTTGCTGTTCGAATCCTCGGGATGCATATGGCTGAACACTAGACCAGACATTCCTGTCTCTCATGCTCATCGACGAAAGTCGAACGTATGTTCGAGTAGTATCGATCCTATGTCCCGATACGCCGAGCTGCATTGCCATACGAACTACTCCTTCCTCGACGGTGCATCGTGGGCCGGTGACCTGGTCCAGCGAGCAGCAGAGCTGGAGTACGAGGCGCTTGCTGTGACGGATCATGACGGCTTCCGCGGAGCAGTCCAGGTGCACGCCCACGCATCCCAGATTGGGCTTCCAGTCGTGTACGGAACAGAGGTCGGCATGCCACGGGAGGCAACGGCTGGCACCGAACAGTCGGTTGCAGAGGTGATGGCCCCCTCGAATCTCGATATACCAGAGACCGGTATTGAGGACATCACACGGAGGGGGCGAATACGTCGCATGCACGGTTCGAAGCCAACAGACCGTGAAGAGACGCACCATCTTGTCCTGTTGGCACCAGACCCTATCGGCTACGCAGCGATCGGGCGGTTCGTCACCCGCGGCCAGTATCGGGGGGAGAAGGACGCACCCCAATACTCGTTCGATGACCTGGCCGAAGCAGCCAACGACGGAAACCTTGTTGCTCTCTCAGGGTGTTGGCAGGGTGCAGTACCGCGCGCATGCGCGGAAGGTGATCTTTTTGGAGCGCTCGAGGCAGCATCCCGTCTCAAAGAGATCTTTGGCGACCGGTTCTATCTTGAACTCACTCATCATGGACTGCCGGTGGACGACAAACGCAACGCCATGCTCGCCGATGTCGGGATGCGTCTCGGTATCGAGACAGTCGCGACGAACAACGTGCACTACGCACACCGTCACGACGCCGATCTGTCTGAGGTCCTCGCAGCTGTTGCCGGGAGAAGGAACCTTGACGAGGCCGATGGCTTCCGACCGGCAACAGATCTGAAGCATCTACGCACCCCTGACGAGATGGCACGGCGATTCGAGAGATATACCGGTGCCGTCGAGCGCGCAGCTGAGCTCGGGAGGAGGCTCGCGTTCGACCTCGACCTTCTTGCACCTGAACTCCCTGACTTCCCAATGCCAGGATCCTTCACAACAGAGGACGAGTACCTCTCTGATCTCGTCTATGAAGGTGCAGCAAGCGTCTACCCCGGTAGCGAGGACGGCATCGACCCACGGGCACGGAGACGTCTCGAACACGAACTTGGTGTCATCAGCGATCTCGGTTTTGCCGGGTATTTCCTCGTTGCGTGGGATATCGTCCAGTTCGCCAGGTCGCGGGGGATCTACTGCCAGATTCGTGGCTCCGGTGCTGACTCGGCGGTATGTCGATGTATCAACCTGACACGGGTCGACCCGATCCGTCTCGGTCTTCCATTCGAACGGTTCCTCTCACACGAGCGGGGAAAGCCGCCTGACATCGACATCGACTTCGAAGCTGAGCGTCGCGAAGAGGTCATTCAGTACTGCTACCGCAGATATGGCAGGGAGCGGGCAGCAATGGTTGCGAACGTCATCACGTACCGTGCCCGTTCAGTGCTCCAGGACGTTGGCAAAGCGTTCGGGCTCACTCAGGCACAGGTCAACGGTCTCACGAAGTACGTCGACACGAGGGATCCCAAGACGCTGAGGGATGTCGTTGAGTTGCCGGGCGGACTCACAGCGGAATACATCTATGACGTATGTCAGCGTCTCGACGGGTTCCCGAGGCATCTCGGCATCCACTCGGGAGGCATGGTCGTTGCACGTCGTGCACTGTGGGAGACCGTCCCGATGGAGTGGGGGAGGATGCAGGATCGTTCGGTCATCCAGTGGGACAAGACGGATGCCGCAGCGATGGGAATCGTCAAGTTCGATCTCCTCGCCCTGGGGGCGCTGAACGCTTTGCATCTCTCCGTCGACACGATCTCTGAGGCCCATGGCGTCGATATCGATCTTGCAACCATTCCACAGGAACCGGTCGTGTACGAGATGCTCACGAGGGCGGACACGGTTGGCGTGTTCCAAGTGGAATCGAGGGCACAGATGGCGACGCTTCCACGAATGAAACCACGAACGTTCTATGACCTCGCCGTTGAGGTGGCACTCATCCGTCCAGGACCGATCCAGGGTCAATCCGTCCATCCGTATCTGAGGAGGCGCAACGGCGAGGAACCGGTTCAGTACATCCATCCTGCCGCAGAACCCATCCTGGCCAAAACGCTCGGCGTGCCCATCTTTCAGGAGCAGCTCATGGAGATCGCCAGGGTGTGTGCTGGCTTCTCGCCGGGTCAGTCAGACAGGCTCAGACAGGCAATGACCCACAAGCGGTCAGCAGAAGAGATGGCTAAACTCCAAGATGAGGTATTTGATGGGATGGCCACAAAGGGGATAACCGGCCGTCCCGCAGAGGAGTTGTGGGAGAAACTCCAGGGGTTTGCTTCTTTTGGTTTCCCGGAGTCCCACTCTGTCTCGTTTGCTTACATCGTGTACGCGGCCTCATGGCTCAAGTATCACTGGCCGACAGAGTTCTTCGTTGGTCTCCTCAATGCACAACCTATGGGGTTCTACTCACCCAACTCTCTTGTCGCCGATGCTCTTCACCATGGCGTCGTTGTGCTACCACCGGATGTGAGCCAGTCGATTCATGACTGCACCGTTGAGCCGTATGACGCGGACGAGAACGATCTTGCCGAGTACCTCGGCATGGCGTGGCGGCGCGGAATGGGTGCCGTGGATGACCCTGTCAGGCAATCGGTAGCACTCCGTCTCGGCCTGAGGTACGTCCGCAACCTCGGTGATGTGGATATCACCCGCATCGAGGCCGCACGTATCGTGGCTGGCCCGTTCGGTTCGCCTGAGGACTTCGCTCAACGCACGGGGCTCTCTGTTGGCGCCCACGAAGGGCTTGCTGCCAGTGGAGCGCTTTCATCGCTTGGACTCGGGAAGAGAGATGGCATGTGGGCTTCGGGAGCTCTCAGCGATCTTGGACCGGGCAGACTTGCTCTCGAAGACCGTTCGAGCTCCCCGAAACTACAGGAGATGGATGGCACAGACCACATGCAAGCGGATCTGTGGTCAACAGGGATCTCTGTACTCCACCCTGTCTCTTTCATCAGGGAACAGTTGTCAGGTGACGGAGTCATCTCGATTGCCGATGCGTTGCGGCTCCGCCTGAGCAATACGAGGATCAAGGTCGCTGGGGTCGTCACCCACCGGCAGCGGCCGGAAACTGCCAACGGTGTTCGTTTCATCAACCTTGAGGATGAGACGGGGATCATGAACGTTGTGATGATGCCTGTCATCTGGGAGGCAAACTATGAAGTTGCCCGCAAGTCTGTTGGTGTGGTGATTGAGGGGGTGCTTGAGTATCGAGATGGCGTCACGAACCTCGTGGCGAGAAGGCTGAATGACTGGCCTGCCCCCGAAATGACATCTCAAGATTTCCGATAGCAGGGGAACGCTTCCAGTTGTTACCACGGGTCCAATGACCTATTCCAAGTAATAGCTTCATTCTGAATTGCCCACAGCCGATAGAGAGAAAGTGATACAAGTGGAACCAGGGACGAACCAAGTATTCAATGGAGCAGTATTGCTCCCCGGTGAGACGGGTGAGGGATTGCTCGCATCCTTTGAGATGGACGAGCGGTCCATTCGCCTTACTGCAGGTGACGATGAGCTGGGAACGTGGGATGCTGGCTCTTGTGATGTCACTCCTGCCGGAAAGGGCGCCTTTTCTATGGCGCTCGGCGGCGAGTCGCTCACATTCTCACCGACTTCCCCGTCAGCCTTCGCAGAGGCGATGACCATCCCGTTGGCACCCGAGCCAACCACGGACGAACCCTCCGAGCGCCCCCGATTCGACTATGACGCTGCGATCGACGAAGTGATTGCCCATGTCAAGCCGCTTCGTGATCCGAACGATGACGATGACATCCTGTCGAAGCCGGTCCTCGTCGGTATCGTGGGGGTTTCAACCGCCCTCATGGCTGGCCTCCTCACCATTTCGATGGTGATCTAAGCGGCGAGAAAACCAGGTTTCAGGCGTCAGCCAGAGATCGCACAGTCTCCGCAGCGCGCACCGCGTCGTCTGATGTGACATCAAGGTGGAAGACCGCTCTGATGGTCGTCGGACCGAGTGCCAGCAGCGAGACTCCCTCGGAGAGACTCTGGTTCGCGACCTGCTCAGCGAGCGGTGTTTCGAAGTAGACAAGGTTCGTTTGTACTGACTCGAGATCTACATCGATGTTGCCTGACTCATTGATGGACTCGGCGAATGCTCTCGCATTCTCGTGGTCATCTGCGAGTCGATCCCGGTTGTGTTCCACAGCGAAGAGGGCTCCCGCGGCGAGCACGCCTGCTTGGCGGAAGCCGCCACCGAAGATCTGCTTGAAGCGGCGCGCCCGTGAAATCGTGGATGCAGACCCCGCAAGCGCGGACCCGATTGGTGCGCCGAGACCCTTCGAGAAGCACACGTTGACGGTGTCGAATCCGTTGGTGAGGTCAGCGAGATCCAGTCCCGACGCGATAGCGGCGTTCCACAAGCGGGCACCGTCGAGGTGCGTACTGATACCGAGGTCCTTGGCCGTCGCGAGGACGTCGCGCATTTGCTCGCGATCCCACACGGTTCCGCCAGCATCGTTGTGCGTGTTCTCGAGACACACGAGCGTCACGGGGTCAAAGAGATGGCTCGGTAGAGCAGGGTGAGGCGATGGGACAGATGAGCGCAGTTGGTCGGAGGTGAACGTCCCCATCGGACCTGCGAGCGTCCTGAGCGTTGCACCGGAGTTGTGGGCCGCCCCGCCCAATTCGTGACGAACGATGTGGGCCGCCTCATGGAGCACGATCGTATCGCCTGGTTCCGTGTGAGTGCGTAATGCAATCTGGTTTGACATCGTTCCCGTCGGTACGAATACGGCGTCCTCTTTGCCCAATACATCGGCGACGGTTCGTTCAAGGAGGTTGACCGTTGGATCGTCGTGGTACACGTCGTCTCCGACGATGGCATCTGCTATTGCACGCCGCATCGCTGCGGACGGCTTCGTGACAGTGTCGCTACGGAGATCGATCATGCGACGAAGTGCCTCGGCTGAAGCAGTGTGATGAGAGTCCCTGTGGCCTTGGGCGCATCTGTCCAATCGGTGATCGCGAGATCGATGTCCGCGACGGTCGCCGTCCGCATGGACGCTCGCGCCCCGGTCAGGTGTTGGACCATCATCGACCACGTCGGCTGATGTCCCACGAGCATCACGCGGTCACAGGTCGATCCGTGTTTGGCGAGCACGGAGAGCGTCTCGGAGACCGATGCACCGTAGAGGCGTTCCTCGAGGACGAGTCTGCTATCCCATCCTCCGGTGATACGCGCCAGCTCAGCGGTCGCACGCGCTCGCTTGGCTGTTGATGAGACAACGAGATCAGGGACCAGTCCGAGTTCCCTGATGACCTCGCCCATGCGTTCGGCCGCCGCGACGCCGCGAGGAGCGAGTGGTCGTGCGTGATCATTCTCAGCGCCGGCGTCCCAATCGGACTTGCCATGGCGCATCAGCATCAGAGTCGGCATGAACGAAGGTTAGGCACGTCGGAATGGGAGAAACGCTGTTCAAGAACAACGAGCGCATGTATGCGCCGTTGTGGATGCGAGAACTCTGTTGTGCCGACTGAGACCCACTGTGAGCCCATTGGTAGTCTCACGCACGTGAAATACGCGCTGCTCGTTCCGCCGGTCGGTCCGTTTTCTGATCCTCGTGAACTTGTCGATGCAGCGGTCGCGGCTGAGACCGCTGGCTGGGACGGCGTGTTCATATGGGATCACGTGCATCGGGTCGAGCCACCCTTGGAGATCGCTGACCCGTGGATTGCTTTGGCCGCCATCGCGATGGCAACTCATCGCGTTCGAATCGGACCAGCGGTGACACCACTCACTCGTCGTCGTCCCATCAAGCTCGCACGCGAAACCGTTTCGCTCGACCACCTCAGCAATGGACGCCTCACTCTGGGACTCGGACTCGGTGTGGATTCCGGTAGAGAACTGAGCGGCTTCGGTGAGATCGTTGATCCGCGCAGCCGCGGTGAGCGTTTAGACGAAGGCGCCGAACTCCTGTGCGCCATGTGGAGCGGTGAAACGATCGACTATCACGGTCACCACTTCGTGGCCGAACAGGTAACGGTGCTTCCTCGACCGGTTCAACAACCGCGCATCCCGTTGTGGTTCGCCGCGCGGGGCGAGGCACGCAAACCCGTACGGCGGGCCGCCCGCTACGACGGGTTCATCCCTATCGAGGTCGATGCACGCCAGCTTGCGGGCATGCTCGATGCTGTAGTGGCCGAGCGCGGCTCGCTCGATGGCTTCGATGTGGCCGTTCGCCCTCAAGGGAACGAGCAGTACCGAGCATTCCGGGATATCGGTGCCACATGGACCTTCGTCGAGCCCGCCCCCGGAGACCCCGAGCTTCTCCAACTCGCCGCAACCAACCCGACGACCCTCTTCTGAGCTTCACCGGGCACGCAATGCCGTGTCGACGCGGATCACCCATGTCCGGTGCGGTGCGGTTCGATCTGACGAGGCATCTGGATGTCCGTAGTCAGGTTTCGCTGAAGCGAGGAGTGCCTACCCCACCCAGATGAAGTTGCTTTGAGACCTGATCTGCATTTCAGGTCCATGCGATGATCGCTGTGATCGCGAAGAGAGCTTGTGCCGCGTAGTAGATCGGTAGTCCGACGATCCGGTTCCATCGTGTCGGTGAAACGAACCGGTGTTTGGCAACCAGTACATCGGAAATCATGAAGAGGACAGCTGCCATTGGGATCCGGGGGTCCGCCATGGCTCCGCTCGTGCCGAACGACGTGACGACCATCACGGTGATGATCCCCAAGTAGACAGTTACCGGGGTCATCAGTGGGTCGGGTACGTGTGGCAAGAGCCACCGGAGAATGGCCGTCACGGTGATGGCCATCACAATGCTGCTGACAACAATCGCTACGACGTCCATCGAGGATCGAGCGAAGAAGCTGGCAACGTAGAGGAGATGGGCAAGAGCGAACGAGACCAAACCGGCGAGGAAGGTGCGTTGACCAGGGAAGGACAGGGAGAGATCTCCGAGCCAAGAAGCAGCGAGGCCGGCCGAGATGAACACGGTGTAGCCCGTGAGCGTCGGATTGCCTGCCAGCACGATCGATACCATCGCCGTCGACGCCGCAATCTTGAGGACCCTGCTCCAGACTGCAGAGTGGTCGGTCAGCAACGCCGATCCAAGCCCCGCTGTGAGCGTGACCAGGACGAGAGCAGCCGTCACAGTCGCTCGACGACGTAATCGATCGAGGCGGTCAGGGCCTCAATATCGGAAAGCAGGACATTCGGGAACGCAGCAATGCGTAGTTGATTCCTGCCGAGCTTTCGGTAGGAATCTGTGTCGACGATCCCATTGTTCCGAAGGATGACCGATACACGATCAGCCGATACGGCGTCGTCAAAACCGATCGTCGCGACCGTTGGTGATCGAAGATCTGGATCTGCGACGAATGGCTCAGCGAACGAGCGTTCCTCGGCCCATGCGTAGAGATGGCTCGAACTGGCCTTCGATGTTTCATCGGCCCACGCGATCCCGCCCTTGCTGTTCACAAGGGAGATCTGGCGATCGAGCAGATAGAGCGTCGCGATCGCCGGCGTGTTGTACGTCTGCGTTTTTCGGCTGTTGTCAAGGGCGGTCTTGAGGGATAGGAACGGTGGGATCCACCGCGATGAAGTGGCGAGCGCCTCTATGCGGTCGATCGCGACTGGTGACATCATCGCAATCCACAGGCCACCTTCCGATCCAAGGGCCTTCTGAGGCGAGAAGTAGTAGGCATCTGCAGACTTGACATCGTACGCGATGGCACCAGCGGCCGACGTCCCATCCACTGCCACGAGCTCGTTGCCGAAGCGAGCGAATGGTGCCAGAACGCCGGTTGAAGTTTCGTTGTGGATGAAGGCTGTCGAGTCGACGCCTTCGATGTGCCTCGGGGCTGGAGCGTCGCCGTAGGGTGCGGCGATCGAAATTGGATCCTCAAGGTGGGGTGCGAACTCAACCGCGGTCGCGAATTTCTGGGAGAACTCCCCGCACACGAAATGGGCTGATCGCCGCTCGATCAGGCCAAATATCGCGGCGTCCCAGAATGCTGTGGCACCACCGATTCCCAAGACGACCTCATAGTCCGCAGGCAGCGAGTACATCTGCGACAGCCCGATCTGGATTGAGGCGACGATCGACTTGACTGCTGGTCTCCGATGACTCGTACCGACAAGCGACGTGCCAGTGGCGGCGAGGTCCGCAACGAATGTCGTGTCGACCCGGCTCGGTCCTGAGCCGAAGCGGCCGTCGCGAGGCAGCAGATCCGCAGGAATCGCGATCTCGGGAAGCTCGGTCATGTCTATCGTGCACCTAACCACTTGACAGTCTGAGAGTAGGGCGATGACGAGACGTGAATCGATATCGAAGAGAACGATTGCCGTGCAACCGTCGGCGACGCTAGCGATAACATTGAGAGCCAATCAGCTGCGGGCAGAAGGCGCTCCCGTCATCGGATATGGCGCCGGGGAACCGGATTTCGCGACGCCTTCTGCGATTGTCGACGTAGCTGTTGCGGCTGCACGTGACCCGAAGTCGCACCGTTACTCCCCTGCGGCTGGTCAACCGGCGCTCAGGCAGGCGATTGCGTCGAAGACCTTGCGTGACTCGGGATACGAGATCGATCCTTCACAGGTGGTCGTCACCAATGGTGGAAAGCATGCCGTGTACGAGACATGCCAGGTTCTGCTTGACCCGGGTGATGAGGTGCTCCTGCCGGCACCGTATTGGGTCACCTACCCGGAAGCTGTTGCCCTCGCCGGGGGGATACCGGTGACCGTTCCCACTGAGGAAGCATCCAACTTCACCGTCTCCGTCGAATCGCTTGAAGCGGCGGTCACAGACAAGACAAAGATGCTGATATTCGTGAGCCCATCGAACCCGACTGGTGCGGTGTACACCGAGGACCAGATCCGCGCCGTTGGTGAGTGGGCAGCTGAACGCGGTATTTGGGTAATGACCGACGAGATCTACGAGCATCTCGTTTACGGCGACGCTGAGTTTCACTCGATGCCGGTTCTCGTGCCCGAAATCGCGGACCGTTGTGTCATCGTGAATGGCGTGGCCAAGACGTATGCAATGACCGGTTGGCGTGTCGGTTGGATGATCGGTCCGGCCGAAGTGGCATCTGGGGCAACCCGGATTCAGTCGCATCTCTCGTCGAACGTCAACAACGTCGCCCAGGCCGCTGCCCTCGAGGCCGTGAGCGGGTCACTCGACGCCGTCGCAACCATGCGCGAAGCCTTCGATAGACGTCGCCGGACGATGCATGAGATGCTGAATGCAATCGATGGCGTGACATGCGTCGAACCGCAGGGCGCTTTCTATGCGTTCCCCAGCCTGACTGGATTGCTCAACCGGCCGCTCGGGGGCCGAACTCCGACTACGACAATGGAGTTGGCGGCATTGCTGCTGGACGAAGTCAGCGTCGCGATCGTCCCTGGCGAGGCGTTCGGTGCACCTGGATACGCACGGTTCTCGTTCGCACTCTCAGACGAAGACCTGGTCGAGGGTCTCGAACGGATCACGACGCTCGTCAGGAGCTGATGCTCTCGAGCGCGGCGAGGACAGTCGGCCACGAGTTTGCGAGCGGGTCGATGATCCCCATGTGATCGCAGCCACCGATGATCGTGATCGGCGTCGTATCGCCCCGCAGCTGGACGTACGACTCGGACTGTGTTGGTGTCACGGAGTCGTCGTCCATGCCGTGAACCAGATGGACAGGCACGTTTGGTTGGCCCGAGAGTTCCGCCTGCTCCCAGAGGCGCGGCGCCTCGGTGCGCTGTGAGCCAAGGAACGCCGCGACTGGATCATCGTCCGGTCTCGTTTCGGACATTGCAGCGAGGTCAGAAACCGCCGCGAGGGGGAGCGCTGCCGCGATTGCCGATTCCTCGTGGGCGAGTTTCAACGCGAGATATCCGCCAGCAGAGTGACCGATCGCAACGATCCGTGTCGTGTCAAGGTTGTGGGCGTCTGCGTTGTCGACGACCCAGGAGAGCGCCGAAGAGACATCGTGCAGCGCGGAACCATACGAGCCCGGTCCACGTGTGTACTCGACATTGATCGTCGCCCACTGGGCGTCTCTCAGCGCCACAGCCACGGGATCCATCAGATCGCGCGTCCAGACGTCCCTCCAGAACCCTCCGTGAATCAGGAATGCGACTCGATGCGGGCCGTCCCCTGAGGGTATCCGGAGGTCGAGGACGGCATCCGGGCGCTCTCCATACCGTGCAGTGATGGGCGGGCTTGTCGAAGTCGCGACAAGGTGGTCGATCGCGTTGAGGTAGCCATCCGTGCCGCGCCCAACGATCGTGAGAACGCACACGTCGGTCAGCACAGAGAAGTGTCGCCACTCTTCACGCTCATGGATGTTCGAAATATGGACTTCGACGACCGGAAGACCACACGCTTCCGCGGCATCCCGTACGGAGTACGAGTAATGCGTCAGCGCGCCAGCATTGATGATCAACCCGTCGTACTGCCCTGACGCTTCGCCGATGGCATCAACGATTGCGCCCTCGTGGTTCGATTGGAACGCACCGATCGACGACCCCTGCGATTCTGCGCGCTCGCGCCACTCCAATTCAAGATCGTCCAGGGTCGCCGCGCCGTACGTATCGGGATCACGCACGCCAAGCCGGTCAAGGTTCGGACCGTTGATGATGAGGATGCGCATGCGATGAGCCTTCGGTAATCGTCGGATTATGGGTGGATGCGGGGATCGTGCTCGGGTTGGTGTTGTCGTGCGAGAGACATCGTGGCGCCATCGATTTCGCTTTGCAAGGTCTCACGACCGCGTGCGAATTGCTCCGCTACAGCGGACGCGACGGTGGTGGTCTCGATTTCGGCAACATCTGCAATGGACCCGGTGGCCGCCGGATCCATGTCAAGGCCGAGCGATGCATAGATCGGAGTGAGCACAGTGTTGATTATGTCGGCACCGCTGACAACAACCATGCCGGCAACCTGAGCGGCACGGCGCGCGAGACGCTGTCCAGACCCCATGATCTTGCCACCACCGTCAATGTGCACGCTGTACGCACCAGGGCAGTACTCGCGGGCAAGTTCACCCACCGATGCATCGATTCCGAGAGATGCGAGGGCTGTGACAATGTGCGAAGCAACACTGACGAACCGGGACTGCATCTCGACTACCGGATCAGTTGAAGGCACGGTCCACGCAAACCGAACGACATCGGCATGGAAGACCACAGCGCGGCCGCCTGCGATCCGTACCGTCGGATCGAACCCTTGGTCGAGAGCGATAGCTACCGCGTCGCCGAATCCTTCGGTCATGGAGTCGTGTCTGCCGAACGCTACAACGCTCTGTGGCTGCGCGATGTGGAGGGACTCGGGAAGCTCTCCATCGGAAACCCTCTGGAGCATGGAGCGTGACACGGCCGTATCGAGCGATGCTGAACCCGTGAGTCCGTTCCTGATGATGTGCAGAGGTGCCTTTGCCATGGGGCGAGGCTAATGGCCCTTTTCTCCCCGCCTGAGGTGCTGTCGGTTATCGGAGAACCGTGGCATCCTTCGCACTATGAAACGAATCGCGATTGCAGGTGTGGCACTGTCTGTGCTCATGGTGGGGTGCGGCGAGGCTGGCCTCCTTGACGGAGTCGGTGATCGCACGCGCGGGTATGTCCAGGGTGACGAGACCACCACAACGACACTTGTCGCTATTGCGGCAGGAACCGGCGACGAAGGTCTCGTCGGGGCCATCGACGTGAGCTGGTTCAACGATGATCTACCGAATCAGATGACTGGGACCTCCGAAGAGGTGGTACGGGGCGTGTGGGAGCGCGAGCTCAACAGCAGGTTCGTGCAGTCGTCGCGATCTGAGATTGCGAGTGCCCTCCCCACCATCATGTTCCCTGACCTCGTCCCTGAGAACGTGCGATGGATCACCAGCCAGCTCGTGTTCGACGCCTCGACGGGCGTGCTCGATCCAGATATCACCGCAGCATTCGGTCTATGGATCTCCGATCCGTATCAGTCGGATGCCGCACGTCTTGGTGTGTTGCGAGTTGGCAAGGCGGCGGGCGACCTCCTCCCGGCGCGGTCGGAAATCGTGCCGATCATTGTCCCCGATGGCATCAGCATCGGTTGGACCGAAGCTGGACACCGATACGAGTTGTTCTGCAGATCGGATATCTCAGAGGAACTGTGCATCGATGTGGCGCACTCCTCCGAACCGCTGAGCAGTCTGCTTCCGTAGAGTCGCCATCGCAGCTTGAGTTTCCGGTTACCTTTGTCCCGATGCACGGCGGTTCATGGGGCGCGTTCATGCGCCACGACGAAACTCAATCCGCGCCCGAGATCGACAGGGCGCTTGTTCGCCGCGTCCTCACGTACG
>Ga0255047_10001895_pt1 | contig 14407 bp, 20 predicted proteins | sample JV7_2_1_MG_FD_183640 | JGI IMG/M metagenome (GOLD analysis project Ga0255047, IMG submission 183640) | Seawater microbial communities from Jervis Inlet, British Columbia, Canada - JV7_2_1 | ecosystem: Environmental > Aquatic > Marine > Inlet | place: Canada: British Columbia | collected 2016-10-06
TAATCGTTTATTTTTTTGCTGATTATTCTCACGATTTAACAAAGAAGGGGCTGCCGTTACTGTTCCAACCTCAGAGGTTACCGGATCCGGATTCTCATTTCCTGCTGAGGGGGGAGAGAGAACAGTCAGCACAGCCCTTGGAATTTGGTCAAAGGGTAAAGGCCAAGCCTTGGGGTCTGAGGGTTCTATTGAATTAACTTTAGGCTCTGGCATAATTTTACCCGGAGGAGTCATCTGTCGAACATAATTCCAGACATTCTTCCAGATGGTTTGTCCATGTTCTCTATCCGTATCAATAATAATTCCATTATCATTGCTTGGACTCATTCTTAATCCTTCTTTTAAGGTGGCTATTTTATCTTTAGAAAGATCAGGTTCTTTTCTATTATTAACACCTACACCAACATACTTCATAGGATGTCTCATATCATAGAGTAAGTGTTCTGGTAGATTGGAAATGTAAAGAACTCGATCAGTCCAACCTCCACGTGATAATTTAACTAATACTTCGTTTAACAGTTTCATTTTGTTTCCCCTTTAGTTTATATTTTGCATAACAGTGACGAAGCACTAACATTAATTCTTCTCCTAGGCGTGTTCGTCCTGGTCCTGTGAATTCTTTAAACCAACAATTATAACATTTACCGTAATAAGAAATCATTACGTTCGTTGCTAGTCTGTTACAACTCCCCTTTCTACATCTGTAAATCTTAACTTTTTGCTGCATGCTCTAACTCTTTTGCTTTACAGTACTCAGAAGTAATTGTAGGGGCATATCCAATATGTCCGGCTTCTACATCTGAATCACAATATATCTGTATTCCAACTTGCCGAGCTTTTAGACACATATACATATCTTCCGTTCCACCAAACTCAGGTAAGGCAAAGTACGGTTTAGGTAATGTATTATACATTGATACTTTTGTAAGCATACAATGCGTTCCACCACCATCTACTTCAATTAAGCCTTTATTTAATTCACTTAAAGTCAGATTTCGATAGTCTTCTACTACTCGAAGCTTACCATCACAGCGTAATACACCACACACATGATCGCCACCTCGCATAAAGTAGGGTGTAATAACGATATCTTTATCATGGGCAATTAACCGCGGTAATAAATCTACATCCGTTGGAATAACACAATCATCATCAACCCACCAAACGTAATCCATCTTTAACTGTTGTGCAGCATTTACAAACTCATTACGAGCTGTATGGACAAAACGTCTGTTGATTATCCACCATTCAATCTCTAAATCGGGGTGATTTCTCCCTAACTTATATAAATAAACTCCCATCTTGCCAGCCATTTCTGATGGCATTTGACCTGTGAAACATGGTGTACATATTGCTACTTTAGTTTTTTGGGACATGAACGATATCTAACCCCCTTGATGTATAAAGTGGGAGATAATCGTACCCCTTTTCTTTGGCCCATTCTTTAACTAGTTTAGCAATATCTCCCTGTTTTGTAAAATAACTATCATGAAATAATAAGTAACCTGGCTTAGTAATAAGTTTCTCGAATAAAGCTAGTTCTTTTTTAACATGTTCCCCGGAATGTAAATCATCACAAAAAATCATGTTAAACTGTCGTTTTTCATCAATAAGCTTTTGCATTGCATGTAAAGCATCATCAGTAATCTTTTCCCATGTTTTAACACCATTACCATGATGTTCAACTTCTTGCTGACTTAGAACAAAAGGAATAAACTTTTGATCGAGCTTATCAACTGTTGTGACAGTACCAAATCCATTATAAAATAAACCAGTAGCTAATCTTGTTGTTGAAAATCCTTTCCATGTGCCTGTTTCTAAGATTGTAACTGGCTTTACTGCCCGAACCAAAGAATAGAGGAAGTCTCCTACTTCTATCTCTACACTCATTACTTCATCACCTTGCCATTGTGCTCCTAACCACCTAGCATTAGGATTAAATGGACTTGGGCGATGTGGTATTTCTTCAACAGCTTTAACTTTCATGGTCTCTCCCCTAGAAAATTTTGGTGCGTTTCGCTTTACGTCTAAAACAGGTACGCACCGACCTTAATTGAGTTCTTACATACAGCGTAAGAATATTTTTGCTGAATTAGTGTCATTCACTTCTAACGTCGCTCCGATAATTCCAAGAGCAGCATTAGCCGCGAGATCCGTTGACGCAGAATGGTCAACAGCTTTTCCAACACTAGACTCCGTATCAGCAGAAGCAGCAGCTCCAGCCGTTAGGGTTGTGTTAGTCAACACCGCATCATGAAGTCCGTAAACTTGAATAAGGCCCTCAGCTGTGTCAGCAATAGTAGCATCTTCAACTACACCAGCAACATTTTGAGGAGTTGCAGAATCAACTTCCTCTACTCCGCTACCAACATTCGCATCTAGATCCCACTCTACGACTTCGCCTCGGTTCAAGGTCGCGCCTTCATTATTTTGGATTGTAGCATAGATAGCTGAAGTATCAGCTGCCTGGCCCAATCGTTTAATAATCATAGACATATTATTTCTCCTTAAGCATCATTTCTTAGAACGTACAGAGCGCCGGCAGTATCATCTTCAGCGGGATAAAATGTAAATGTCCCGCTAGATTCTGATACTGACATGCCTACAGATGCCTGAGTAGTTGGGTCATCAGTTCGATTGAACCATTGACCAATTACACCAGACATTCCAGAAGCCCAGGTATCTGTGTCGTCTAAGTCGGTAAACACCGCCTTGACAAGTGTTGCATTGCCAAGCGTACCGATTTTAGTTATTGTAGAAGGTGTTTTTGCAGCCATTTTAGTCCCTCCTTAGGATTGCCCTGTAACTTTACCGAGTCTTCGACGATTTGAGGTCGCCAATTCCAAACCAACCAAGAAGTGAGAAACTCTCGCATCCTGATCGGGCGGACGAACAAACGGTTCAAGAATGAAGTTAGTGCCACTATGAACATAGAGATGTAAAACATCACTGTCCAAGAAGTAACTAACACCAGAAGCACAATCGTCATCAAATCGAACCATAGCACCAGCAAAAGCAAGATCACGGAATTTAGTATCCGCAGTCGTACCCTGAGGGCTATCGTATCTAATTTGAGGAGTCATTGTAGCTTCATAAGCTTCGTGAAGCGTTTGAGTCGTGATGATTTTATTTGGTCTTCCACCACGATTGCGAAGCGTATTGTATTCGGTTCTCCAATCAGCCACACCCTGAGAAGCAAATACGCCACCAGCAGTGACGAGAGATTGCCAATAAGAATTAGAGGTTGAATTGATATCACCTATTGTCGAAGTAGCATCAATCAAAGTAACTAGTGATTGAATTTCTTTCGATGTATTGCTTGCACCATGCATCTTTGTATTAATCGTATCACGTAACGATTTAATAGCATTGTTTTGCTTTGCCATTAAGAGGTTATGAATACGGGATTCTCCAGCGTTTTGAATACGAGCTTGTCTACCACTAATGGTAACAGGCACAGCACCTTGTTTCCAAGTATACTGAGCAGTCGTATGATTGTCTTGAGCTGAAGTATCAAGTGTGTCATATCCACTATAGAACTTTGCACCAGTGTTACTGGCAACTTCTAGATCTACAAGGATTGTAGCTCCGCCATCAACTAAAACCCGACCTTCTGAATTCAAGAATTCAAAGGTAGGAATGTCATTAAAGACTGAGTCCATAATGTCCTTTTTAGGACGTTTGGACATAGTTGTAGCTAATAGCTCGGCTACATTGTCTGGGCCGTAAGTAAAGATTGTATCAGCCATTTTTTACTCCTTTAAGTTATTAGGCCTGCGTCCTCTCCAGTCTGGAAAGGCACAGCCTTATTTTCGTTTTACTGCAACTTGCCGAGGATCGCCTTTAAGGGCGAAGTCAATAGCTAATTTTTGTGCATCTCTTGGATTATCAACGTAAACAATTTCAGAACTACCCGTTGGGGTGCGCCCTACTACTGTCCCGTCTTTTTTTTCTTCCAAGTCTTTTTGTTTCTTCTGCACCATTTTATTTTGAACTGTTTCTTCAAAATTTTGCACATTTGTCCAAACCTTGTCTAGTGATTGACCATTTTGAACGGCTTTAAACATGTAATCATAAATAAAGTCATCTTCAAGGGCTTCCCGAAAACCAGGATGAACATCTGCGAAAGATTTAACCATCTCGGTGTTATCTATCTGAGTCTGCTTTTGAGTAAGAGCTTGTAACTTCTCTGTCATCGCAAGTTCTTTAGGTGTTAATGTATCCTCAATTTTCTTTTGAGTTAAACGATCAACAACTTGATAAAGCACATTTACATCGCCAAGAGCGATGGCATCGGCTTCATCCTTGGATATAGGAGGAGCTACTGGCTCAGATCCAGTTGGCTCGGTAGATTGAGGAGTAGATTGCAACTCTTTAAGTTGTTGTTCATACTGCCCAACCTTTTGTTTATACTCAGATAACATCTCATCTTTTTTAGAAACGTAACGATCAAAACCTTTAGCATACTTTCGGAATTCGTCTGGGACAGCTTTTCTATCCCCTGTATATTCCCAAGCTTCCTCTTTTGGAGGAGTCGCTTCTTTTGATACCTCTGGTGTTGCCGCTGATTCCTTAGCAGGAGTGGCTTCTGAATTATTTGGAGCTTCCTGTCCGTCTTTGTTTGTTTCAGTCATTTTGACTCTCCTTATCGCTCCCTTAACTGGAGAAGGGGTAACGATTATTACAAAGTGGTTTGTTTTTTCTGTAAATAAAAACTAAATGTTTTATCTAATAGTTTCTCAATTAGATTTAAATCTGTTTGAAATAAAATATCATCTTGATTTTGCATAATAGCATTTTTTAATTCTCTAAATGATTTCATAGTTTCTTGGCCTTGAACAATCACATTATTAACTCTCTCTAACTCTTGTGATCGTTCTTGAAGAGCATCGCCCGTACCATGAGTAGGGTCACTTCGTTGTTCATCATCTAAAGTTTCTTCAATATGTGCTGTTATGTCTTTTGGAATAAATTTATCTGTATGATCAGTACCACCTGAATCAATCATACGACCCTCTTGAGTTTTTGCAATAGCTCTATGACCTACTCCAGGGACTAATACCTTAGTAAGTTCTGCACCGAAACTCTTTATTTTATCATTATTCAATCTGTGCTCTTCCATTCTAAAATTTCAATAACCTCTGGATCTTCTGTTGTAGCATTAGGTACTAAAATATATATTGTTAAATCATTATCTTTTATATAGTCTTCAAAATATCCACTATCAGCAGGAATAGTTTTCCAAACAGTAGAGGTATTATTTTCTGCGTAAGCTATACGAAATGTATTACCAAATCTTGAAGAGATATCAAACTTTTTCACATTTACATTAAGTACATGGCTTTGTTCAATAGTACCACTTGTAAAAGTAATATTTGTTATTATTGGTCTTGAACCATGGTCACTAAATGACATAATTAAGGAGAAACAACAGCTCTAGCAGGATCTTCATAATCTACACATAACCTGTTAATAGAACTTGTTTCTACTCCGTCTCCCGTAAAAGTTATTTGAAACTGAATATATTGGCCCGTTACTCCTGCATCGTCTCCGTTAGAAAGGGCGCTTCCATACGCTTCTGCGTCTAACTCAGCAATAGAATTGGCTGATCTTGCTTTAATAACAATTGAACCACCTGAACCTATAGTTGTAGTAAAAGCTACTTGGTCCCAAGGATTGTTTATTTCAGTAGAATTATACTGATTAGTTACATAAACTCCGGAGGCATCAAAACCAGTATCAGATGTTATTGTAATAAGATCCATTGATGGTGTTACTGACGCATCTGTTGATCTTACAAATACTCGAACATCTAGTGGTTTAGTAGACGGTAAAGAACCAAAATTTGTTGTGGCATCTGTAAGAGAAGTAGCATCCGTACGTGTAGTAGCACTAGCAGGGGCAACCCAGGCGCTTCCACTCCATGTAAGCCAACTCACTCTATCATCTACAGAAAATAATATTCGAAGGTCTGTATTAGTTGGAGTAGTTGATGTAAATGCAACAGTCAACCAATCAACAAAATTAGTGGGGTTGATTTGACTTGCATCTTTTGTTTCCACATAGAGATCATCTATTGTAGAAAACGTAGTTGGCCCTGCCACTTGAACTCGATCTAATTCTGGATTTGCTGCACCATCACTATTTAACAATGCGCGAAATTTAAATGTTCCTGAAGCTGCTAATGTCCCTATGTTTGTTTCAATATCGGATGCAGTATTTGATTGAGCAAAAGTATCATCTGTTACTGCCCAAACAGCACCTGTCCAATATTCCCAAGTAACTCCATCATCACTACTAGAATGATATTGAATGGCTGATCCTGCTGGTTTAGTAGATGTTTCAGTGAATGTATCTAAGGCAACTGTAAAAACAAGTCCTGTATTATTAACAACCGTTGGGTCATCTGTAGCAAAAATAGTATCAGGAAGCCCACTCTGGCCATCAGGAGTATAATTAGCCGTATGTTGTACTGTTGTAAAATATATGAAGTAGTTTATTTTGAATCGTGTGGCTGAACCATTTGTCCAAGTGTTCCCAATTCTTAATAGGGCAATCTGGGCATCCCTGGTTCCAGTATCAGTAAAAGTTGAACCCAACTGTGTTCCGTCAATAAACAAACGAGTTGCGCCAGCCGTAATGTCAAAATTTAATTCAAATTCGTATTCTGTTCCCGATGTTGGTGACCATGCACCAGCTGGACTTGAAATGATGTTTGTCCCGGTGCTGTCAACAATGTAAACAATTACATTCCCATCCGTTTGATGGAAAACGTAAATTGCATTGATCCCTGTTCCGGATGCTTTACCTACAACAAAAAATGTTTGAAAACTTGCGGGAGAACCACTGTAATCGGGAATCAATCCAAATCGAATGCACCCTGTTTGCTGACTGTCTGCATTTGCATCCGCATCGTAGTCGGCACTCTTGCCTGTGGTTCCGCCTGTCACATCTAAGTTTCCCCCCGTAACAGACGCGGTGCTATTAAGGGTTCCTGTCAGGGTTCCGTCACCCCAATTTCCATCTTCATCAGTATTATAGTTTGCAAAGAATGATGCATCAGTAGGGCGTTGGTCAAGTAATTTAGCGACTCCGCCTGTTACCTCAATCTTTGCTGAATCAAAAGTGTAGTTAGCTCCTGTGGTAAAAGGAAAATCAGCAGTTTCTCCAGCCTGAACTAAAAGACGCGCTAACCCTGCTGCAACTTCAATTAAAGAACCGTTTGATAAAGTGTAATCACCCCCCGTATTAAAATCAATATTATTCGATCCTCCAGCTTTATTAGCTAAACGAATAATAGCAGCATCGCCTGATCCGGAAACCTCTAATTCAGACGGAATCGTTCCTTTATTCCAATCTGTACTAGTATTCCAACAAACTCTAGTAGTATCTCGAGCACTCCCTCGAAAACTTATAGGCATTACTTAAGCTCCTTCCCATTGCTTTCTGCCATGTCTTTGATCTGTTTTATCACCAACACGACCTCCATGCCTTTTATCTCCAGCTTCTCTTAAATTTAATTGTTTTAAAATTACAGCTTTTTCTCTCTTACTTGAAAAAGGAATTCGTTTACCGTCTTTGCCACATAAATTTGGATCTGTCTGATTAGCCCCCTTAGATTCATCAAAATAAGCATCAGGCATCCAGGGAGCAGTTACAGATTTATCACACTTCTCACAAACAGAATAATATCCTTTACTTGAAGCAATACCTCTAAAGAATGTATAGTCTGTTGAACCACATGTCTGACAAGGATCTTTAGTCATTAGTCTTATCTATTTGTTGTGATCTAAGTTGACTAACTTGGGATTGTATTTCTTTCACAGTATTTAATAAGTCAACCATTGTATCACTTTCAACTTTTTGTCGTTTAATCGCAAGTTCTTCAGCCTGTAATTGAGTCTTAGTTGCTTCTTGACCAATTATTAATTGCTGTTGTTGATCCCTTTCTTCAGCTGTTTTTTGTACTAATTGTTCTTGTTGTTTTTGTTGGGCAAGTAGTAATTGTGTTTCTTCATCTAAAGCAGCATCAAGTTCTGGCATTCCCGCTTCTTCAACAATGTTCCGAGCTAAAGATAACATAAAAGGACTTGGTTGATTTTGAACCGCTTGTTTAAATTGAACAAATAAAGCTGCCAATTCTTTTAAAAGTTCAATCTTAGATTGTTTATCTAATGGAATAGCTGACCCTCGTTTAATACGAACATCAATGGGGCCTTTAATATCATCTCTAGTAACTGTAAATCCTTGTGCCGTACTAATTGCATTAGGACCATCAGCAGACGGTCTTCCTGCAATGGCTTTAGCAACATCTTCTACACTAAATCCTGTTAATGATACATAATAGGGCTGAGTTGCATATTGCTCAAGCAGAGAACTAATTTTTTCAGCTGCTTCTTCAATAACATCTTGAATAACATTAATTTCTTCAGAACGACGTTCAACTGTACCAAATGTTTGTCTTTCTAACTCAAACTTAGTTCGAGTTTGTGTACGAGCACTTCCTGATCGTGCATTAGGACTCTGTCCCCATTGTTGCGCTAAATCATCATCTAATCTAGACTCAAGACCAAATACATCTGGTTGAAAAGGCGCATATGGTAATGCACTGAAAGCAAAAGGATCAGTCGCCTCAAGAAGAGCTGAATCGTCCCCCCTCTCATAGGCATCCATATATTGTTTTTCTAGATTGTCTTTTTTGGTTACTATTTGTCTATTACCACGTTTTAAATGGTTTAGAAAAGCATTACGAATTTTAATTTTCTCGAGGACAGTTGGTTCTCCCATTCCAACATCGGAATAGGGGTAGGGTTCATCATTAACAAAACTAAGGGGAAGAAAAAGAAAAGGGAATCCACTCATTTTTTTATACGGCCACTTTCTTTCTTGTAAAACACCAATAGAACCGGTTTTAGAGATAATAAGAACTTTCTTTTCAACTTTATCCCAAACTTCATATAATTCAGCATAAAGTATATCACTTTCTGTATTATCAAACTTATGTTTTCGTTTATCTTCTTCTTTAGGAGAATCTCCAGATAGAGTTACTCCATTTAAAAGGGATCGTTTCTTTGCATCGAAATCTTTATTAGTCTTAGCATCATCAAGAGGCACATAAAATCTTTGAGCTATCCAATTACAGTCGTAGGGAGGATCAATAGATTCATCACTGAATATAATATGTCTCCAATTTATACGATAGAAGAAATAATCATCTTGAACTTCCCCAATAAACTCTTTATTTTCCAGTTGAGTTTCAATAGCTTTAACATCTCCCTGATACCCAACTTTATACCAACCATGGCCAACAATTTTCGCATCTTGGATACCCTTCTTAACTTCTTTCTTAAATTTCTTCCTATGCCAAAGATCATTTACCGCAATCTCCTTTAATTTAGCTGATTCAATAGTTGTTTTTTGTTTGGGGGTAAATTCAAAATGGGGGTCTTGGAGGTAAAGACTGGGAATTTCAGTACGAACATAAGCATTAACAAGATTAATTGGGATAATCGAACTATGAACACCCAAAAGTTTACTGTAGTCCCCATTAAATTCATCGATAAATCGTTGCCAGTTTCGTCTCTCCGCAAGTTGTTCAAGATGCTTTTCTCTCCGAGAAATCCGATTAGCCCATACTTGATCTCTTGTAAATTCTTGAATAGTTTTATTTTTCTTCTTAGCCATAGCTGTTTAGACTCCTACCATTTAGGTTGTTTAATTATTACATCCCTTCTTGGTTTTAAATCATCAAATAATCGTTCTGTTGCTGTTCCTGATGGTTTTGTACTTGATCGTCTTAATTCATCCCACCAAGCTTTTGTATACTTCTGTAAACTCTTAGGTCTAACAACTGTTCTACCAGTCCAATAAGGAGCTTGAGCTTGTAAAGCATCTATTATATCGTCATGTCTGTTTCTTGGAAATTCATTCAGTTGTTGCTCTAACTCATTTAATCCCCTTTTATGTAATACCTGCCCTCGAGCATAATAAGGAATTAACTTTCTAATCTTCATGGGTTTGCTTTGTGATGTTCCCTGATCATAGCCTTCAAGTCTAAGTTGTATGCCTCTGCGTCTCATTTCCCCTTCAAATAAGGGTAACCACAAAGCTTGAGCTGAGACTGTTTCAATTAGTATACGATCTGGTTGATAAATATTATTTAGTCTAAAAACTTCTTCAATTAATTCATTAGGTCTCATACGTTTAGCATAGGCCTCTAAAATATAAACGTATCCGTTCTTATCAATTTTAGAAATGACCATCCCTGTTGGATCATGATTCTCTTTAGCTTTTGTAGCAGGGTCGATACTGATAAGACATGTGGAAGATTGTAATTCTTTAGCTAAGTCTCCAGTTATCTGAAACGTATGAAACCATTCTTTTTTAAATTCAACAAGGTCATCTGTTACAGGATTATTATAATAATTACTAGCGTATAAATAAGGGCCTAATTGGGCTTCAATTTCATCCAAAGCTTTTTTATCATGGTCTGCTTTATTGTCATGATTAAAGCAAAAGTCTTCAGGAAATATTAACTTCCCATTCTCTGTAACTGAACGAATATAAGCATCAAACATTAGGGTGCTACAATAGCAACTACAGAAACTCTAGCCGTAGCTTGATTAGTAACAGCTCCGTCTACAGTTAAATTTAATAGTGTATTAGCTGTTAAAGGATAACCAATTTCTCCAAAATCTAAAGGATACACTCCGGCCAAATCTGCATCTGCTTCAAAGATTCTAGTTCCTCCTACTCCATCTTCTAAGGCTACTAGACCTCCACCGCCCGTAGCTGCAAGAGTAACACTAATAACTGCCTTCGTGATCCGAAGGGCATTACCGGCTCCTTGAGCTGCAATTATAGTCACATCTTCTGTTGCTTCTAGTGCTACTCCTGTTCCTTCTACTTGTTTAAAATCTGCCATTTACTATGTCCTCCTAACTATTATTTTTCAGTATTCGCCATAAATTTTGTTTGGCTTTCTTTACTGCTCGCTTATGTGAAAATCCTTTGCGTTGCAACATATTAACGCCCATCTTAAATTGGGCTCCATTAACAAATAAAAACTTATCTCTTGCTATATATGTATTCAAAAAACTATTCACAGTCGTTTCTCTCCTAAGGTTGAGGAATATATTTCCACCACGCTCTCCTATCTTTATCTATTTTTTGCCCGTTTATAGACCCAACAGTTGTGGATAATGTGTGTCCATAAAGGTCTTGGGAAGCCCAACGAGTTCCAATATCTACTATAATTCCCCCCTTATCAATTTGATTAAAGCAATCCTTATGAAAGTCAATAACCTTCTCTATCTGTTCTTTGGTTCGAACATTACCAGGTTCTACGAGATCATCATTGATAATGATGTCAAAATGCTTACCATTCAAGATACTGTCAATAGAAGCCGCCATGACTGTGGGTTGGGCTCTAGGCTTGGTTCTTTGCTTGATAATGAAAGCATCTTGATTCCAGGTTATCTTAGGATCTCTGAATTCCCCAAATATTTCAGATAAAGGACTTCCTATATCTAAATGACTCTGTATGGTCTGAACAAACTCTCTCGCTGTGTCATACTTAGCATTATTGATACAAATACGAATATCAGGATTCTTTAGTATTTGCTGTATACTCCAGGTGACAGTGACGACAGTGCTTTTTAAATGGTTACGAGGAACCAGGATTAATTTTCGAGGCCCTGTTTTCTCCAAAAAATAGGCTAAACCAGGTAATTTCTTATTTTCGGGGTCCCCAGCATAGTTACCATGTAGCTCATGATTCCATCGTGTATAGCCCAAGACTTCTTTATACAAGAATTCTAGATCTGTTTTGCAGAGTTCCTTAATTTGATCCAGTTCTTTCAACATCAGCTTCTATAACCTTCTCTTTAGGAATTAACTGGTATTTCTTCATTTTTTCCGCAAGACTGTGAAGTTTCTCATTCTCAAGCTTTTTCTCTGCTTTTTTAACAGCTTTCTTGGTATTGCTGTATCTTTTTCTATTCAAAAAGGCCACTCTATCAGAGCTTTTAGCATTGGGGTCTAGGGCATTGGTCACTAAGACCTCTTCTACCCTATCTACCCACTCCTCATCTACTTCATTTACTGCTCTTCTAAATTTTTTATCAATTGCCACATGATCAAAGAATTTTTCTTTACGAATGTCTAATTTCTTTAAAATACGGGAAATGTTGTATAATGTTCTAAATTGTTCAATAAACTCTACTTTCTTCTCAGCTGGAAAAGACTTCATATCTACAAAACCATGCTCATCTTTGGGGGAATTATTCCCCGCATAAGGGTGTCTCTTTCGTTTATCTGCCCATTCTTCAGTAAATAGCATTATTTCTTCCAATTATCGTATAAATGATCTAATTCTAGGATAAATGGAGCGTTTTCTTGAAAAGCATGACCACTAACTGTAAAACCCATTTGCTTTAATTTATCAATAATATCAGCATTCTGTATTACTGTTGAACTCTCAGTTTTTATGATTAAAATAGCGTTATAACTGTTTCTATCCATTATTTTCTCCCGAAATACTTGAATTCCACGAAGTTCAGATCTAAAGATGCTGAGTATCAATGTCTTACTATACCTGTAAATTTTTATTGCGTACTTGTAGGGGGACTAGTAGTATAGTACACCCCCCTCCCATGGGGTTTTTATACACAAAACAATAAGGTACACGGAACTATTTTTTATACCTACTGGTATTCGAGTGATGAGTGTGGATGAGAGAGGAAGAGAGTGATGTTTAAACTTACCCACCTGTCCCCACATATTCCTATGTAACCCCACCTAACATTCCTTCAGATAGTCTTTAAAGGGCTTTAATGGCCTCGTAGAGACCTCTTTGGGCTCCTTATGGACTCCAAGGGTACCAACACGATCTACACTCGCTGACAGGATAGCTAACTGATCCTCTATAAAGGTTAGTCTAGAGTGGATTTGTAAAAGAATAGTATCTAAGTCTTCTTTAATCATAATATAAAGTAAGTAAGCATGAATAATATTAAGAGATATATAGATACTTCTAATAATTTATTTAACATGAGTTGGGCATAGAAGTACTTTTCTTCTTACCTAGGATAGATATATAGGTAGAAGAGTTGTGCGACCAGTGCAGCCAAGTTACACTGTGATGTGACTGTTATGGACGGCTGAAGCTTACGAATGTAAGTATGCGAGCGTAAGCGAGTATATCCTAGGTAAGGGCATAGAATCATAAGTACTCAAAACCACTATGTTGACCCCTGTTTGTTTCTGTCTCTAAAACAGTTTGTTTATCTTTAGCCTCTTAAACAACCTTAAAGAGGGAGCTACTGAATGGGGGGATTATCACGTTTTACAGCGTTATACGGCTAACCTCATCAACACATAGCTCTCACTATATAGGGAATATGCTCATTTTACTACCTATTTTGAATGAAAGTAGTTGATAATCAATGTTGGGGTTAAGTTGTAACAATCTAAATGAGCCCTTGACAATAGCTAGAAGTGGGGGTATATAAGAATAGAACCAAATGAGGCAGTAATTCCAACCCATGAACATCGGGTAAAGGGAGGATTAAAATGAAAGACTTTAAAATAACATTTGAAAATGGTAACACAATTGTAACAGGGTTTAATGGAAACTTAGAAACAGCAGCAAAATACTACTTAAATCAAGCATTTAACTTTGGAGATACTGAAGAACACCCGAAAGATATTATGGTCAAAGGTATTGCTATTAAGGAATTAGTAAGCTAGCTAATCTTGTGTACTAAGGGGGGATAGTATGTCAAATAAAGATCATTTGTATGAATACAGACGGAAAGTACAAGCTGATGAACCTTGGTGTAACGTGTGCAATGATAGTCCAGGTCGGTGTTACAACAATGCGGATGTAGTCAGTGGGCAATGGGTAGAATGTAAACATGAGGATCTAACCTACCAGGACTTTAAGGAACAAATGGAGAATATTGTTTGGGAGATAGATCAGGGGCCAGTTGATATATCTGAGGATAGACCCAGCCAAAAGGACTTTATTATTAGACAGCTACAGGCACTAATAGATATTGTGAAATAATGGGGGATGGTATGCGACGATTGATCAAAGCTGCAAAGAAGCATAAAACATATAAACAATTTGAAGTAGAGGTTCTTAAATGGCTTAAGCATTACCGGGTGCCGGTGTATTGGACTAAGATACAATTAAAGCAATTCTATGAGGGGGTACAAAATGGATAAAAAGACAGGAGGACCAGCATTTCCACGTGATGCTAACTGGGGTGTTGAAGGTATGATGTTAAGAGATGCTATTGCAATCGCTACGCTCACTGGTTTGGTGCAAGCCTTTCCAGATAATGAACCAGAAGAAAGGGCTAGATTTGCGTACTCAGACGCTGATGCTATGTTAAAAGAGAGG
>Ga0255047_10001897_pt1 | contig 14397 bp, 20 predicted proteins | sample JV7_2_1_MG_FD_183640 | JGI IMG/M metagenome (GOLD analysis project Ga0255047, IMG submission 183640) | Seawater microbial communities from Jervis Inlet, British Columbia, Canada - JV7_2_1 | ecosystem: Environmental > Aquatic > Marine > Inlet | place: Canada: British Columbia | collected 2016-10-06
AAAAAGGCGAAGATGGAAAAGCACCAGACCATGAGATAAATAAAAATAAAAAGGCAATCAGGTTTCAAAAACCCTCGGGAAAGTGGGGTGAGTGGGTAAACTTTCCAACAACGACAATTAGGGGTGGTGGTGCTTCTGGTGCATCTAACTTCATTAGATGGAATTCAACCGATATAACCACAGATAAAACAATTCAAAAAATGGATCTGGACGGAAATAAGGTGGATGCGACCGATGGAGATATTGATATTACTTTGCCTCCTGCTTGGGACTCAACCGGAAGGACTTTTTCTTTCGTGAAAATTGATTCTTCAACAAATAAATTCAATTTAATTCCTGTAGATGGGGAGCTAATTAGCGGACAAGCTTTCGCCACGGTTTCAACGCCTTGGCTAACTAGGCGAGTTTCCTCAGATGGCCAAAGGTGGATAATTGCATGAGTTATGATCCTATTGATAGCACTATTGATGCTATAGAAAGTTTAGAAGATGCAAACAAAGAAAAATTAGTAATGCTCTTGAATGAGTTAATGTGTGAACTGATCCCAGAAGTAAAAAAAATCAGGGCACACTTAGAAATTTTGACGGGTGAACATATCAACGACGAGGAAGTCGAATATAATAACGAGGAGTTATAGAAATGGGTAGAATTATAGGCGGCTCAGGCGGCTCAGTAAAAGAGGCAATCGTTGATAATGACGGTCAATTATTGGTATCGGCTAAGAGTCATGCAGTAGAAGAATGGTATTCTGAAGAAAAGGGTTTTGGTTTTATAATTCACGCTCGTTGTCACACCGCAGCGGCTTCGTCGGGTTCCTTATTGATGATCCAGAACGACGAGACTACTAAGAGAATTCACATAACGAGGGAGTATATCGACCCGATGACCTTAACACCAACCGACTTAATCATCACACAGGTTAAAAACCCGACGACCATTACAGGCGGGACAGATATTTCAACAAGCACATCGGTAGGAATTATCCAAAAGAATTTTACCTCTGGCGTGGTTTTGAATGCGACTATTAAGCAGTCAGACGGGTCTAGTGATATGACTTTCACAGGCGGAAAGCAATATCATGCCTTCCCGGTTTCTAGTAGGACACCGATTCAGAGAAACATGAATGGGACAAATATTTTAGGTAAAAATGATGTTTTAATGTTTGGTTGGGAAACTGAAGGGGGCGGAAATGCTACTAATGCTGAGATAATTTCCTTATCAATAAATATTTACATAGACGAGCACTCCTAAAAAATGGGAATTGATGCCACAATTATAGGGCGGTCAACAGGTGGCGGGACAAAACGCCAGATAATGACTGAAGATGGTGCCGTCTTGGTTAGTGTTTTGCCACACACCGACTTTTTCATAGACGACCCACGTCGACCATTTCGACAGTTTATAACTGACGATGGGAAAAGCACTGGCTCACATGATATGCTTGTTGACGGTTCAACGACCGGGCAAGAGTTTTCCATTCTTGCTAAATCCGACAGGCATATTGTGATAAATTTCATTTATTTCTTAATCGTTGAAGCTGGCATCAAAGCCGGGAGAAAGTGGGGGGCTGGAAACGCCCTTACTAATGGGATGAAGTTTGAATACTCGACAGGCTCAGACTTAACCGTCATTAGTGAAACCCTAACGAGCAATTTTGAATTTGTACGAATGTGTATGAATTACGAGGTTTTTGGTCAAGATGACAAGGTTCTTATCATGAAGGATATCGTGGGTGTTGCTGAAGGCTTAACACCAATTCTAAATGTAAGCAATTACGTTCCAGGCGGTTTAAGACTGCATGCCGGAAGTCGTGAGGCCTTAATAATTACTGTTAGAGATAATTTAATAGGCACGGTCGATCAGTTTGAGGCTTTCGGAATTGGTTACGAGGTGATGGTGTGATTAGTGAAACTTGGGTTTGTTTAAAGGCCTTTATCAATACTTTTGCGACGCCAAATAATAAATGGGCTGAATGTGACTATTTAGAATGCCCTGAAAAATGGCGGATTTATTGCCCAGTAGCCAACGGGACTTTAGAAGTTATAATTTACAAGGCCAATGACGCATCCGATGTGACCGACTTCGAAGATAATTACAAAAGCCTAATGAATCAATAATGGACGGGTATCTAGTGGCCTTGGTCGTTTTCGGAATAATCTTAGTAGTGACAGCGGATCATTTTTGATGGTCGATGATGTAAAGAAAAAAACTGATGCTTACCTAAAAGAGCTCGATACTTTAGCCAAAAAGAACCAACAAAAATTAGACCAGCGTGGGCAAAAGTTCGCTAACAGAATAGAAAGCGATACTGAAAAGGACTTCGCAAACCTCACAAAAAAGGTTGTAGCTTCTTTTTCTGGGCTTAGTTCTGATAAGGCTGGAATTGTTAAAAATACAGCTTCTAATTCTCGTTTTGTTTTGGCACAGCGCAAGCAATGGCAAGATATTGTTAATAAAATTATTAAGAAAGGTAATTCTTGGTTTTCTGATGAAGGCGTCAAAATGCAGGAGCTTACTCAGAAGGATTTTGACAGCTACAAAGCATTAGCAGCTAAATTTGGCTTAGACATTTCTTTTACCCTTATCGATGAGGAAGCATTTAAGCAGGCTGCTAAACAATCTGCCATTTTATACGGAGATACTTTTGGAGATTTAGCCGAAACCGTCCAGGCCGGAATTATGAGAAGGATTCTTGGCGGGGTTACAGTTGAGCAATTAGTCGAGGAATACACCAATATAGTTCCGGCTATTGATAAGCCCAAAAAGGGCGGAGGTAGGTTTAAGCTTTCTGCCGAAGCTCGATCCAGATTCACTTTTAGAACTGAAATAATCCGTTTAGCTAGTCAGATAAACCATGAATTAAATAAAGATGCTTTTGGAACTGATTACCATATTCAAAACCTAAACCCATTAGATGAAAGAACCGCTCCGGTGTGTGTTGCAGCTACCCAGGCAGGCGTTATGAAGGTTAGTGAGTTTGTTCGATCACACGGCTTAAGCCCTCGCCATGTGAATTGTAGATGCACACAGGTAGGTATCCCCGCAAAAATAGCCGTGAGGATTTAAACGACAAATTTCGTAAACAATTTGCTTTTTAGCAAGAAAAATAATATTTTGAAGAGGTAACAAGATGAAAGAAGCGGTGACGGAAGCGCCCAAGGTTGACGAGAAACAAGCTCCAACTTTAGAGAGTGCACAGGCTGAAAATGAAAGGCTAAGCGCTCAAATTAAGGAAATGACTACACAAAGAAGTGAGAGGTCAACGAAGTTCCAAGCAATTGAAAAGGAATTGAATGACCTTAAGCAAATTAGTCAAGACCCCAAACCCGACGGAAGCGGCGAAGATCTAAAGAAACTGCAATTACAATTAAATGAGCAGAAATTAGAAATTAACCAATTAACTCAGTATAAGCAGAGCAATGATACAAAATTAAAATCAAAGCTTGATGTATATCTTGAGAAAATGCCAGAACAATCTAAGGCATTGTTACCCGCTTCATTCATTGAATCGGTTGGGATCGAAGCAACATTAGATCATATTGAAAAGAATAAGAAAATGTTCTTTGGCGGCGGTAAATCGGGTTCAGTTGAAGATTTTATAGTTCCATCATTTAACCCAGCAGCCCCAAAAGTTGAGGCAATATCCTTAACAGGTGAAGAACTTGGGCTTATTGAAGGTGTTATGACACCAGATGCAGCTTTAATGTTGAAGAAACGAAATCCCGACTATTTTAAAAAATTCCAAAAATAATAAAATAATTTATTCGGAGGTTTAGGCGAATGTCTATCCAAAAATCTTATCTAGTAAATGGGTGTTGTAATTCCCATATAGAATTATTGGCCGGTGAGGTTTTTCCTAAAGCCTCCGGTTATTTAATTAATATCGACTCCTCAACAGGAAAAGCCACTAAAACGGTAGCTGCTGATACAGTTATCTCCGGCTTTGCAGACATTGGCTTTTTATCCGATGACTCCGACGTGTCTAGTGATGTTCTAACAGTTGTTTCAACAAAAGAGCGCTCATATAGATTCTGTGAAGATCCATCAATGGTTGTAAGAATGCCTTTAAAAAGTGGTGAAACTCTAGCAGTTACTCACTCAGGGCTTCTTTGCGACATCGATATTACTTCAAATGTTCAATCAGTTACCACGGCTGCAACATCCACAGTGGTAGTTCAAATTTTATCTGTAAATGACCAGGATATTGCTTTGAATGCACCTAGGGTTCGAATTAACCCTGCGAAATTTGGTAGGAGTTAAATAAAATGGCAATGTTAGAAAGCGGCCAAAGAGCCGAACTCGCTAATGGAATGAAAACAGATGCGTATGGTTTCTTTTTTGAAGAAATGAAGCGCCCAGCTTATGAAAATCCTTTGTATCGAAAATTATTCAATGTTGTAAAACCTTCAACAGGCGATGAGGGAACCATTAACTCCGCTACTATGGACGTGAATTTCAAAGAAACTGCATACGGTGAGGCTTTCGAGTCAGGAACCGCAGTTGATGGAAGACGCCACCCATATAAGCTTAAAAGATATTCTTCAAAGCGTGGTTTTGATAGAGCGTTAATTGATAGTGATTCCAGTAAAGAGCAAGTTTCAAATGCGATCAGAGTATGGGTTCAATCTGCTGTTAAGAAAATGATGACCACAAAAGAGGCTAAAGCTCACCAGATCTTTAATTTTGGTGGTTATACTGCCGGTCATTCTGTTTTTAATAACAGTGGACGAGACTTTGCTGATACTGATTTACTCTACGATGGAATTGAATTGTTTAATTTAGTTGGAAATCCAAGAACTATGCTAAAAGGCCCTGATTCTGGGATCACCAATAGTTTTTATAACTCTTTAGGGACTTCCGGCGTGGCTTTAGATGCAACAAATTTTAATACAGCTTATACCTTGATGACAGGGACAAACATCTATGGAGAAGATGGTGCGCCAGACCCATTTATTCCGAATTGCTTGCTTGTTCATCCTGGAAAATGGTTCGACGCTCGACAAATTGAAAGCACTCAAACCGGCGCTCCTGGCGATGTGAATAACAGTTTTAACCCTTGGAATGGCCTTGTGGAAGTAATCCCTAGTCCTTTCTTGACTCAAACAAACGCTTGGATTTTGTTTGGTAAAACTAATCTTTGGGAAGCCATCGAAGATGAGCCAATAATTAACACTTGGTTTGATTATGATACTGACCAATACATGGTTTCCATGGTTTGGAGATTCACCCTTAGAGTTATGACTTATAGAAACTGTGTTGGCGCAAACCTTCCAACGTCTTAATCGGGAGTTATTAAATGACTTCAACTAAAGACGGCATATTATCTTTTTCGGGAGATAAACTGTCAGAAGGTTATGGTCTTCGGGCCTCTGGGAAATTCCTAGAGGTCGGAGGCTTTAATTGTCCCAAAAGGGGAACAGTTTTAGAACTAAAGAAGATAGAAGAACCAAAACCAATTAAAAAAGAAATTAAAAAAGTAAAAAAAGATGAAGGAGGCAGAAGTGAAAAAGTATCTAAAAAAAGTTAATTATCTCTTTCTCTTTCTGATTTTAGGAACTCAGGCACTAATCGCAGGGCCGAATTATACGAATAATATTCGAGAATATTGGAATGTAGATAGCAATTTTGATGTTTTTAGAGTTAAAAAGTCTAACAATGCAATCCAAATGCTTGATTATCTCCAAATTCCTCTTACAGGTGGAATTATTAACACTGGTATAGGTGCCTTCTTAGGCTTTGGTAATTCTGCATCTAGTCCGACTCTAGTATTAGATACAGCAGCAGATGGGGAATTTTCCCTTTTGTTTCCTGATAATGATACTGCTTCGGTTAGTTTTCAGCTTGTCATGCCAAGCAATTATAATGACGAGGGAGCAATTATCTTTAAGGCTGTAAGTGAAACCAATGTTGCAACTTCGACCTTCCTAAGTGTTCGGGTTTCAATCAACAACGGCACTCCTGTAACATTGACCGAAACCGCAATTGGTGCATTAGCTGACACTAGTATTTCAACTGATGTTAGTGGCTTAAATGGTATTGTAGCGGGTGATAAGTTATCTATTCAGATTGGCAAAAATGATGTTACTAGCGGAACTGGAACACTAGTAATTCACTCTATTGGCTTTCAGTATAATGAGGATATTCCACATGAGAATTAAGAAAAATAAACTTTTCTTAATGTTGGTAGGGGGCTTTTTAGCCCTTTTGCCGACTTGTGTCTATTCCCAGGATTCAGGGCCAAGCGTTGCACTAGCTGCTAATGGATTCATAACCGAGTCCTATAACTTGAGGGTTTTCCATTCTGCGAGTTTGACAAGCGCCTCGGCGAGTTACCAGATTACTCAACCCATGAGCCGATTCACTTTAAAAACTAGTGGCATTGCAAGTTTTGCATTTAGCACAACAGCAACACCAACAAGCTCGACTGTATGGGAAACTTTGCCGGCGAGTAGTGAAATAAGTCAAAACTATGAAGCCGCAAGCGGAAGTTATTTATTTGTCGGGGCGACCTCTACACCGGTTCAATTTTATTTCTATTCTCTGGGGCGACAAAGATAATGGCGACAACATATAGCACTAATTCAGAAATAAGAAAAACATATCAAATCATTGATAATTGTTTGCCCGTGACAAAATCCACGGCTTTGACTGCATTGGGTGCTTCCACCGTTCCTGTCGATTCTACAGAGGCATTCGCTTTAACTGGCACGGTTTACTTTATGACTGCCGGAAATGTTTTAACCAGTTTTACATACACAAGAAAGGATCGAACAAATTTTTATTTAGCAGTTGTTACTACCGCAGCAATTCCAGACAACGCCGAAATTACCACAGGGGATGACCAACTAGACCATTTTAGGGATCTAGCTAAAAGCTTTGTCGACACAATGCTAACAAATCATAATATCCCCACAAATTTCAAAAAGACTTTAGAAATCGATTACGTTTTTTACCAAGCTGCAAAAGCCAGTTATGACCCAAATAAGCGGGCATGGGCTCAGCAGATAATGGAAACCATGAAAAGCTTTATTGAAATAATCCTTTCTCAATATGGGCCAGTAATTAGAAACGGGATTGCTTATCTTGCGGAAAGTGGCTTAACAGATAGAGATAAGGATATTTTACTAAATGGCCCTAGAGTAGGGTGCTAAGTAATGGCTCTCCTATTTAGTGTTTCAAGTAACAGTCAGAAAATATCTAATGAAATATTAAGAAAAATTGAGAAGATGAAGAAGGGTGATCGACGAAAAGCCCTAAAGCAAGTCGGAATGGCAATGGTTGAGAGTGTAAAAAGTGGATATACTAAAACCAAAAATCCAAAAGGAAAAAAGTGGCCTGATCTAAAATATACGGTTAGACCATCAGTGGATGGTATAGCTAGATTCTGGACAAGAAAAGGGAATAATAGGTTTAAGGTTACTAACCAAAGCAAACCACTTTTTAATACTGGTCTGATGGTGAACTCTATTGGCTCCACAATGATAGGCGGCAAAGAGGTAATTATTGGCTATAAGAGAAGGGATCGGGCAGAAATAGCCAGAAAACATCAGTTTGGGGAGCCTGGCATGTATAGATATCAGATGGTGGTAAATGGCCCTATTCGCAAAAAGAAAATGACTCCGCAAAAAAGAGAGACAATCGGATTTGCCTGGACTTACGCCAGAAGCGTTACTGGAAAAAATGATAGAGACTTGATTCTATCCATATTTAGACAATTTATAAAGTGGGATTAACATGAACGCTAAACAGGCAAGGCGTGAAAAACGAAATCTTTCCTTATTACCTAAACCTGTTCCTCCTAGAAATCCTGGCGATGAACTAGAAATGAATGGCACAGCCTTCAAATCTGGCGGCGTTGTTAATGGTATGGAAATGATGACAAGGGACTGGAACAAAGAAACTAAATCAGATCCAAGCTCGATAACATCCGCAGAGCTTGACCCTAGCATTATAGAGGCGGGGCTTTCTTCAATTAGAGAAAATGCTGAATCAATAAAAAATAGTAAAACAATTTCAGATATTAAGTTTAAAAACGCTGACAAATTCTTTTTGATTGGTGCGGGTGGTTCTCTTTCAGATATTCCTAAGCATATGCTTTTGGAAATGTCTAATTTTGGGACTACGATCACCACCAATAGAGGCATAAAGTTTTTTGAAAAATACGAAGACTGTTTAGATTTTGCTTTTTTTGTAGACTCCAAGAGTTATATTTTTGCAGACGAAAAATGGTTTCATGATTTTGACAAAAGCCAGACTCAGGCAATAGCATCTGTAAATACTCATCCAAGCGCTTTGAAAGGTTGGGCTGAAAACTACTTTTTCGGGTTTTCCTTTGGTCGAGTTAATGAGTGGGAAAAAGAACTCCATAAATTAAATATTGACAGAAACCGCTTAACTAATTTGGATTCGGGGCTTTGCTCTTTATCTAGCCAACTTCACATGATTAGCCAAATTAACCCTAAAGCTGAAATTTATTTACTTGGTCATGATTTTTCTTATTATAAAGGCCTTAAGTATTTTGATGTTGAGTTCAAAGCTACAGAAATTGAAGAAAAAAGAATAATGAGTCATCCTGATTTTGCTTTTGATATTATGCCCGACAAAGAGGGGCGCTTCACCATTACTCAAGAATATTTAAAAAGGCAGGCTCAAATTATAGCCGCACAAGTAAAGGTATTAGCCGAAGGTGGAGCAAAAGTTTATAATTTGGCCAGTGGTGGAATTCTTTATTTTCCTGAAATAATACAGAGCACATTAGAAGAGGTTTTACCATGAGTTACCATGTAATAATGGCCGCTCTAAAGGCAGAGCTTGAGGCCAATACCACAATTGCTAATTATGACTGTGTTGTTAATATAAAGATCCAAGGTAGAAATGATTCTGTTAGGAATTCAGCTTTTGCCATAGACTTGATGCTTCCAGATGGTGACTTTATAGAGCCACAAAACAAAACCGGCTCCAATGATAATTCCACCTTAACCGTGGCTAATTTAGATGTGACAGACATTGAAAAATATACTTTTCGCTTTGATATTCGAGCGGTTAAAAATGGTTTTTCTGATGAAGGCGAATTGCTAGATTCTGACATTTTAAAAATATTAGATCTACAGGATAAAGTAAGAAATTCATGTGCTGATTACTTTTTTAAAGGTGATTTTCCAGGGTATGAAACAACTCCGGTTATTCCAAGAAATGACGAGGGGCAAGCTGGTTTGATAGTAACCTTTGATTTTATCCTATGGGAGCAAATTTGTGTTAGGAGCAGATAATGATTAAAACCGACAAGACTTTAACAGAAGTAAAAAAGCTATTTGAGCAAGGAAAATTAAAAAGTTATTCACAGTGTGACTATACTGGGAAAGTTTCCTATATTTTAAAAGAAGAACCTAAGGCACCAAAAAAGAAAATTTTGAAAAAGAAAACGGCCAAAGCCGAAAAAAGTGAGGATTAATTAAAATGATTACAGCACCAAAATCCGGCAAAAAAGCCACAATTTTAAGAAGCACATCGACTCCGGCGCTAGTCGCTAGTCAGGTGATGACTTATACAGATTCAACGACTTTAAAACTAAGTTCGACATATTCAGCTTCCAAGCATTTTTGGATGAATTCCTGCAAATATCCTTTGACCATTCGAAAAAATGGCGTGGTTAGTGGTGGGGCGATCACTCCGGGCGTTTCAGCTACCGTTCAAGTGGCAAGTTTTACTTGTTATATTCAGGGAAGCTTGACAACTGTAGCGGCTGATTCTGTAGCCGGGCTCGTTGTTGCTGGCGCAGGTATGAAAAGATACGTGATTATTTATTCAACCACCGGAATAACTAAAGTCACTGGGACGAGCGGCACGGCTGCAACTACTTTTGGAGTTTCAGGAGGCTGCCCGTTAATTTCTTCAACGGCGATAGCATTGTGCACGATTGACAGGCCTTCTACAGAGGTGGGCATTTTAGGCGCTGATGAAATTAACCTAGTTGACGACAATTTTGGCGGGCGAGAATACTCAGGAAAACATTTTATTAAAAACGTGCGCCCAATTGTTGGAAGAATTGATTTGCATAATGCTTTACCTTTGCAGCATAGCGGAAGCCAAGCGGCCCAGTTTTACTGGCAGGGGTATAACTTTTCAGGAAATGAAATTAAAGTTGCTCAATTGCGTGATTGGTCTTTAGGCGTTAGTCAAAACAGGGAAGATACAAGCTTGCAAGGTAGCGGAGCGACTTCTAGTAATACTGGGGTGCGCTCATACAGCTTTGCTTTTAATAAGTTAGTCAACGAAGTTTCACCGGCATTATTTGCACATATAACCGATCCTGAAGTAGAAAGCGACTTCATAATTAAGGCTTATATTGACCAAGGCACAAGCACCAAATATATAGCTTTTCAAACTGGAATTGATATTGATATGACTCTCCCACAGGATGACACAAGCTCTAGCGCTGGAACCGGACAAGTTACAGGATTTGCCGAAGCAATAGACGAGAGTTCTTAAAACGGTTAGAATTATCCTTATCATTTGAAAGGGGAAATTTATGACAGATTTAAAAACTAAAATTGAAGAGCTTAAGGCCAGCCAAAAAGAAAGGGCTGGTCAGCTCATCGATTATCGTGTTGACGCTTGGGATGTAACCCTAAAGATTAAAAAGGCTACCTTGTCGGATCAGGAAAAATCAGGGAAATTTGCTAAAAGGCATTTTAGACATCTTGAAACCGAGAAGGGAAACATGGCATCAGGTGCGGCTTTAATCTGTATTGTTTGTGCTGAAGGCTTGGAGCTTACCAAAGAAAATGTTCAGTTTTTATTGGATGAACCGGCAGAGGCCATCATGGATATTATTAGGGAAATAAATCAACTGGCTGGAATCAATGTCTGATGAATTTAAGGCGGCGCTGCAATTACTCAAACAAGAGCAAAGAGAAAAAATGCAGGAAACCAAAAAATTCTTTGTTTCAAATTGGGGTAAAAATGGTTTTGAAGTTGAGCTAAAAAAACTAAAAGTTTCGGATATGATCGAGGCGGATAGGTATGCCACATATAAGGATGAGAGTGGAAGCCAAATAGTAAATCAAGACAAGAAGAATATTTTCTTGGTTATTGCAGGGGTAGAGGGGTTTACTCTAAATGAAATTAACCTCTTGGAAGACAACACCGATGCGGGAATAGTTCAAGAATTAGTTAGAGAAATATTACTTTTTTCGGGTTTCGGAGTATCTTTGGAAGAAGTTCTTGAGAGTAAAAAAAAAGACTAAAAGAAAATTTTTATCTGGCATGGTGTCAGAAACTGGGTAGAATTTTTGGATGTTTGCCTGTCGAGTTAGAAAAATTAGTTTTTGAAAATTTCTTAGATTGTGTGGCTTGGGAAATGATGAAAGAAGAAGCGGAAGAGTTGGAACGTAAAAAACAAAGCAGGGGGCAATAATGGCAAAAGTTGAAGAAACTCTTTTTATGAAAATTGCCACCCAATTCGATTCCGTGGGCTCTAATGCTGCCATCGAAAACCTTAACCGCCTAAATGATATGGCCATGAAGGTAACTAATGGCCTAATGAATAATACTATCGGCGCATTTGCTGACCTAGAAGAGCAAATGATAGACCTCACAAAGTCTATAGATTTAACACCAGAAGCCCTAAAGGAGATGACAAAAGAATTCATCACAATGTCAAACGCAACGGGCACTAGTGCGGTAGACCTGGCGGCCATTGCTTCGGCTGCTGCAAAAGTCGGGGTTTCGAAAGAAAATTTAGTAGGTTTCACTAGGGTTATTGAGCAAATGTCGATTGCTTTTAAAATATCAGCCGGTGAAGCTTCTAGTATGGGTGCTGCTATTGCTTCCGGTTTTAGACTAGACAAAACAGAGGCTACCATGGTCAGAATTGGTGATGTTATCAATACAATGGGCGGGCGTTTTAACTTTACAGAAAAAACAATGGGTGCATTTTTGGCTAGAAGTGCGGGCATAGCTAAGCAAATGGGCTTAACACTAGAGCAAACCGCAGCGCTTGGAACTTCCTTGCTTGATACGGGCCAAAGTGCAGAAATTGCTGCCGGAAGTTTAAAGCGGGCGCTGCTTGCAATGACGGGCACGGGTTTATCAAAAGCAGCTAAATTAATGGGCATGACTAAGGACGCATTTTTAGCCATGGCCAGCAAAGACACATTTGGTTCGATTCAAAAAGTAATACAGGAAATTGAAAAAATACCTAATGCTGGCAAAAGAATGCAGACTGTTAATAAGATATTTGGAACTTTCGGACAAACTATAATTAACCCTATGGTTGGAAATTTGGGGCTTTTAAACCGGGCACTAGAAGAGTCAACCGGAAAATCATTAAAAATGAGCGATGAAGTTGCCAAGCAAATGAAAACTTGGAATGCACAAGTAAAAAGGTTTTGGGAAATTTTATCAAATTTTGGGAAAATAATAGGCATGGAAATAGCGCCGAGTCTGGGTGGATTTTTGAAAGCTGTTAATGATATTTTATCAAAAGTTCAGAAGTGGATGACTGCAAATGCTGGACTAGTTAAAGGCTTAGGTGCCTTAGTAATAGGGTTTACGGCTTTGGCCGCTTCGGTTGCGGTTATTTCTAAGGTAGTGGCAGTTTTCTTAACACTGAAAGGAGCGGCTGTAGCTACGGCTGGGGCGTTTGCAACTGCAAAAGCAGCGACTGCAACCGCAGTGGCTGGATTTAGTTTATCGGCCATAACGATGAAAGGCGTTTTTGCTGCGGCTTCGGCGTTTTTTATGGGGTGGGGACTTACTAGAATAATCGGCGAAGTAACAGGGCTAGATAATGCAGTTCAGGGACTTTTTGAAACATTTATGGATACAGGCGCCACTGTAGAATTAGGTGGGGCTGCAAAAGGTAGAAAGCCCACCGGGCGGGGAGTCACACCAGGAGCGCCAAAACCACATAAACCGGGGAGTAATGCTGTTGAAGCTAAAATAACTGTATCTGACGAGGGCGGGCTAACTCAGTCCATAGCAGAACATTTAAAGCTTCATGTATCAGGCTTAAGAACTTGTGAGGTAAATCACTAAATGTTTGGAATACTAGCAAATGAAACAATAGGCGCAATACAATTTCCTAAATTAGATGACTTCCAGCCGGGCGAACCACAAAGAAATGCTTCTCAATTTACTACTTTGACAGGGGCAACAATTCACCAAGTCACAAGCAACGACGAAGCCGACCGAATAATTTCTTTTACTGCCGTTTTAAGCAGGGCGCAAAGAGACACTCTTTTAAGTTTGCATAATTCTTCTACACTAATTCACACTTTGCAGACAGGGGAAGAAGTTTATAAGGGCTGGTTTAATTGCGGCTTTGTTTCACAGCCGAGCCCTTGGGATTATCGCTATGCTATTGAATTTCATGTAACAGAAAAGGAACGTTAGGCCATGAGCTTAACAAGTGGAGAAGTTGGCTCCGCAGTAATTGGCTCCGACCACGTCGATTGGGTTTGTAAATACTTACAGGTAAAAACTAACCTCATCAATGAAGACTTATTAAATTCTATTCTGACAGGGAATTTTCAAAATCCAATGGTTCGGGTTTATTCAGAAGACGCCACAACAGGGGTGCAAACCGAGATTGTGGGGATGAGCTTTATTAGCATTCGAAACAATAAAAGATCCACAAAGGGAACCTTTTCAGCAACATTAAAGCCTGAAAAACTAGGGGCAAGTTATACCACTTTATATGAGACGGAATTGCCCGCAAATAATACCAAATACTTTGTAGTCAAAGCCGGGTATATTTTCGAAGGTTCAGAAATTCTAGTTCCTATTCTGAAAGGGGTTATAAAAGACAGACGTCCAACATATGGCAGGGCTTCAACGTCAATTAATTTTAATGGGTTTGATTTTGCCGAATTACTAGATCAAACAATAGGCGTTTTTAATGGGTATGCCACGGCTAAAACATTGATGACATACGTTCTAAACTTGGCCGGTTTAAATGCTGCTGATTTTTCACAATTTACAGACTTTTCCATTTCAGGGGTAGATTTTAACAATAACACTGGGCTAGAAGTTGTCGAACGTCTTTCAACCTATAAGGGAGAATTCACTTTTTATTTTTCCGGGGCTGGGACTTTGGTTGTTAAAGATCTACCAACCGATACGGATTCAAAATACACTTATCCTTCAACAAATTTACAAGGTTTTTCCCCTACAAGCTCAAGCCGGGACAAAATAACCGAAGTTGTAATTAATGGAACTAACGTTGCTATAACCCGGCAAACTGATAGCACAGACCGGGCAAAATGGGGCGGAATTAACCGGGTAAACTTGCAAAATTCTATAATTACGACAACAAGTGCAGCGGAAACCGCAGGGGATAACCTAATTAATGAATCAAGAAAAGAAAAAGGTTCTTTTAATGCGGTTTATAATCCT
>Ga0255047_10001898_pt1 | contig 14397 bp, 27 predicted proteins | sample JV7_2_1_MG_FD_183640 | JGI IMG/M metagenome (GOLD analysis project Ga0255047, IMG submission 183640) | Seawater microbial communities from Jervis Inlet, British Columbia, Canada - JV7_2_1 | ecosystem: Environmental > Aquatic > Marine > Inlet | place: Canada: British Columbia | collected 2016-10-06
GTAAAGGAACGTGGCCTTGTCGGCGTTTTCGAGGCGCATCATGTTGATGAAGCCGCCGAGGTCGGTAGGCGTATCACGTTCCTTGCACTCACGACGCACACGGAAGACCACAACACAACGAGCGTGAGGGAAGATGCGTTCACGGCGGCTCTTCTTGCGAAGAAGCCAGCGCTCGAATGAGCAGATGTCTTTGAACTCCATGCCGCCGGCTTTGTAGTCGACGAGGCACTCTTCGTCCATGTAGTGCCGGCGCTGCATCAGGTGAATCTTGGTCTCGTTGGATGCAGGCTTTCCGTCACGTATTTTCTCGAGTTCTTCGACGAGCCCGGCGTACAATTCGACAGTGAAGATTTGCTGTTCGATAGCCTCGCAGCTCTTCTTCATACCGTCGGCTTGCGCCTTCATCGGGATGAGGTTGGCTTTCATCCACATCGCCATCTGCTCGTGCTCTTTTTCGATGCGCTTGAACAGGTCGGGTAGCGTTTCTTCTTTAGCCTTAATTAAGGCTTTCTTATGCGCGTTCACATCCTTGGTGCCGTGAGCTACGGCGAGCGCAGTGGTCGACGTTTCGGTGGGCTCCTCCCCACCAGGCAGAGCGAGGCGCGTGATGCCGAGACGAGCTGTGAGCTGCTTTACTTCATCAAGGAGCCCCGCAACGTTACCCCGGTGCCGCTGTATCTGACCCTGGATGTAGCTCTCAGGGTTGGGTTCGTACTTAGTTTGCTCGTCGAAGTTGTCCATGTGGATACGCCACGACGAACGTCCGACGTCTTCCAGCTTGACGTAGTTGGAGCCCATGCGAACGACACAGGCCAGTTCGGTCTCTTCTTCGTCTTCCCAGTTCGTGGTCGTCAGCCAATACCACTGACCCACCTCGATAGGCAGCTCTTCTTGCGGACGTTCAGAGGTGACCGAGGGCGTACCTTCGGTGAGTTGCTTCTTGGTCATGTGCCATCACCGAAGAGGTTCTTCATGTCGTGACGACTCACCTCTTTACCATCCAATTTCACTAGCACTTCGTCGCCGTCTTTTTCGATTTCCATCAAGTCAGGGGGCTTCTGGTCGTAATCCCACCTACGCTGCCTGGAACCATCCGCTTCGCTCTCACTCACCAAGCGACTGAACATGCCGAAGGGAAGCAGACGATTGGCAGGGAGCACCCAGAGGTGGTATTGGTTCGCCGTGTCGACGAGACGACTTTCGCTGGGGTAAATCTCCACAGCTTCGTAGTAGGGACCAGCGATTTCGTTCTTGATGCGCTGGAACACACGCCAGTCACGCTCAGCACGCTTGTCTATCCTTTTGATGGATAGCTGGCGCATGTCGCCCCAAGGGGTGTGGAACCAACGCACGTTGACCTGGTAGCGATTGTTGAGCCAGACTTCATCGTCGCCCAGCTCCTTCATCGTTTGGCGGTCGAAGTCAGCCCGTTGGAAGGGCAGCCACTTCTCCCGGCGTTTAGCACGTCGCTGTGTTCGCTTCATAAAGCTTCCCTTCGATGGCGAGGCGCATCCTTTCAGCGTCGACGTAACGCTGCTCCTTGGCAGCTTTCAGCATGAGTTTCTCGAGTCGTTCTTTGCGCCGCCAGTCAAGGATTTGACGACCGCGCAAGCCACCTTCAGGTATGACGTGCGAGAGATGATGCGAGGCGACGTTGCGAACTTCGTGCTTGCCAACCTTGACCCACCACATGTTGTTGATGTTGTGTTCGGCGATGCCCACGCCCCACCGCTGTTCGCAGTAGCCTCCAAGGAAGTAGACGCGGTCACCGTTCTGCACGATACCGTCCATGCACTTGCTGTTGTACGAGTCCACGGGCTTGTCGTGGTGGATGGCGCGCTTGTAACCCGACCAGTGACGATTGGGTGCGTCCTGTTCGAGGTAGGCATCGACGTCGAGCCCGAAGACGCTGCACGGTTGCTTCTGAAGTTTGTAGGTGTACTCGCAGTTGAAGACGAGCCAGCCAGCGACGTAGTCCATCTCCATCTCACAACGTTTGCGAAGAAGGTAGGGCATGGCCTCCAGCTTGTTGAAGTCGTACTGACCGCCGAGAGGGTTGCAGCCCTTGGGGCGCTTGACGTTTTGGTAGAACTTGATTTCGAGGCAGCGTCCACCCTGGCGTAGCTCACACTGAAGCCCGCTCCAGTGCGTGCACTGCCTGTGACTCTTGCGGAGACAGTAGTAGTTCTTCACGGTGTCCGCATCAGGTCCGACATGCCAGCCACGCTGTCGCAGCACACGGATAACTCCGGCCAGGATGACCCTACGGAATTTCTCCTCGTAGGCTTGCCACTTTCTCCAAGCTGCTACGTCGTTACCGTCTCGGCCAGGGTCTTCCCACACGATGATGCCAGCGTCGTGGAAGCGCACTTCGCCCGGTGGTCTAAGGATTTTGGCCATTGTAGTCCTCCATGTACTGAAAGAGGAGCGACGCGTGGCTGACCTCTGTGTTGAGTAATTCATGGACGCGCTGATAGCCCTCGGGAGCCATGTCCCAAGGATTGCATGTGTTGTACTGGAGACCGTATTCCCACTCGCAGCACTTCTCTTTGTCCTCTTTATCGAAGAAGGCATAGGCGCCCATACCCGAATCGAAACGGACTCCATTGCGGTCGCAGAAGGGCACAACGATAGCGTCCCGCGCTCGTGCAGCAATCTCTGCGATGTCTGTTTCATAGTCGTGATTCAGCACTGCGAGTTCTGCCGCGTAGTTCTTGTCTCTTTTGGAGACGTGTGCACACTCGCCGCCACCGTGTGTAGGCGAAGGACAGCCCAAGCTCTTGACGAGTTCGTGGCGTTTGGAGCAGTTGATTCCGTCGCATTTGTATGAGGGCATCAGCGCGCTCCTTGTGGGCAGTGCGCCCACCGTTTGCCGTTCCACCAGTGCACCTCGCCCTCTTCGGTTTCGATGTACCAATCGTCATCGCGAGCCGACCAGCGGACGTCTTTCAGTGGACCGATGTTGTTGGGAACGTGCATGCCGCGCTTCATCAGGTCCAGGCGACGTTCCTGGTCACGCGTCATCGCCACCTCCTCCGTCTCCTTCACCCACGCTTCCAGCGCTTCCTTGGAGCCCCAGCAGGTGCCAGGCGTCTCGTTGTGGAAGTAGCCGATGATGGCGACGATATTGGGCAGGTTCTCTGAGTCAGCACGCGCAGTGGCGTCCATCAAGTCGTTACGAATGACGGCTTGGAGGAACTCGCCCGGCCGGCGGTGGTCGTCGACGTAGGCGCGAATGGCTTTGTGGATGTGTCGAGGGATGTGGCATCCCCGGTGGATGTATTCGTCTAGCGGGGCGTTCATGGGCCGCTCCTTCGGTTGTATTGGGTTTTGAGGAGGTCGGCGCACTCGTCGAGCCACTTCGGACCGAACTCAACAGCCATCACGAGGAACTGCTCTGACGCGCTGTTAATCATTTCTTCGTCAGCGTCATCCAGCGCAGCGACGCGAGCCAGGTCGGCCATCGCTGCTACGATGAGCTGAATGCGACCGGAGCGGGCAGCAAGCTTTTCGTGCAGCGAAACAGTACAGGTCTCATTTACGCCCTTTAGCGGGGGTTTTGCCATGGGTAGCCTTCTGCGAAGAGCTAGCTTTCTTCGCTACTTTCTTCTTGGTTGTCTTCTTTTTGGTCGTACGGGGTGCCGCTTTCTTGACGAGCTTGTAGCCCAAGGCGTCAGCGGCTTGTTCCAAAAGTGCGAGCTGCGTAGTGTCCTTATGCACGCCAGCACCGTCGGTCACGTCCATAGCGAGCACCCGTGCTTGGTGTCCGCCGATGGCGAGTAGACGTATGGTGGACTCATGGTCCTGATAGACGGCCACACCCATAGGAAAGTCCACAGGTTCGCGCGTTGCTTTGAGTACCGCGTGCCACAGGTCACGGACGAAGCGCGCCGGGTCGTCAGCAATCTGCGTGTAGCCGTCGTGGTTGATTAGTACGCAGCTCTCATGTCCCATCAGTTCGCTCCTTTGCCCCCGGCTGCCTCCTCATTCGGTACGAGGATTTCATCGCCAGGGTCACCTTGGAACAAACGTGCGAGTGGCAGGAACTTGAGGTCAGCAGCGGTCTGGGGTGTCGTGCCCGTCTTTGCGATAGCTGCGCAGAGACAGGTCACGTCTGCTCCCGTCCTCTTGTCGGTGCACGACACCATGACGAGCGCGTCATTGGCTAGTGCATGAACGATGCTCCCGAACGTTTGTTTATCCTTGTCGTTGATTGCCATATTTCTTTTGCGCCTCGTGTAGTTCTTCGAACGAACGACGGCTCTGTTCGGTCAAGTGCCGGGCGTTGTCCAGTTGCTCTTGAGACCAGCGAATACGCATGGGGTCCCACACTTTGGTGTCCATCTGAACGTGCGCCTTTTCGATGAGCAAACCGCTCGCCAAGGCGAATTGGCAGAACGCCGCATCCAACCACGGTGGAACCCAGCAACCCGAGCGGCAGAGGTGAACGCCGCTCACGTTGTCAGCTTCGTAGTGGCTGAAGTCAAAATCTTTACGGGGTAAAACGATGAGCTGCTCTGTCTCGTGCATCAAGTCAGCAACGTCGCTCTCGTGTTTCGGGTCGAGGATTTCACCGTAGTTCTTTTCGAGGTCGAGCCAATCAGGGTAGACCCACACCAAACGGCGGGCGGGGTTATCTTCGAGCCATGCACGACCCCAGTTGTGACATGCGACGTGCTCCATGCGGCCGTCGTCGTCCCGGTTGTCGTCGTGGCATTGCCAGCAGTCGTGGTGTTGGTCAAACAGGAGAATCATGTCAGCTTCGTGCCATATGCCGGGGTCCCGCACGATGGTTGCGTGCGATTCCCCCACGGTGAGCACGTCTCCCGGATGGCCCAAGCTCAACAGCCAGAGCCAAAAGGTCTTTTCTTCACCGCTCGTTTTGTACAGGTCGATGAGGTGCCCTCGGGTCTGCCAGATGAAGTCGAGGTAGAGTTGCGACTCCTGGTGCTGGATGTCCCATATCGTTTCGTACGGCGTGAAGTAGTCCCAGTCGACGGAGACGCCGATGTTTCTGTTCGTCATTTCGACCTCCGTTCTGCTTCTTCACGGCTAATTTGACGCCGTATCGGCTTCATGCGACGTAATTCGAAGAAATCTTGGAACCGGGGGTGCTCCGCCATAAGCAAACGAGCGTAGAGCGCGATGAAGTCGTTGTTGATTTTGAACACGTCGCCAACGGTAGCAAGGTCGCAGTGCCAGCGAACAATTTGGATGATGACCCACGCGCTGTATTTCTTGCGCCCGGTAGCTTTCATCTCGCCCGCACGTTTACGGAATTCTTGAAACACTTGCGGGTTGGCGATGTGAAATTCGACGAAGCGCCTGATTAGCCGCGCGTCAGCTTCGGGAAAAATATCGGACCAAGTCATCGGGTTAGCCATCCGACATGTCTTCCGCAGTGGTGCAGAACAGCACGTCGCCAACGAGGACATCGCCCGGCTGGGTGTAGACCGACATCTTGGTGGCTTTGGCGTTGTGCGGGAAGCCCTTCAGCTTGCCCTCCTCGTCGAGGTAGACGTGCCCGTTGCCTTGAGCTTTGTCGGGGTCCGTTTGGACGTGTTCGACGTAGCCGCCACCAATGAGCTTGCGGATTTGGTCGTAAGTAAGCCTGCCGTTGTCGCCCGCAGGAGTGATTTGTTCTTCGGTGCCGTCAGCTTTGATGAGTAGTGCCACTGGTCTCTTCCTTTTCCATTGTCTTGAAGGTGAGTTTCGCTGTCTCGAGAGACGTACCTGTGTGCTTTTCGTTCAGGGTCCAGTGCACACCTTCATCATCGATGCTGGCATAACCGTAGCCTTGGATGGTCTGGGTCTCCTTGTTGAGCTTGTCGAACAGTTCGCGGGGAATCTCAGCAACGTCGAAGTTTCCACTTCGAAACGCGTCGACCTCAGCGTTGAGTTCCTCGTCGTTCATGATGTCGTAGCCCACCGTTTCGATGAACACCACCATATGGTCGGTCGTGACGAGGTACATGAAGCCCTCGTCTTTTTCGCGCAGGGCTTTGTAGGCCGGCACGTAGGTCTCACGATATTCGTGAAGGTACGGCTGCGTAATCATCACAAGAGCAGCCTCGCAACCGAGGTACTCTGCGCCGAAGACGCGTAGCATATAGCAGTTAGCTTTCATGGCTCGTCTCTGGTTCGGTGTCTTTATCCTTTGGGCGTTCTTCGGCTAGACGCACGTCTTCGGCCATATACGCTTCAGCGCACTGAGCTATTTTCTCGAGTGCAGTGGCGATGCGTTTGATATTCTGAAGGAGAGCTTGCCCCGTTTTGGACTCGAAGAATTCTTTCATAGGAGGTGCGTCCCTCCCCCGCTAAGCGGCTTCTCCAGCACAGGCTCAGCCGGTGTCGTCACGGAAAACGGTCTACGCTCTGCGACGTTTTGCGCAGAGACAACAAACACCTCATCGTCGATGCGCTCCTTGTCGGCCATGATGACCAGGAAGCATTCGACGAGTTGTTGGGTGACGCTGCTCATAGAGACTTCGTGCTTATCACATAAACACCGAAGCTGTCCATACACGTCACCTTTTATGGACACACTGCGCCGGGTCTGCTTTGCCATCTATCATCTCCTCTTGAACCGTTTACGTTTTGCGGCGCGGTGCATCCATTCCGAGAATTCGGGCGTGACGAGTCCACGTGCGTCTAAGCGGTCCATAGCTTGTTTCACTAGACTGGTGGTGTAGCCGGGGCGTTTGGTGATATCTTCACCACACATGAACGCTCCGAGAGCTTGAGGTCCCATCGCCTCTGCGACGACGGCTTCTTCGGCCTTGAGCAACGCAGCGAAGTAGCAGTCTTGACAGGCACCATCGGTGATGTGCGCCTGGAGGAACTCCGTACGGTCACGTGAGCCTTGGAGCGTATTGGGCGTCTTCCGAGCGTGTTCGACTATCTTGCGACAGTAGCCCGACTTCCAGATGTCGTTGACCTTTTGGCGGGTTATACGCTCAGCCACAAGTCATCCTCACCGCTGTGCGTCTTGAACGCTTTGATGATTTCGTCGATACGGCTGTAGCTCAAATCGAGATAGTCGAAGTTGTCCCACAGCGCATTGATGTACTTGCGGATGTTGCCGGACGTGGTCACCGAGTAACCGTACATGTTGTGGTCGGTGATGAGGCGAGTCGCAGAGTTGAACGTCAAACAGCAGCTCGCGTGATAGTAGAATCGGATGAGGTTGCGGTCTCGAGCACAGGCCCGCTCCTCTGCTTTTGCTTTCTCCTGGGATATCTGCTCGCCAGAGAGGCATCGAAGACTGAGGTTGCAGTTGGCACACAGCTCGACCCCTGGTGGAACCAAGCCGTCTACAATCTCGATGCGATGATTACCGTTTGCCTTGCATCCGGTGCGAATAGCGTGGCGCAGGTCGTCGCTGCGCTTGTTGGAGTTTCTCATGGGTGCTCCTACCGTAACGACTTCGTAAGAAAGTGCGGAAGGTGTTCTTTTCAGGTTTCGGCTTTTGTCGGATGCGGACTTTCTTTGCGAAGCGGCGGCCTCCTTGCGGCTGCTTGAGCCTCGGGATGAGCACGCGAGTAACGTAGGGACGTGTTTCGTCCTCGCAGTGACCACAGGTCATGAGGCTGCCCTGGAACAACGGGCAGGCACAACTAACCCGCTCTTTGGGCTGCTGAAGACGACAGAACTCTTTTTCGATGCTCCTATCGTGTCGGCCGCCCATCGCATGGGAGCAGTGTTGCGGTACGGTTGCACGACAGCACGAGCACACATTGGGATGCTTGTGGCGAATGCACTGCATCGAGTAGGGACACGTCGAGCACGCAGCGCTGTAACCCGCGACAGCCATTGCGTCGAGGTTGAGCACCGGCTGGCACATGAGCCCCGGAAGACCGTCGACGTAGACCTGAGTCTCGTCGACGATGCCCGTGACTTTGTAGGTACCCTGGTTACCCTGATTCGGTCCCTGGGCGGAGAAGCGACCGCTCTTGGCGCCGTTCTTCCAGCTACGTACCTGGCCCTGCACCTTGATGGTGTCGCCTGGTTTGAGCCCCGAGGCGGTGAAGGTGCTCGGCTGTCCGGTAAACCTGCGACGTCGTCCGAAGGGTGCAGCTACGGGCGTGCCCATGCTGACACCAGGGTGCGACCCGTAGAGCAGTCCCATGAGCAGGCGCTTGTCGATTTTAGGCTGTCCCTTGAGCGGGATGCTGCCCTTGGCTCTGCCGCCGGTGAAGTACTTCGCTGCCGCCTGAAGCGTGTGTGGCGATTGCGGTCCGCCCGTCTTGTGCACGAACGGAACAACCGCTTTGGGCACGTCCACTACGACGGAGTCGTGCGTCATGGGCGAGTGTACCTTGCACTTGTCGAAGTATTCTTTGGGCACACCGAGCCCGGCGAGGATGCGTCGTTCGAGCGTCGCCAGGTGGTCACCGAACTCTATCTCACGGCTCATCGCCGCTGCGAGCTGTCGTTCCCTCAGACGTTCAGCGAGCTGTGCAATGTCGTCCGCGAAGGACGGTGGGTTAGTTTTCTTTCGGTCGGTCATGGAACCTGTTTACCCAGGAATTGCACGCGATGTTGGCGTACGCCGCCGTGCATTTGCAGCAACAACCGTGCTCGCAGGGTACCAAGCTGGCCATGATGCGCATGAGCTGGCAGTTCAAACGATGGATGGACGCCCGAATCACCGGCGCCTCTGCGCGTTCAACGTTAGCTATCAGCATACGTCCTTCGCGCTCCGCAAGAATGTTCTGGTGCATAGCGAGCAGCGTGTAGTTGCGGAAGGCGCGCTCCAGTATTTCACGGGAGGCGTCCGGCATCGCGATGAGCTGCTCAGCGAGTTCGTATGTGTGCACAAGCGTATCTCGATTGTGCGGGGCGAGCAGCCATCCAACGAGGCTGTCGGGGTGTCTCATATCGACCGTCACGGCTAACCGCCTTCCTGCTCCATCTTCCGGAGCACCTTGAGTGACATGTCCGCGTCTCCGAGTGCGGTGTGCATGTGAAAATCACTGATAGAACCGAAATAATGTTCGGCCATCTTCTCGAGCTTGTAGCTCTTCCGCGTGCGACCTGCACGTAGGTCAAGATACCGGCAAACGCCGATGAGGTCTATCTTGTGGTAGTGGAAGGGCCATTGTTTCTTGACGTAGGCCTGGCTCCCTGCACGGCCCGGAACATCGGGATGAGCGTGGAGATAGCGCAGAAACGCTTCGTCGAAGCTGACGTTCCAGCCGACGGTGATAATCCACTGCATCTTTTCGTAGAGCGTCGCCATCCAGTCGTAGAAGTGCGTCCATGCCCTGTCGTAGGGCAGCGCGTTTTTGTACGTCTCGCTCTCGTGGTCGTAGACCCACGTGTGGCCGTTGACCTCGATAGCCTGCTTGGCGATAGGGTGGTGCGGTTGTGGCTGGATGAACGTGTGGAACGGCTTCACGCCTTCGCGCGGATTGAGTTCCGCGTCAAGGGGGATAGCGGCCAGCTCGATGATGTCCGCATGTTCCGGGTCGAGCCCGGTGGTTTCTGTGTCGAGAACGATGTATTGGTCCGGCGCAAACGCCATGAGAGTCTCCTAAGCAACCAGGGTGGTGAGTGTTTCTTTCAGTGCTTCGAGCGTGCCGTGGTTTTCTATGACCCCGTCGAGGTCCTCGTCGACAATCTCACGTTGCTCCATCTCGGAGGCGTGGCCGGAGATGCCGGATGATGTGTTGTCTTCTTTCCCGCGTCGTCGGATACGGTAGACTTTGCCGCCCACCGCTTGGAGAAGTTTCACTTCGTTCTTGAAGCGACAATCTGAGACGTAAACAGGGGTAGGGTTGCGCCCCGTTTGTTGTTCAGGGAGGAAACGCTCCTTGAGCACCTCATGCGGTAACACGTGCCACAAGGGGTCGTACGTGATGCCGTGCTGCTGCACTGCACTGGCTCGCTTGATAGCGAACTCGATGTGACACGCATCTTTGAGCGTGCGTGCCCACTCCGTTCCAAGGTGTTGCAGAGCGTAGCGAGCAGACAGGTGTGCGAACCACTCGTCGGGTACACGATGCCCCGCGCAGATAGGGCATTCGACATCGTTCGCGCTTTTATCGATTGCTGTGTCGTACGGTAAAAAACCACAAGACGGACAGCGTACAAACGGCAGCGCCTCATCGGGCTCGTTGCGTAGTTCACTTGGTCCCCAGAGCCTTTCCCAGCTCCAGCCGAACATCCACATACAAAAAATCTTGATGGGGTCCGCAAAAGCTAAGCTATAGAAGCCATGCTCTTGTACCAAGAAACGCCCGGCTGTATCCTTGCCCGAGCCCGCCTCACCGAGGATGCCGATAAACATGTCGCTCTCCGCTACGCGTCCGAGACGTTGAACTTCTTGATGGTCTCCGTCTCTTCGACGATGTCCATGGGCGCTTCAACTTCGATGCGCTTTTTGACGATGGCGATTGCCTCCTCGTCGGTGCAGTTGCCATCTACTTTGTAGGTGACGATGGTCTCTTTGACGACCTTGACTAACTTAGCCATGAGTTTTGCTCCCTTTCGATGTGATGGTCCAAAGACCTTTGATGGGAAAAGCCCGGTGTTGGTGCTTGAGCGTAACGAGAGCGCGGCTGACCTGCGTAGCTGCGGTCACTTTGTCCGCGTGCGAAACCTTATCGCCAGAACTCGCGAGCGTTTTGATGATGGCAGATTCACTGAGACCGTTGGGGTGTTGTCCCAACAGTCGCAGGATGTCGCTGCGCAAATTTTCTTTGTTCACGGGCTCGCCTCTCTTGGTACTTCAGGACCTTTGCTGTCGCGTCTGGTTTCATCTTCAGATACAGCTCCGTGAGCTGTGGGTCTGCCCCGCATCTCCTTTGAAGCGTGTACGCGGGGAACTGCGACTCGTCGTACATCATCGTGTTACCTTCGGCACCCTGCTCCAGCAACCTGCGGAGCATATGGTCGAAGCGATTCGTCGCAGAGATGTCAAGTGTGAGCCTACCGCCAGGAACACCCTGGCAGTAGTCACAACGTTGCGTGCGTGCTGTGACCATGTTGCGGGTCATCGCGTCACACCGTAGAAGCTCGTTAACGTGCTCTCGTTCTCCATTGAGCCGAGCCTCTACCTCATCTTCGTCGGTGTAGATTACGGTACTCGAGACGAACCAGCGCCGACAGGTTTCACAGTAGATTGCAACCGTCGGTTTACCGCGTAAAAGCAACAAGCGCCATTTGCAATCGACGCATGGTTCTATCTCAGAGCATGTCACGCTGCGAACTCCGCAAGCGTGATGTCCAGAGCCCAGGGTACCGGCTTGAGAACTTCAATCTGGTGGTCAGCAAGCCCGCTACGTAGTAGCTCCATGATTTTCCCTGGAATCTGTTCGACTGGGAATTCCTCCATCTTCCGCTTGCCGTCCCCATTGGGGTACCGGATGAAAGCGGTTTGTGCTTTGCGTGTTCTTCGCAACTCCTGTCTTGTCTCCTGGCGATGGTCTTCTTCGGACTTCACATGGGAAATCACGGCGTCGTACTCCTTGCCTGGTTTCGGAGGGTCGCCAATGGCATAAACGGTTTTGCGGTTCGGGATTTGGATGCGAAACACCTGTCGTCCCTGCAACCGGCCATAGAATTGCTTGGCTGACTCCGCTAGAGCTGCTCTCAGCTCTTCCTCTACCTGCACAGGGTCTGCATCGTCGGGATACCCCGCCTGCTGACGAAACTGCTCAACTGCTGCGGGTCTTTTGATGAAGAACTTCATCTGAACCTCTCGTAATAGCCACTCGCTCGACGGACAAACTCGTCGAAGGCTGCCGTTCCTCCTGCGTTAGTTGGAAAACCCAACCGTAAATTGTGGAAGGCGCGACCAAGACCGTAAGCGGCTTGTGGATTGGAAAGCCCCATTTGGTGCTTTTTTGTCTCGACGTACTTGGATACCTGTTCGGAGAACTTACCGGCCTCTCTCAGCGCTATTTCGCTGAATTGCGCCACGTCATCAGCAATAGACTTGGCGCGTTCAACATCCGTCACAACGTTCTTTCCGCTGAGTTCGAGGTCGTCTCCTCCCTGGTCTGCAAGCGCGTCGAAGTCTTCTACTCCTTCTGGAAAATCTCCACGGATACAGAAAAGTGCGAGGGAAAACCCCCACGCACGTTGCTCCAACGATAGCTTTCGATGGGCAATGGTGTAGCGTACGATGATGTCGCCGAACTCACACGATTCAGCGACCATGAACTTCTCTTGGGACGCGAGGAGCTTCTTGTCGTCCGCTTTTTGACCAGCCATGACGCGAACATCATCGATGTTCGAACCAAGAAAGCGACGAGCGGTCGCATCAAGCTCCTTCTTATTCGGACTGGTCATTTCGTTCACGTTCCTTTTCTTGCTTCTCGACCACGCGTCCGGCTTTAGCGATTTTCCCCGCTTCTTTGAGCGTCAACTTGTTCACTAGATTCCGAATAGGAGTGCAGCGCTTGAGACAATTCGGTTGCGTAGCCAGGCAATTGCTTGCGTACCGTTGAAAGAACTGCTTCGGGCAGGAGACCGGAACGCGCACGGATAGGTAGAAGTCAAAGTCAGTGCGCTGTGTGAGGGCGTCGCTAACCTCGATTGGACTGTGGTGCGCACAGTAGAATTGCAGTGTTCCATTCGTAATATCAATCAGCGGCGTCCGTGCTAGTTCTTTGGTTAAGGGTTGCTGAAGCTCAGCGATGCAAGCGGGCAAACCACACCGACTGCATCGTGGAGAAAGAATATCTAGCTCTTCCTCCGTGAGCAGCCGCGCAGGAAAGCGAAAGCCTTCCCACGCTGCTTCTGGTTTTTTCGCCATGTAGCCTCATGTCAGGATTCGATTACCAGTCGCATCGGTACGTACTTGAGCCTTCTGCTTTTCTTCGGCCTGGTCGTGTTTCGCTTCACGCGCGTCCATGCACGGAGGGATGACCTGGGTCTTGTCCACCAGGTAGGGCTCGGCGAGCGCGCCCTCTGCTACACGTTCGACGCCGGGCGGAAACACCTGCCCAGGACCTTCGATGGCCGGATACTTTGACTTCTTGGTGCACCAGCCGCGCCCGATGTGCTTCTCACCCGGTCCCAGGATGGGGTCATAGTTCGTACACTTGCCACACGTTAGTTCGTTCATCATGACGGTCTCCTTACTTGAGCAGCGGGACAACTCCCGCTTTTTCTAGTTGCTTAGCCAGGTCGCTACGTCGAATGGTCATCACCAAACGACTCAATCCATCTGGGATACTACGCGCGTCGGGATATGCCAACATGTGCGTAGTGCCCTTGAACACGAAGCCACGTTGTATTTTGACTTCTTCATGCGTGCCCCACAGAAACCCGTTGTCCCGCAACAGTTCTTGGAACGCAGGTAGCGAGAAGATGACCGCCATCAGCACCTCAGCGGCACCTGCTGCGTCCTCGCCGCCATAGATGAGCAGGTCACCCGTTGCACGGGGGTGACGAAAGACGTACTCCACGTGAGGGAGTAGGTCGGCATCCAGCGGATGACTACTTCCCGCAGCTCCAACAGGCGGTTCGTCCGGGTCCGGTTCGCGGTCCGGGTCGTACATTCGCCAAGGGTCGTGGATGCCTTTTTTCATCGAACTTCACCTATGTGGCAGCAATCGTGCTCGCCAACTTTCCCTTCAGGTAGGGGTCTTCACAGGAAGTATGGACAAACTCCATGTCCGTCCCAAGCTCGATACCTTTTTCAGTGATGCGATTCGGGTTCCGTGCGTTGGGATTGACGCAGATGTATGCGCCAAGCACGCGGTGACCTGCCAGGATAGGCCGACGACAGCGAGCGCAAATGTTGTCCGCGCAGCGTTTCTGCAAGATGTCTACGTGTGCGGGCGGTGCGGGGTCAATGGGCATTGAGGGCCTCCCTTACAGGACGATAGCTTCGTCGGTGATATTTCGTCACGCCATGCGCACGCAGCGCTGCGACGTGTTCCTTGGTCGGGTAGCCCTTGTTCTTGTTCCACCCGTATTTGTTGTAGATGGCATGCAGGTCCAACATCGCTGTGACCTGTGCGTCCTTCGCAAGAAGAGACGCGGCGCCGACTTGCCAGATGTTCTGGTCGGCACCGGCCTCTGCTCTGTATTTGAAACGACACTGACCGAGGTCGGTTTCGCCGTCCACGATGACCTTGTAGTTCTCGTAGAGTCCTGGCAACTCGAGGGCGAGGCGCTCAAGCAGTCGTTGAATGGCGGAACGGAGTGCATCGAACTTTGCTTCTTGTGCACCCAAGCGGTCAACACTGCCGGGCGACATAACGCACAGCTCGTACCCCACGCACTTCGCTTGCACGAGGTCTGAGAGGCGGTGCAAGAGACGTTGGTCAACTTTCTTGGAATCCTGAACGGGAACATCCTTGCCGCGTTCGAACTCGAAGCGCTTGAGGATTGGCTGACGCATCGTGGACTCAAAGGCCACAGCCGCAGCAACCAGGGGAC
>Ga0255047_10001901_pt1 | contig 14394 bp, 13 predicted proteins | sample JV7_2_1_MG_FD_183640 | JGI IMG/M metagenome (GOLD analysis project Ga0255047, IMG submission 183640) | Seawater microbial communities from Jervis Inlet, British Columbia, Canada - JV7_2_1 | ecosystem: Environmental > Aquatic > Marine > Inlet | place: Canada: British Columbia | collected 2016-10-06
ACCGCCCGTTCCTTTTCTGCCTCGCTGTACCGACGCGTCGTCGGCCTGCCAGGCGACATCTCATGTGGCATAACTCCATCCTCGTTTCCAAGGTCAGGAGTCTCCAACCAAGCCAGGGCGGTTCAATCGCTGATGGTGGCGGCTGGTGGTCGTGCTCGGAGCCATTTCTTGAGTGTTTGTTGGAAGCGTTCGACTTTGCCGCAGGTGGTGGGGTGGTTGGGGCGTGAGTGTTTCTGTTCGATGCCGAGGTTGATGAGGTGTTGTTCGAAGCGGTTGGGGCCGGAGTTGCCGCCGCGGGCGAATCGGGCGGTGTAGTAGAGGCCGTTGTCGGACAGGCCCCGACGGAGAGGAGTCCTGCCTTGGAAGCAGAAGCGGCAGTAGGGGGGCAGGCCGCTGACGCGACGGATCGCGCCGAACGGCCCCGCAAGCGAGCGGGCGGGCGGGCGGCGCGCATCGCGCTGCGCGACTCCGGCCCGGCCACGCCCCCCATCTGGCGCGGCATGGAGGGCGGGAGCTACAAGCCGCTCACCGATCATGAGGTCGAGCGGATCCACGAGGCATCACTCCATCTCCTCGAGACGGTGGGGATGGCCGATCCCATCGACGAGTGGCGGGATCGGGTCCTGGAGGCCGGGGGCTGGATGACCGACGACGGGAGGCTCGCGTTCCCGCGGGGCCTAGTGGAGGACTGCATCGCAAAGGCCGGCCGGGGCTTCAGCGTCCACGGTCGCAACCCTCGCCACGATCTCGACGTGTCGGGGTCGCGGGTGCATTTGGGCGGTGGGAGCGCCACCGTCGAGATCCTCGACGTGTACTCCAACCAGTTCCGTGAGACCCAACTGCTCGACCTCTACGACATCACCCGGCTCGAGGACACCCTCGACAACATGCACTTCGTCATCCGAGCCTGCATCGCCCGCGACATGATCGAGGCCGAGGATATCGACATCAACACTGCCTTCGCGATCATGGCGGGCACCTCCAAGCACTTCATCACCAGCTTCTTCCAGCCCGAGCATCTGGAGAGGGCGGTGGCGATGTTCGACATGTCGTTGGGAGGCGACGGTTCGGGCGAGAAGTGGCGCCGGCGGCCCTTCGCTGGAGCGATCGTCACCTTCGTGGTACCGCCGATGCGCTTCGCCCAGGACTCGTGCCGGGTGCTCGACGCGGCGGCGCGAAACGACATGCCGGCGATCCTCCTCTCGTGCACCCAGGCCGGGGCCACCGCGCCCGCATCGCTGGCCGGCACCCTGGCCCAGGGCAACGCCGAGGTGCTTGCCGCCCTGACCGCCATGAACTTGTTCCAGCCCGGCCACCCGCTGTTCATGGGCAGCTGGCCGTTCGTGGTCGACCTGCGCACCGGCGCGTTCGTCGGCGGGTCGGGGGAGATGGGCCTGCTGGCCGCGGGTGCCGCTCAGCTGGCCCGCTTCTACGACATCCCGTCGAGCGTCGCCTCGGGCATGTCGAGCTCCAAGCAGCCCGACCTCCAGGCCGGTTGGGAGAAGGGCTACCTCGCCACCCTCCCGGCACTGGCGGGCGCCAACATGATCACCCAGACCACCGGCATCCTGGCCGACATCATGGCCTGCTCACAGGAGTCCTTCGTGCTCGACACCGACCTGTTGGGCGGCGTCCAGCGCGCCGTGCGTGGCATCGAGGTCTCCGACGAGACCCTCGCCACCGAGGTCATCACCGAGGTCGTCCAAGGCCCCGGACACTTCCTGGGCCATGACCAGACCCTCGAGCTCATGGAGCGGGAGTACGTGTACCCGGAGCTGGCCGATCGCAGCTCCATCGCCGAGTGGATCGATTCGGGCCGCGACATCCGCGAGCGGGGACGGGAAAGGCTTGTCGAGGTCCTGAGCACCCACTATCCGGATCACATCGACCCGGCCGACGACGCCCGCATCCGCGAGGCCTTCGACATCCGCCTCGCCCCCGAGGACATGAGGCCGGGCAACGGCCGTTGGGCCCCGAGCTGAGCGGGCATGAGCTCGACAGCGAGCGTCCTCGTCATCGGCGGCGGCGTGGTCGGCTGCAGCGTTGCCTTGTGGGTGCCTGAAACTCGGTCGTGTCCTTGCGACCAGCAGAAGCGTGGTCTTTCTTGAGGTCCGTTGGCAGGGCCAGCCGCTCGGTTGTTCTCTTCGGGGATTACCTCACTCGGTGATCATCGCTTGAAGGATAGCTGTGATAGTCTACTTTGATGGCGCCTTTGAAGACGACTACAACGTTGCGGGTTCCCAGTGAGTTGCGGGACGAGATCGCCCGGATCGCCGAACAGCGAGGTACAACGATGCTAGAGGTCGTGTCCGACGCTGTGCATCGGCTTGGTCGTGACGAGTGGTGGTCGTCGGTTCGAGATGCGCTCGACGCGCTCAGTCCGACAGAGGTTTCCACATATCAGATCGAGAGCCATCAGTTCGATACTGCGACGGCGGATGGTCTAGATGACCGCTGAGGGGCAGTTCGTTCGAGGCGATGTCTGGTCGGTCGATTTCGGTGCCGATCCCGAGCATCCTGAGCAGGCGTTTCGTCGTCCCGCGTTGATTGTCTCTGACGACCGGCTGCACCATCCGAATCTGAGGATGGTGATTGTGGTGCCCGGTACGTCCACGATTCGGTCGGTCCCGCTGCATGTCGTTGTAGAACCCGACGATGGTATTGGTCTGATCGTGGCGACGGCGTTCCAAGTCGAGCAGGTCCGAGCGGTGTCGGTTGCGCGCCTGGTGGAGCGGCTGGGTCGGCTCGATCCAGTGAACAGACACGCGATAGACGAGATCCTGCGAAACGCCCTCAGCCTGTAGTGGTGTGGCGACTCCGGGGTGTGTCGGTTTGCTAACGGATTGCTAACGGCAGCGAGCGGCAGCAAGCGGTAAACAGAGGCAGCGAGCGGGCGAGCGCCTCGCGGAAGTGCTGGTAGATGCCCGTTGTTGCCGCTCCGCGCCGCTGCCGGCCGGAGTGCGGGCGGTAGTTCAAGCCCCCCCTCCGACACCAGTGTCCATGGCGAACGCGTGAGGAAAGCGCGCAAATAGTGCGCAACTTCATCACGCGTTGATCTTCAGCCGCCAGGCAATTGAGATCGCTGACGTCGGTCCTCCGACACCAGCGAACCGCAGGCCTTGTGTCTGCGGTTTCTGCGTTCAGGAGGCGCGATTGTGACATCGGATGTCGTAATCGCTCACGCTGACAGTCGCCAGTGGGTGGTACGAGATCGCGCGGTTCGGTCCTCCGACACCACGGTTCGCGACTCAGCTAGCGAGTCGCCAGTGCTTGGTACGGGATCGCGCTACTCGGCCCTCCGACACCAGTGTGATGTCGCGAGACATCCCGGACTCCCAGACCCTCACGAGGGGTTCGGGTTTCGTGTTTTGCCGGTGGGTTGGTGGCGGCGGCTGGTGTCGAGGGCCAGGGTGCGGATGGTCTCACCGGTATCGGTGTGGATGATGCGGATGTTGAGGTCAGCGATGAGCATGATGATCGCGGTGTGAGCGAGGTCGCGGCCGATTCCGATCTTGTAGAGCTGTCCGTTGTGGCGCACGGAGACTCTGCCGGCTGTGTCGACAAGGCGACCCAATCACCGAGTCGTCCAGACGTTGAGATCTGTCACGTCGGTCTGGTACGCCGGGCGCCGGGGAACATGTCGCTACCCTGGCGCGTCGTGAACGTCGATGGGGTGCACTACCGCACGATCTGGACCGAACCGGACGATCCGGGTGCGGTCCATGTGATCGACCAGCGGGAGCTGCCGTTCTCGTTCTCGACTGTGCGGCTGAAAACTGTCAACGAGATGGCAACGGCGATCGGCAACATGACGGTGCGGGGAGCAGGGCTGATCGGTGCGGCCGCAGGCCATGGAATGGCCCTTGCTGCTCGGGCTGCGAGAGACTCGCCCGACCCGGCCGCAGTCATGACCGCCGCAGCGCAGCAACTCAAGGCGAGTCGCCCAACCGCCGTGAACCTAGAGTGGGCGGTGGAACGAGTTCTCTCCGTGGTCGGAACCTTCGCGGGTGCGGCCCTCGTCGAGCGGGCCGAGGCCGAGGCAGCCGCGATCACCGACGAGGACGCCGAGATGTGCACGGCGATCGGTCGTCACGGCGTGCCGCTGCTTGAGGCCATCTACGCGACCACCGGCGAGACCGTCAATGTCCTCACCCATTGCAACGCGGGCTGGCTCGCCTTCGTCGACCACGGCACCGCCACCGCACCAATTTACGAGGCACACGATCGGGGCATCCCGGTGCATGTGTGGATCGATGAGACCAGGCCCCGCAACCAAGGTGCCCGCCTCACCGCATGGGAACTGGGCCAACACGGGGTACCCCACACTGTGATCGTCGACAACGCGGGCGGCCATCTCATGCAGCACGGCGACGTCGACATCGTCATCACCGGCACCGACCGCACCACCTTCACAGGCGACGTCGCCAACAAGATCGGCACCTATCTCAAAGCCCTGGCTGCTCAAGACAACGACGTACCCTTCTACGTGGCCGTGCCATCATCGACGATCGACTGGACCACTCGCGACGGGGTACGGGGTACCCCGATCGAGGAACGGGATCCGATCGAGGTGACCCACATCGAAGGCGCAGTCGATGGTGGCGGGACCGCCCTTGTCAGACTCGTGCCGGAGGCCAGCCCCGCCGTCAACTATGCCTTCGATGTGACACCAGCACGTCTCGTGACCGGACTGATCACCGAACGCGGCGTCTGCGCGGCCTCCGAGGGCGGAGTGCGCGGCCTCTTTCCGGAGTGCCGAACGAACCTACGACCAGGGAGCGAAGAGTGAGCAATCCGGAGGGGGGTGGCTGAGGTGGAGGATCTCTGGAGTGACAGTGAGGCCGCGGGCTACACGCCCCACGGCCCGATCGGTGAGTGCGTCTACTGCAGCCGCCTGATCGGATCCGATCCGTCTCTCGTGCTCCACGGCGGGGGTAACAGTTCGGTAAAGCACCCCCGCCCGGACGTCACCGGCGGCACCGTCGACGCGATCCATGTGAAGGGCTCCGGCTGGGACATGGCCTCGCTCGGGGTGGCCGGTCTGGCTCCGCTGGACCTGGACCGGCTGCGCGACCTGCTGGCTCTCGATGCTCTGACCGATCCCGACATGGTCAGGGAACTGGCCGCTGCGAAGCTCGATCCCGCCGCCCCCAACCCATCGGTCGAGTCTTTGCTCCACGCCTTTGTGCCCCACCGAGCGGTCCAGCATTCCCACGCAGATGTCATCGTCACCCTTACCAATCTTGGCCGTGGCGACGAGGTGGTGCGGGAGGTGTTCGGCGACGATGTTGTCGTTATCCCCTATGTGATGCCCGGTTTCGAGCTGGCCCGCGCGGTGCGGGAGATGTGGCCCGACCAGGCCCACGATGCCACCACCGGGATGGTGCTGCTCAACCATGGCCTGTTCACGTTCGGTGACGACTCGGCAACCGCGTACCGGCGCCATATTGAACTGATCGGGCGCGCCGAAACCTGGCTGGCCAGAGAAGCTCCGGCGGCCACCGAGGTGCCGGCGGCGCTGCCCGAGGTGCTAGTCGAAGAGCTCGCACGGTTTCGGGCCGGGATCGCGACCGCCGCCGGTCGCCCGATGATCATGTGCCGCCATGCCGACTCCGCGGTGGCCCGGTTCGTCTCGCGCGACGATCTCGCCTCGGTCGCGTGCCGCGGACCTCTCACCCCAGATCACGTAGTCCGAACAAAACCGCTACCGATGATCGGCGCCAGGGTCGACGTACTGGAACGCTACGGCGACGAGTACCGCGCGTATGTCGAGACCCATCGTCATCGGGCCCGCACCGAACTCACCGAGATCGACCCCGCGCCGCGGATCGTGCTCGACCCCCGAGTCGGCATGTTGGCGATCGGTGGCACAGCCACCGACGCCCGCATCGCGGCAGACATCTATCACCACACGATCCCTGTCATCACCCGAGCCGAGGACGACCTCGGTGGTTACGTAGCCCTGCCGCCCCATGACCTTTTCGACATGGAGTACTGGGCTCTCGAACAGGCGAAGATCAGGCTTGCCGGTCCCTCGCCTGAGCTGGCCGGGTCGGTGGCGTTGGTCACCGGTGCTGCGTCCGGGATCGGTCGGGCCTGTGCGAAGGAACTGAGCGGGCGGGGGTGCGCGGTCGTCGCTCTCGATGTCGACTCGGCCGTCGTCGATGCCGGCGATGACGACAACTGGCTGGGCCTCATCACCGATGTGACCGACGCCGCGGAGGTCAATGCTGCGATCGGGGCCGGGATAGAACGCTTCGGCGGGATCGACATCGTGGTCTTGGCGGCGGGTGTGTTCGGTCGGTCCACGCCCCTCGAGGATCTCGCTGAGGACGAATGGCGGCGGGTGATGGCGGTCAACGTCGACTCGGTCCAATCGCTGTTCAAACAGCTCGCACCGCTATTGGCGCTGTCGCCCATCGGGGGGCGGGTCGTGGCGATCGGCTCGAAGAACGTGCCTGCTCCCGGCATTGGTGCGGCCGCCTACTCGGCGTCGAAGGCGGCACTGCAGCAGCTGTGCCGTGTGGCCGCGCTTGAGTGGGCCGACGCCGGAGTGCGGGTCAACAGTGTGCACCCCGATGCAGTGTTCGACACGGGGCTCTGGAGCGAGGAACTCATCGTCGAGCGGGCAGCCGGGTACGGCCTCACTCCAGAGGAGTACAAACGCCGCAACCTCCTGTCGATCGAGATCACTGCGGCGACGGTCGCCAGGTCGGTCGTGGCGTTGTGCACCGACGACTTCGCGGCCACGACCGGTGCCCAGGTGCCGATCGACGGCGGCAACGACCGCGTTATCTGATTGCGTTGGTGCCGGAAGCTCGGTCGTGGCCGCTAGCGCGGTTTCGTCGGGCCTGGTGTGGAGGCCTGCTTGCGATGGCGCGCGGCGTTGAATACGGCGTACGCGCCGCACCGGTCGCAGTCGACGTCGTTGCCGTAGCAGCAGAATGTTCGCTCGAACACCCCGCCCTCGCCGACGTAGAGCGGCAGCATGGACTTCAGGGCGCAGTTGTCGCCGGTGTGATCGGCACAGTGGTCCGCCTTCATCAGGTCGAGGGTGGCCGGGCTCACCTTGACCAGGGTCGGGTACCTCTCTTTGAGCGATATGACCCGATCGATCACCTCGTCACGCTCTTCGTTGGTATCCCATGCCAGAGCGCTGCGCTCGCCGTCGCTGGGGACGTAGAAGGTGAAGGCGACGCCGTCGACGGGCCAATCGGCCACCGCTTCGACGAATCGCTCGACGCTCGGCGCGTTCTCCTTCGTGATCGCCATCTGGATCATCACGATCGTGCCGTCGTCATGGTCACGCTCGCGGATCGACCGCTCGACCCGCGCGAAGACACCTTGGCCGCGGATCGTGTCGTTCTCGTCAGGAGGGCCGTCGAGCGACACGGTGACGAGGCGACCCGGTGCGCGCGGAATCCCGTAGGTTCCGTTCGTCACGATCGAACTGTGCTCGAAGAGGTCCATCGCGCCCAGCACGAGCTTGCGCCGGATCATGGGCTCGCCGCCCATGAAGAGCATGGTCTTGATCCCGTGCCGATCTCGCAGGACCTCCAGCTGATGGAGCATCGTGGCGTCGTCCATCTTGTCAACGGACGCGTTCGGGTTCTCGTCACGGAACACGAAGCAGTGGGTGCACTCGAGGTTGCACCGATTAGTCACATTGACGAGTGCCGCCGGGAACGTTCGGGTCCCGAAGTCGGTGGGCTGGGCTGGTGCGGTCATCGGACTCCTCCGACAGTCATAACAGGATGCGAGGCCTGCTGTCGAGTTGACAGGTCCGGCTGGGGGCGGGGGATTGAGATGGGCCGACCAGCTGGTGTCCCATTTCCCCAGGGCCGAGTGTCTATCCGCTCTGGCGGCGCGATCGTGACATCGGGTGTCGTAATCGCTCACGCTGAGTCGCCAGTGGGTGGTACGGGTATCATCAACTCGCCCCTCCGACACCAGTGTCAACGGAACCGCGTAGCCCTACTTCGTGTAGGGCTACGTTCAATTTCGGGGCGCCTCTGAATTCAATCTCCAGGTGGTCGCCGTGGACTTCGACGGCGGGCACGAACTCGTCGAGCAGGGTACGGCGTTCGTTGTCGGTGGCTGCATCCCATATGGTGTCCCAGTCGAGTTCGGTGAGTAGTTCGAGGACTTGTTCGAACTGGTCTGCGAGGTCGGTTGGTTCGGGTTCGGGGTCGATGATGGCGTTGAGTGCGTCGATTCGCTTGGTGATGCGTTGTTCTTCTTCGTGGAAGCCGTCGGGGCTGATCTTGTCGTCGTAGAACAGTTGCAGCAGTTTGCAGCGTTGCGTTTCGCATTCGGTGATCTGGTGGCGTCGGTCGGCCTGGAGCCCGTTGGTAGAGCGGCCGGGGATTCGACAGCCAGTGCCGCGGTTCCCGCCGCGGTAGATGCGTTGGCCGCGTTCGTTGGTGTCGACCGATGCGAGGCGGCCACACTCGCCGTTCAGCGATATGGTTGTGCTGAAAAGGCGCCTGCAGGTTCAGCCCCCTCTCGCGCCACGCGGAACAGTGATTGCGCTTGCCAACTCTGGCACAGTGACGCTGCACGAGGCGGCTGGTGAGGCTCCATGTACTCAATCGACCCGATAAAGGACGACTTCTTGTTCCTGCAGTACGATGGCAGGCACTGGCCTTCGGCAGCGAACGCATGGCTGATCAAGGACCCAGACGGGCTGATCCTGATCGACACGGGCCTGAACAGCGAGGCCTGCTTTGGCGGGCTAACTGCGCGCATCGAAGAAATCGGTCACCGGATATCGGATATCCACACAATTCTGCTGACCCATGGCCATACCGATCACATCGCCGGCATTAATGCCATCCTCGAGTACACCCAGCCGAGGATCTATTTGTCCCGGAGCTGTATCGCCGAGGCCACCGATCAGGCGACGCAGGAGCGCAACATACTGCCGCCAGAAGTCAGGGCCATCGTTCCCGCATTGCGCAGCTACGACGTCCTCGACAATTTCCGACAGACTTGCGGCGAATGGCAACTAGACGCTGGCGATCTCTTGCCCATCGAGGACGGTGAGGTGCTTCAATTCGGCCGTTACCGCCTAGAGGCCATCAAAACGCCCGGACACAACGTGGGCCTCATGGTGTTTCGCGAGCCTTCCCTGAAGTTGATGTTGACCACGGATCTGTTTCGCTCCTCCGGGCCGGGAAGCCGTCTTCCCTGGTACTCGACCAATTCCGGCGGCGTATCCAGGTACCTCGAAAGCCTCGATCGGATCAAGGAAGTCGACATCACTGTTGCTTACCCCTCCCATGGTGCGCCGATCGAGGACTACCACGCCGCGCGGGAGCTGACCCGGGCGGTTATCCTGGACCGGGATCGAAAAATCCAGCACCAATTGAAGTCCGGTGCGAAACGCTGCGCGGAGCTGGATGCGGTACTGTTCAGCGACCGGCTCATGGAACACTGCCCATGGTTCTCCAGCGTCACGCATGCGCATCTGTGTCGGCTCCAGACAGAAGGCACAGTGCGTCAGACGGGCGATCTGTTCGTGCTGACCTGAAACCGGGGTCATTTGCAGCGGCGGCCGCGCCTAGGCCGGAGAGGGCCCCCCGGAGGTCATATCCGGCAAACTCAACCTCCCCGGGTTGGCGGGGGCAGGCGTGGCGGTGCGATTCGTCGACACCGAAGATCCAGACGGTGAATGGGGTCGCTCATGGGGCGGCATCCTGCTCATCCGGAGCGTCGACGGCCTGGTGAGCCGCTCCATTGACCTGATGGATGCCATCGATGCCGACGGCAACTACGTCGACATCACCCGACTCCCGGCGAGCGGGATCGTCATTGACGAATGAGCGCTGCGATCAGCCGTTGACCTGCCGAGATCGATGCGGGCCGGCGACGGGCGGCCCGATTGTCCAGATACCTTGATCTCTGTGTCTGTACCTGACGGGTTGCTGGAGGTTGGGCGGATCGGGCGACCGCACGGCATCCGCGGAGACATGTTTCTCGACCTCACCACCGATCACACCGAGCGTGCTCAGCAGGGCAGCCGGCTGTGGGCCCGCGATCGTTGGTTGACGATCATCCAGTCGAACCCATCGAACAAGCGCTGGCGCGTCCACTTCGAAGGTGTCGACGACCGCAACGCAGCCGAGGCATGGACCGGCCTGAAAGTTTTCGCCGAGCCGATCGAGGATCCCGATGCGCTGTGGATCCACGAACTGATAGAAGCCAACGTGATCGAGGTCAACGGCATCGACCGTGGCCGGTGTGTCTCGGTGGTCTCCAATCCGGCCTCCGACCTGCTCGAACTGCAGTCGGGCGCCCTGGTGCCGGTCACGTTCATCACGTCGGTCGAACACACCATGTCCGGCACGTTGATAACGATTGATCCTCCCGAGGGTCTGTTCGAGCTGAACGACTGAGCCCCGGCATGCGGATCGACGTATTCACGCTGTTTCCGACGCTGGTCGATGGTTTCTGTTCCGAGAGCCTGCTCGGCAAGGCGCGCGGGTCGGGTCTCGTCGATCTGCGCCTCCACGACCCGCGTCAGCACACGACCGACGTGCACCGAACGGTCGACGACTCACCCTTTGGTGGTGGCGCAGGCATGTTGATGCGTCCCGAACCGCTGTTCGACAGCGTCGAGGCCGCTGCCCCGCCGCGTCCACTCTTCCTGCTCGGTCCGGGAGGCCGCCGATTTGATCAGTCGATGGCACGCGAGTTGGCCGAACTCGACGGGTTCAGCATGCTGTGCGGCCGCTACGAGGGTGTCGATCATCGGATCCGCCAGCACCTCGTCGACGGCGAACTCAGCGTCGGCGACATCGTGTTGAACGGGGGAGAGGTGGCGGCCTGTCTGGTGATCGAGGCCGTGACACGACTGCTGCCCGGTGCGATGGGCAATGCCGCCAGCCCTGTCGACGAGAGCTTCGGTGCCAGCGGACTGCTCGAAGAGCCGCATTTCACGCGCCCCGCCGATTTTCGGGGCTGGGATGTGCCCGACGTGCTGCGCAGTGGAGATCACGCCCGCATCGCCCGGTGGCGACGGGCCCAGGCCCTCCACCGAACACTCGCGGCGCGTCCCGACCTGATCGAAGCCCGCGGGGGAATCTCAGATGATGAGCGTGCCCTGTTGGAAGAGTTCCCACCTGTCCCGTATCCTTGATCGGTCCCCGTAGCTTCGATCACGGGGGCCATCGAAGCCACGGCAACCGTGCCCCAAGATCTGAGAGAACGCCATGAAGACGACAGACCTCATCGACCAAGACTCGTTGCGCGACGACATTCCCGAGTTCTTTCCTGGCGACGAACTCAAGGTTCACGTGCGCGTCGTCGAGGGCGGCAAAGAGCGCGTCCAGGTCTTCCAGGGCAACGTTCTCAGGCGCCAGGGCAGCGGCCTACACGAGACATACACGGTCCGCAAGCTGAGCTACGGCGTCGGCGTCGAGCGCACCTTCCCGATTCATGCGCCCACCGTGCAGAAGATCGAGGTCACCAAGCGCGGCGACGTGCGCCGCGCCAAGCTCTATTACCTGCGCGACCGCATCGGCAAGGCCGCCAAGGTCCGCGAAAAGCGCGAATTCTGAGTCACTGACTCACCGGTCACTGACTCACCCTCGGGCGTCGAACGCTCCGCTGTTCACCGAAACATCGGAGCTGCGCGCCATGCAAGACTTGTCAAATCGAGCCCTCGGGCAATGGGGTGAATCGCGAGCCGCCGCCCACCTGCGATTTCTTGGGTATGGCATCATCGATCGCAACTGGCGGCCGCCCGAGCGTGAGCTGCGCGGCGACCTCGATCTGGTCGCCCGACTCGACGACCTGATCGTGTTCTGCGAGGTCAAGGCGCGCCGCAACTCCCGTTTCGGTGGCGGCGCGGCGGCGGTCGACCGCAACAAACAGGAGCAGGTTCGTCGGCTCGCCGAGAGCTGGCTCCGACAGCACGATCTGGCCCACCTCGATGTGCGGTTCGACGTGATCGCGATCGACGGCGTGACGTTGACGCATCACCCGGCCTCGTTCTGACGGCGCTGACGATGCTGACGATGCCAGAACTCGGCTACGACCAGATCGCCCAGACGACCAGCCCGAGCGTCGCCAGTGACGTGACAGCCAGCAGGGCGTGATCGATCGGGCGGGCCCTGAACTTCTCGTGTGGGTTGAAGCCCATGGCTATCAGTATTGCCGCCGGCGGTGGATTAATGTCACGATCATGCGGCACGCGATGAGGATCGGGGTGTTGATCGCCGGCGCGACGTTGGTCGGTGTCTGTAGCGCGGTGACCGTCGGATTCGCAGCACCGCCGATCACCGATCCGCCAGCGGGCGACTCGGGGACCGTCACGGGAGGCGGCGACGTGGTCGACGCGACTCCGGTCACGCTGCCGTTGGCTCCGGTCCCCGTTGGGTGTTCGGCACCGAGGATGCCGCACATCGTGTTCGTGGGCACCGTGGTCGATCGCGACTATCGCACGGTTCGCTTCGAAATCGAACGGATTCGGAGTGGACGATCCGATCCGTTCGGGTCGGGAAATCTGATCGATGTGCGGTTCGGCTTGGATGCGCAGTACTTGAAGGCCGATGCCACCTATCTCGTGTCCGCCGTGGTCGATCCCGACCTCGGGCTGCTCGTCTCGCGGGCGACCCCGCCGATCGATCACTTCGGCGGCGACGAGGTGATCGGTGTGTCCGAGACCGACGTGGACTGCCCCGTGTTCGAGGACCCGATGCGCACCCTGCACGTCGACGGCACGCCGGTCGAGGCCAGCATGCTGGAACCGTTTCTCGACGCCAGGATGCAAATTTTCGGTGCCCTGCTGATCCCGTTGGGCATCGCCGTCGGCGTGATCTTCCTGCTCGCCATGTTTCGGCTCAGCCTGGCAGCGCTGTTCCACAGCATCGTCAGCGGAGGCCAACGCCGGGTCAGCTGAGCGCTGCCAGAACTTCCTGCTGGGCGGCCTCGAAGTCACCGAGCGCGATCTGTTCGGCACCGGCGCCGTCGATGCAGCGCACCAGGATCCCTCCGACGACCTGTTCTCCGGTGACATGTTCGAGCGCTACGCCGTATGCGGCGAGTTGGCGCCGATAGCGGGCGATACGTTCATGGCGTCGCGACCCATCGCTCCAGTCGTCGGTCTTGTAGTCGACGATCACGTATCCCTGTTCGGTGCGCACCAGCAGATCGACGTAACCCTCGAGCAATCGGCTGCCCGTCGGTGCGGCAACGAACAGCTCGCGATGATGTTCGCGGTCGACGGCCGCTCGCACGATCGGCGCCGCCAGTGCCGATCGTGCCAGTGAGGCGACCAGCGCTTCGACCCCATTGATGCCCTCGGCAGCGCACTGGGCGGCGGCGAGCGTGTCGACGTCGTGCCCGGTTCGCAGATCGGTGAACTGCAGAACGCCGTGCACGGCCCGCCCGACTGCGGTGCCATAGCGGCCGCGCTGCCACGCAGGCAGGTCGAGGTCGACGGGATCCTTGGCGAGGCCCGAATCGGCTGTTGCATCGGGATCGGTGGCGGCCAGCGAGGTGAGTTCTTCGGCCAGCCGGGTGGCGCTGACGGTCGGAAGCCATCGGGCGGCGGTGACAGCCCGATCGCGTTCGGCCGCCCACTCGGCTTGGTCGGCCCACCGCAGCGTTGCGTGATCGGGCCGGGTGATCGTGTAACCGCCCGGTGACGCCTTCAACGGCTGTGCCAACGCCTCCGCGCCTCCGGCGTGCAGGAGGGAGGCGTTTGTGGCGCCGGCGGCGATCTCGGTTGGTCCGGGGAGGCGGTGGAGCGACACCACCAGGTGGTCGACGGCGCGGGTACAGGCCACATACAGCAGCCGTCGCCGCTCGGCGTCGCTCATCTGCTCGTCGAGTGGCTTGAAATCTTCGTATGTCTGGTCGCCGTGCTTGTTCGAGATCGTCCAGGTGTTGCCTGGCCACACCACCGAGTTCGAGAACGTGGGGGTCGGCTTGGTCGTCAGGCCGGACACGACGGTGATCGGGAATTCGAGCCCCTTGGCAGCATGGATCGTCATGATCCGAACCGCATCGTCGTCGTGTTCGGGCAGGATCGTGTCGGCGTTGCGGCTTTCGCTGGCCATCAGGTTGACCCACCCCAGATACCGCCGCAATCCGTGCCCCCCGGCGTCGCTCCACGACCGGGCTTGATCGACGACGTAGCGCACGCGACGCCATACATCGCGAGCATCGGGACTGTCGAGGGCGGCGTCGAGCAGACGTCGTTCGTCGATCAGCGCCGCCAGCAGGTCTGCCGGGGTGAGCCAGGTGCTGCGGTCGGCCAGTGAACGGAGGTGCCCGATTGCCTTGCCGACGGGGTGATCGGCGAGATCCCCTGGCGGATCGGTCCAGATCGACCAAGCCCCACCTCGCGCCTTCCAGTCGTACAGCTCGACATCGCTGCAGCCATAC
>Ga0255047_10001902_pt1 | contig 14386 bp, 13 predicted proteins | sample JV7_2_1_MG_FD_183640 | JGI IMG/M metagenome (GOLD analysis project Ga0255047, IMG submission 183640) | Seawater microbial communities from Jervis Inlet, British Columbia, Canada - JV7_2_1 | ecosystem: Environmental > Aquatic > Marine > Inlet | place: Canada: British Columbia | collected 2016-10-06
TGCTGGAGTGCTCGATGGGCATCAGGCGCCGGAGGCGACACCGGATTCGTGGGCATCAAGTGATGCCGGCGACATGGCGATATGGCTTGTGCGTCTTGAGCCTGGAGCCTCATGGGATCTTCCGACCGCGCCCGCAGGCGTGAACCGCATGCTCCACTTCTTCGAGGGTTCAGCGGTCACAGTGGACGGCGCGGAAGTCTCGTCGGGTCACGGGGTGAGGCTGAAGCCCGATGTGGAGGTACCGATCACCAATATCGGTGAACCTGCGGAGTTCCTGCTGTTGCAGGGCAGGCCGATTGGTGCACCTGTGTTTCAGCTCGGACCATTCGTGATGAACACGCCCGATGAGTTGCAGCAAGCCTTCGATGACTACCGCACGACCGGTTTCGGCGGTTGGCCGTGGTCACGTCGTGATCCGGTTCATGACCGGACTGAGGGACGATTCGCCCTCCACGCCAATGGCAACATCGAACACAGGGACATGCAGACAGCTGCGACGGAGTCCTGACCAGGCCGCCGATCGCGCCTTAGCCCTGAACAGTGGCCGCGATGGGGATCTCGATCTCTTCGCCTGCTTCCGTCACCGCTGAGACGTCGAATGTCACGGTGATACCGGTTGGCGAGTTGGACGTCGTGAGCGGTTCACCAACCCGGACAAGTGTCGTCTCACCCATCGGATTCCACGGCAGGGCCATGTGTTGCTCACCAGAATCGAAATCCAGAGCTCCATTGGAAGGCGTGTAGAGCGCAAGAGGGAACTCCACACCGTCGAATACGACAGCAACTTCCACTCGAGCACCAAAGCCACCTTCGATGTGCCATTGGATCGAGCCGTATCCATTTCCGAAGGCCAACTCGTCGATGACCACAACAGTGGAGTCATCGACTCGGATCCTGTGGTTCGTGATCACGCTCGGCACGTCAGGGTGCAGGGTGAGGACGTCCGTGGCATCGACTATCTCTCCGGGAAGCGTCGCTGTGACGACAGCGTTCTGCGGGTCAAACACTTGGCTCAGCCCAACCGTGACTCCGCCAATTGCGGTTCGCGCCGTGTGTTGATACACCATTGACGCTTCGGACCCATTGGAGGTGATCGTCCACATCGCGACATCGACAGTGCCGGCAGATTCTGGCTCGGCGCCACCGACCACAGCAGAGGACACGACCAGTGCCGTCGAGTCCTGGGCTGCGGTCATCACATCGACTCGCATGGCAACATCGCCCGAGACAGCGACGTAGCCCTCTGGAAACCCCGTCGCCTCCGCGGTTGGGAGCACTTCGGTCGTCAGTGGTGTATCCGTTGCCAAGAGATCCTCGTCCGGAGCATTCACGATCGAGAGGATGATGAAGACGGCCGCCACAAGAGCACCGATGACGGCTGCGGCGACAGGGATCTTCCACGGTGCCTCGACCCCATCCTCTGGATCGCGGTTGCTGTAGGGCGATTTCAGGAGCTCCTCAAGGTTTGAGTCGCTCATCCGAACCTCTCGACGGACACGGGGTATGAACCAGGAATCTCGATCCACTGAACTCCGTGTGCTCTGAAGGTCATCACCTCAGGCAAGTCGTCGCCGACCCATGTGAGATTCACACTTGGCCGTCCTTCGGCCGAGAAGTTGGCTGATCGCCAGCCAGCTCCCGCGCCCTCGACAAAGAACGTGATGTCTGAGGAGTCCTCGGCAACGAGCTCAATCTGCACGATTACCGAGTCACCCTGATCCGAGATATTGAGGAGGTGGGCCTGCACGCCATCGACGATCTCTGCGGTGGGCGACTGTTGTGACAGTTCGAAGTGCGTGTCGAGTGATGCCTTGATCAACGGATCGATGATCTCGACCGACACGACATCGCTCGCATCGACACCCTCGGGGAGTTCGAATCTGGCGATCCGAACATCGGCATTCGCCGGTCCACCCTCGAACCGATCAGACTCGGTCGCGACGACCCATGTCTCTGGGAAGATGCCAGCCAGTTCTTCGTTGTGTATCTCACGTGTGTTCCGGAAGCTGCGAACGAAGATGGGCGGAAGCCCCTCGGTTGGCGCGATCGATATGAGGTCGTACTCGATGGCGAGCCCGGTACCGGAGCTGACAACAGATGTCGGGACGAGTGCCGTCGACGCAATGAGTGTCTCGTCCGGGTCAACGAAGTACTCACTTGGTGGCAGCGTGGTTGTCGCCACATTCTCTGGCGGGAGCGACGTGGCATCGTCCGTGGTGCGGACCTCCTCAATGACCCGCACACCGATTCCTCCGGCGGCAAGCACGCCGATCAGGAAGGCAACAATGGTGAGTGCAATGGTCTTTCCGTTCACACCGCGGAGGTTACGGCGTTGTTCAGCCTCAGAGACACTGGATCTAGGCTGCGTGCCATGACGAGCAAGCCGTCGAGCCTCAACAGATACAGGGCCTCCGTCGACAGAGCTGTGGACCTCACACCGGCGAGCCGCAACCGTGTCGTTGACACGTGGCGGGTCATCGCCCTTCTGGTCGTGGTGTGCGGCCATTGGCTGGCCGCCTCGGTGTGGGTGGAGCCTGACGGCTCCCTCACCGTGATGAACACCCTCGAGTGGATCCCGTACGCAGGTTGGTTCACATGGGTTGTCCAGGTCATGCCGGTTTTCTTCTTCGTCGGCGGCTATGCCAACGCCAGGGCTCTCGAAAGCAAGACGACGAATCGCAGAAGCTGGATCACGATCCGATTCAGACGCCTGTTCTCGCCTGCCGTGCCCGTGATCTTGGTGTGGACGCTCCTCGCTCTCGTGCTTCGCAACTTCATTGACGCAGATCTCGTGTACGCGGGTGTTCTCAACGCAACGTTGCCACTGTGGTTCCTCGCCGTGTACCTGACACTCGTATCGATTGCTCCTCTCACTTATGCGTGGTGGAAGAGGTCGGGTTTCGTATCCATTGCCGTCCTCGCTGCCGCAGCACTCGCTGTGGACATTGCCTCCGTTCGTTTCGATGTCACAGGTGTCAGATGGGCAAACCTCGTCTTCGTATGGGCGACGGTGCACCAGCTCGGCTACTGGTGGGAGGCACGGGACCGCACTGACAGTGCCCTCACTCCGCTACGAGCGCTTCTGCTTTCAGGGGGCGCACTCGGGACGCTCATCGCTGTCACAATCGTGGAGTGGTATCCGGTTGCCATGATCACGATCCCAGGGGCAGGGCCGAACAACGTGACGCCACCGACATCTGCGATGACGTTGCTCGCCCTCATCCAAATCGGTGTGATCCTCGCGACCGTTGGACCAGTTACTCGGTTGGCATCCCGACGACCTCGGTGGAAGGTGGTGGTTGCGGTTTCAGGGTTCATGATGACCATCTACGTTTGGCATCTCACGGCACTCTCCCTCTCTCTTGCGGTTGGGATCTTCACACTCGACGGTGCTGCGTTCTCCATCGAGCCCGGAACTGCTGCGTGGTGGTTGACACGGCCGATCTTCTATTTGGTGCTTGCCATCGTCACCGGCTTACTCGTGATGGTGTTCGCACGTTTTGAACAGGACATCGACGCAACCACACATAACAGACCAATGATCCTCGTCATGATCGCAATGACGGCCACGATTACAGCCCTTGCCGCGACTGCGTTCATACACCTTGTCGAGAGTGACGCATCGATCAACTGGTGGATCCCTGCCCTCGCAGTTGCCGCAGCCATCGGTATGCATGCCTATCCGGCGGGTTGGCGTCGGCAGACCACGGCAGCCGCAGGGGTCAACGAGTAGGGTCGTCGTACCAACGAACCCAGGGAGGGCGTATGACGGGGGTATTCCAACGATCTCACGCGAGATTTGCCGGCATCGCGTTCCTCGTCGTATCGACCGCTGCTGCGTTCGTCGCGACCGCCGCCCCGGCCCGTGCCGAAGAGGAGATCGAGTTCCGCATCGTCGGCTTCGGTGACAAGACCTGCCGTACCGGTTCGAACAGGCTCAGCAGTAGTTCTGCTGAGCCCTTTCAAGTTGAGGCATGCGCGGTCGAGTTCGGTGACGGGCTTCCGGACCGGATGCTGACGGCGATTGTCGCTCATGCAGATGGGACATCCGAGGAGATCGTTGTTACCACCGGTTCAGATGGGAGCGTCATCTTTGAGGTCGTCCCAGTGGATGCGGGAGTGACGACGGTCACGATGTGCAATGAGGGCGGTTGTGACCACGGAGTCCTCGAGTTCGAGGCGGACAGCCCGCCCCTTCCGCCGGTCGTCGCGTCGTACCTCGGCCCAACGGACGACATGGGAGAATCGGAGCCTATCTCCGACGGCTTGGACGACTTCGACGATCCGTACACAGGCGGCCCCGCAGCGTCGGGGAGCGGTGACCCCGCAATGGACATCGAATCCTTCCGCTATTTGGGAGTCGCGGACGGTGCGGCACGTTTCGAGATCACGACCCACGGGGACGCATTCTCGCTGTTCTCAAGCAACCATCCCATGGTGCAGGTATCGATGGCCATCACCACACCTGACAATGCACGGTATCTGCTCACCTATCGCGTCTCGGGAGGTGTTGTCGAAACATACGCCCAATCCGACGGAGCGCCCCTCGACGGCGTCGTCATTGAGATAGAAGAGGGATCACTCATCCTGATCGCCTCAGGTGTTGATGTTGTCGCGGGGTCGGTACTGCGCGCTGGAACGTGGCTGATCCTCGACGACTCGAACTCCGGCTATCAGGACTTCGCCGACGGCACCGCTGTACCGGCTGCTGTCGAAGAGCAGGAACAAGAAGCCGCTCCCACCGACACCGAGACCGGCACCGAAACGGAAACTGAGACGGAGACACCGTCCGAGAGCGAAACAGGATCGCCTCGAGCTGCAGCGGACGACACGTCCGAGGGTGGCATTCCACTCTGGGTGCTTATTGCCTTGCTTCTCGCCCTGGTGGGCGTAGGCGCGTACGCGTTCACACGGACACGAACGAAACCCGAGAGCCCAGCTCCACCACCGCCGACGCCACCTTCTGATCCGAAAGGACCAAAGACGTACAGCGCCGAGGACCGCGAAGCCCTCCAAGAGGTCTACAAGGGCGCCAACGACGCTGGATTCAAGGTCGTCGGAATCTCAGAAATCACCCAGGTCGAAGACGCATTGGCAGGGAGCAAGGACAAACCCGTCGTCATCGGCAAGGCCACAACGATAAAGGTTGGCGTCACCGCTGACGGATCGTTGGTGACTCCGGGCGACGCCGCAGCAACGTCGACGCTGTCGGTCGAGGTGAAACCGAGTGTCGAGTTCGACTCCAAAGGCGACGAGCACATCGTGTGGAGCGCCCACACGCGCGAAGTCGACGGGGCAACCAAGGGCCTGAAGACCACCCGATCGGGCCCGAGCGCTGCCGAGTGGGAGGCCAAGGTTGACGGACGATCAGATACAGAGATTGGCAACGACCCCGAATTCAAGGACTGGGTCGTCAAGTCCATGCCGGACAACCCCGCCGAGGCCGTGCGCACCGCGCTCGAAAAACGCTAGCGCGCTTCGTTGGGTCCAGCGGCACGTGAACCGATAGGGTGTCGGGATGCACAATCTCATCGGCAGCTGGAAACTCATCGACTGGACCGTCGAGATGGAGGGAGACCGCGTCATCAAGCCATTCCGCGGGCGCGCGACAGGCGTTCTCACCTATACCGATGAGGGCCGGATGGTGGCATCCCTGATGAAGACAGATCGCGAGCCCATCGGCACGCGATCGTTTGCGGAGGCGAAAGCCCTCGAACGCGCGTCGGCGGCCGCTGGATATCTCTCCTACGCAGGCTCGTTCGAGATCATCGGTGACGAGGTGCACCATCACGTCGATCTCAGTCTGTTTCCCGATTGGGTAGGTGGTACCCAGGTGCGCCACATCGAATGGATCGCGAACGATGACGGCACCGTCGACCTCGAGCTCTCGACAGCCCACGCACCAGAGGAACGCTCTGCCGTCAACCGGCTGCGGTGGCACAGGATCACGGAGGAGAGAACGTGACTAACACGCTCGCTGACTGGACAGACGCGGCAGCCACGATCTCCGCACCGAACCAACTGCTCATCGAAGGTGCACACACCGATTCGCTTTCGGGTGAACGGTTCTCTGCCATCAACCCGGCAACTGGCGAGGCGATTACCGAGGTCGCACTCGGTGGTGCTGGGGACATCGATGTCGCCGTCAAGTCGGCACGCGCTGCCTTCGAAGACGGCCGGTGGTCCCAGCGCTCACCTCGGGACCGCGGCCAAGTGCTGATCCGTCTCGCCGAACTGATCCACGCCAACACGGAAGAGTTGCAACTCCTCGAGACGCTCGATGTTGGAAAGCCGATCAGATACTCGGGCCGGGTCGACGTCAGCCAGGCGGCCCACACGTATGCCTGGTACGGAGAGGCGGCGGACAAGCTGTACGACGAGATCGCGCCGACCGGTCCCCAGGCGCTCGGCCTCATCACCCGTGAGCCACTCGGTGTGGTTGGTGCCGTCACTCCGTGGAACTTCCCGATGATGATGAATTCTTGGAAGCTCGCTCCGGCGCTCATGGCCGGCAACTCCGTGGTGCTCAAACCCGCAGAACAGTCGCCGCTGACGGCAATCCGAATCGCCGAGCTCGCCCTCGAAGCGGGCATCCCGCCGGGCGTGCTCAATGTGGTCCCTGGCTACGGCGAGACCGCGGGCCGTGCCCTCGGGCTGCATCCTTCCGTCGACGGAATCACGTTCACAGGCTCAACCGAGGTGGGCAAGCTGTTCCTCGAATACTCGGGGAAGTCGAACATGAAGCGAGTATCCGCGGAGACCGGCGGCAAGACACCGAACATCATCTTCGCTGACGCGCCGGACCTCGGCTACGCCATCGGGGCCGTTGGGTTCTCGATCTTCTGGAACACCGGAGAGATGTGCATTGCAGGCTCACGTCTCCTCGTTGAACGATCGATCTACGACAGAGTCGTCGAACAGGTGGGTGCCTCTGCTGCCGGATGGGCGCCGGGCAACCCCCTCGACCCTGCAACCAAGGCGGGTCCGGTGGTTGACGATGCGCAGCTCGACAGAGTCATGGGATACATCGAGCGCGGAAGCGCCGAGGGCGCACGACTTGTCGCTGGAGGGAATCGCACGATGACCGACACCGGCGGCTACTACGTCGAGCCGACGGTCTTTGCGGATGTTGAGAACACGATGGAGATCGCGCGCGACGAGATCTTCGGCCCCGTGCTTTCGATCATCCCGTTCGATGATCAGACCGACGCTCTGCGCATCGCCAACGAAACCCGCTTCGGTCTGTCCGCTGCAGTATGGACGGCGAACCTCGGGAGGGCGCACACGATGGCCGCAGGCCTGAAGGCAGGAACCGTGTGGGTGAACAACTTCGATACGTCTGACATCACCGCACCATTTGGCGGCTACAAGGAGTCCGGCTTCGGTGGCAAGGACAAGTCACTCCACGCCCTCGACAAGTACACACACATCAAGACCACGTGGATCAACCTGGGCCGAGGCGGCGTGTAGGGGCCAAGAAACCCTCTCCAGCCCCGATACCGACCAAGTAGGCTCGACGCATGAATCGGTCTGTTGGTCTCATCGGCGCTCTCGCGATCCTGGTCGCGGCGTGTGGCGGCTCCGGCGTGACTGCAACCACCGAAGCAACGATCCAGTCGGTCCCGTCTGAGCCATCTGCAACAACGGTGACGACCGAGGCAGCACCAACCGCTGATGCACCCGAACTGGGTGACACCAGCTGGAAGGTGACGACCTACCGACTGCCGAGCGGATCGATGACCAACACGTGGCGCACTGACGTGACGATCTCGTTCGCAGCGGACGGAACCCTGGCGGGTTCTGCTGGGTGCAACGACTATCAGGGCACGTGGGCAGTGTCCGGCCCGTATGACGAGTTCGAATCCGGAGTACCTGACCCGAATGACGGACAGGAGTTGATTCTCGAATCACTCGCGTGGACCGAGATCGCATGCGAAGACGAGGCGATCATGGAACAAGAGGGGGAGATCCTCGATCTGCTGCTCCAAGGCGAGAGATGGGTTCTGATTCGCGAGAGCTTCCACTTGCGCGACGTTGACGGGAGCTTCCTTCTTGAGGCCGAGTCCGCGTAGCGATAAGCGCAACCGGCCCATCCCGCATCATCCGCGTGCATTGACATATGGCCGGTTAGGCCATAGACTGACTATCATAATGCTTGATATATGCATTGTTATCGGCAGTATTGCTGCTAATATAGCAGAAGTGAGTGATTATGGTCTACCCAGTTGACAATCAGACAATCCCCGAGATTCTCGACATGGTGGGGTCACGTATCCGGGTTGAGCGACTCAACCAGAACCTGACCCGCGCCGAACTCGCTGAGCGATCGGGAGTATCCGAAGCGACTATCGCACGATGCGAGCAAGGTGGCACCGTGTCGACCGAGAACCTCGTACGGATCATGCGCGGTCTCAACATCGAGTCACGGCTCGAGGCAGCCTTCCCCGACGTATCGCCCTCGCCGCTCGACGTCGTCGCGCGCGGGAACACCGCGCGCCAACGCGCTACAGGAAAGCGTGCGAGCCGCAACAACCAAGATGACGCGCTGTGGTAGAACCAGTGACCGCCGCGAGCGTCAAGCTGTACGACCGTCCCATCGGGGCAGTCGTCTGGGACGACACCAGGCGGGTTGGCATCTTTGAATACACCGCCGAGTTCATCGCGTCCGGTTTCGAGCCCTCACCGCTACGACTGGCCACGCGCCCAGGCCAGTATCAGTTTCCCGAGTTATCTCGTAGCGAAACGTTCCATGGACTCCCCGGATTGCTGGCGGATGCCTTGCCTGACGCATGGGGATCTGAACTCCTGCGCATCGCTGTCGAACGTCAGGGCCGCTCCCTCGACGACCTCAATCCCGTCGAGCGCCTTTGCTACGTCGGTGACCGTGCCATGGGGGCCGTCACATTCGAACCATCGACGTACACCGGCGGAACGCCAGATGAACCGATCGACGTGAGCTGGTTGGCTCAGATAGCCAGCGAGATCGTCGCAGAACGAGGCACTTTCCGCGCCCGAATGGAGACCGACGGCATTGCCGAGCTCATCCAACTAGGCACCTCCGCTGGAGGAGCACGAGCGAAGGCACTCGTTGCGTGGAACCGCACTAGTGGTGAGATCAGGTCCGGGCAGGTCGAAATACCCGACGGCTACGAACACTGGCTTCTCAAATTCGACGGCAGCACCGGAGGAAGACTCGGTGATCCGCAAGGCTTCGGACTCATCGAGTACGCCTACTACCAGATGGCGACTAACGCTGGCGTCACGATGGCTGAGTCGACCGTGTACGAGGACAGCGACGGCCGATCACACTTCATGACAAAGAGGTTTGACCGGACCGCTCCGAACCAGCGTGTACACACGCACACTCTTGGCGGCATAGGACATTACGACTTCAACCAAGCCGGTCACTCGTACGAAACCGCGCTGCGGACCGCGATCCGGCTCAATCTTGGGCACGCCGAACTCGACCAGCTGTACCGGCGAATGGTGTTCAACGTGATCGCTCGGAATCAAGACGACCACGTCAAGAATCTTTCATTCACCATGGACCGCACAGGCGGTTGGCATCTGTCTCCCGCCTACGACATCATCTGGGCTTACAACCCGAACGGCCCTTGGACCGCCCGCCATCAGATGTCGGTCAACGGTAGGTCCAGCGCTATCAAGCGAACCGATCTACTGGCTGTCGCCGACCAATTCGGAATCCAGAAGGCGAACGACATCATCGGAGAGGTCGTCAACGTAGTCAAGGATTGGAATCGCTACGCGGCAGACAACCACGTCGACCAGGAGCAAGCTCTCCACATCAAGGACACGCTCCGGACCGATATCTGAACACGCGATCAGCGAGGAGCCGAGACGTCCAGTGGAGTAGCCTCGGTCGATGGACATCGAGGCCATCAAAGGCGAGATTGCCGCATTCCACCAGGACAAGAAGTGGATATTCACGCCTGATGTCGCCGCGGCCGCGACACCGATGGTTGATCAGCTCAGGGACTGGGGTGTCGACGACCTGATGATCGTTGCCGGGGTAGAGGGAGTTGGTGACCTCCCCAACGTGGACCGCATCCACTACACCCGCACGTCCGGCGAGACGATCATGTTGGCGATCAGAGCTTTCATGGCATCGATTGAGTCCCCCAGTGCCGAGCTGCTCAAGGCAGTGGACGCGTTTGATCCGGGCAGAGAAGCGCAGGTGCTCGGACAGATGTTCAGTCGCCAGAGCCACCTCGCCGGTCGACCGGTGTACGGCGCACGACCTGTCGAGTGGCGCAATCTGGAGGACAAGACCGTCGTCGACGAGCTCTGGGACGCGGTCGGCATCGCTCGGGTGCCAGCCGACGTGGTTGTCATCGCTGATGCCCCTGCCGCAGCCGAGCGGCTCGGTGGCGAACTCGGCACCGTGTGGGCCGCCGACAACCGCGAGGGCTGGCACGGTGGCGGCGAGTACACACGCTGGGTACGAGAACCAGCGGACGTTGAGCCTGCAGCGGAGTGGTTCCACCAGCACGCCCACTCTGTCCGGGTCATGCCGTTCCTTGACGGCCTCCCTTGCTCAATCCATGGGTTTGTGACCGGGGATGGGGTCTCAGTATTCAATCCGGTCGAGTTGCTGATCTACCGACGGGTCGACAGGCCTGGATTCTTCTACGCCGGTGGGGCGAACTTCTGGGAGCCGCCGGGAATTGTGCGCGCCCATATGCGCGAAGCCGCTCGAAGCCTGGGATCGCTCCTTGATGAGCGGATGGGCTACCGCGGGGGATTCGGTATCGATGGGATCGCCACCGCAGAGGGATTCAGGCCGACGGAACTCAACCCGCGGCTCAGCCTCGGGCACCTCATCCACTCACGGGCAGCCGACTTCCCGCTCGGCAGCGTCGAACGGATGCTGATCGCTGGTGACATCGACATTGGCGCTGCCGGTCTCGAGTTCGCGCTCCTCGATGCCTCACAGGTGCGACGAGGAGGGGCGATGTTTCGGCTCGACAGCAACGTGCCCGACGCCAAGGCGGGGTACACGATCGACGATGACGGGGTGGCGCACCGTGTCGATCCAGACGAACCGAATGATGGCATCCTACGAACCGGCCCTGCCGCATTCGGCACGCTCATGATGATCAGCTGCGACCCGGACCGCACTCCTGTTGGGCCGTCCATCGCTCCCCGGATGCTCGCGGTTGTAGACCTTGCACGCGACATCTGGGGTGTCGAACTCCCCGATCTCGAACCCGCCCCCGACTTGCGCTCCTGACCGCCGGCTTCTCTGGGCTGGGGCGCCCGCATACGGGAACGCCTTCGGCGTTCCTTAGGAGTTGGATGGAAGGCCGAAGGCGTTCCATCCAACTCCCCGGCACAGCAACCCTGGGTTGTGGTGACCGCGCTAGCGGAGCCTGGCGAAGGAGCGGTTGTGCCAGACAAGCGGGGCTTCAGCGGCTTCAGCAGTCGCGACGGCCTCCACCTGGCCGTAGATGACCCAGTGGTCGCCGACTTCGTGGCGGTCGACGGCCTCACACTCAAGATGGCCAGTGGCAGAAGCGAGCACGGGTCCTGCGTGGGGCACAGCCGCATCCGACCACTGCGACTCACCGAACTTGTCTGCACCGTGAGTGGCAAAGAGCATGGCTTCGTCGCCAGCTGACTCGGGCATGATGTTCACCGTGAAGCCTTCCGCTGCGAGCATGCCATCCAACGATGCGGTCGACTTGTCGACGCACACGAGCACGATCGGTGGATCAGCGGACACGGACATGAACGCTGAAACGGTCAGACCGATTGGCGCTTCCTCCCCTCTCGCCGTCACGACCGTGACGGTTGCGGCAACCCTCGACATCACGTTCTTGAACTCGTCAGCAGCAACCGTCATCGGTACCTCACCTCTGGTGTCGTTGACCGTCATCATATGAGTATGCGACACATCGCGTGACGCTGGCGTTTACCCTGCGACGCACGAGGAGAGCCATGACCGAACGAGTACAGATCGTTGAAGTCGGCCCACGCGATGGGCTTCAGAACGAGTCAATGGCCTTGTCGACGAATCAGAAGGTCGACATGATCAATCGACTCGCCGACGCGGGGCTCACCCGCATCGAAGCGGCCTCGTTTGCGCACCCCGACAAGGTCCCCCAGATGGCGGACGCCGAAGCCGTGATGACCGCGCTCCCCAGTCGCGACGATGTGAGCTACATCGGACTCATTCTCAACTGGCGAGGCTGGCGACGTGCCGCCGATACGCCGATCGACGAAATCAACATGAACGTGTCGGCGTCCGACACCTTCAACCTGAAGAACCAGGGTGCAGAGACCGGCGAAACCATCAACGTACTCGCCCAGGTCGTGCGGGATGCCTCCGCAGCGGGGCTTCCGGTAACGGCGACCATCGCGACGTCCTGGGGCTGCCCATTCGAAGGCGAGGTTTCCCTCGATCGGCTTCTCTTCGTAGCTGAGTCCGTCACCGCGGCGGGGGTATCTGAGGTCGCGCTTGCTGACACCATCGGCGTTGCGGATCCATGGACCGTGACCAAACGAATCAAAGCTGTGCAGAAGGTTGTCAACGGCATCCCCCTGCGAGCACACTTTCACAACACCCGCAACACGGGTATCGCCAATGCGTACGCGGCCCTTCAGGCGGGCATCACAACCATTGACTCCTCTGTTGGAGGGCTCGGTGGTTGCCCCTTCGCACCGAACGCTACGGGCAACATCCCCACGGACGACCTCGTCTATATGCTCGACAGGGCCGGCATCGCCACCGGCGTGGACCTCGACGCTGTGATCGCGGTGTCCGCATCGATGGAGGTCGCTCTCGGCAAGCCATTGGAGGCAATGCTCCCAAAGGCGGGCGGATTCCCGGCGCCGGGATAGGCGCCCGCCGACGAAATCCCTAGGCGCCTGGGCTGAACCACTTCGCGATCGCCGTCGCCGTCAGGGCGGCTAGCACGGGGCTGATCATCCAGAATCCTGCAACGCCGCCCATCAGAGCCGCCCACATGAGGAAGGATCCGGCCGCTTTGCGTGCCAGTCCGATCCGGGACGCATCAATCGGACCTGTGCGTGCGTCCGTCTTGGAGATCACCACGCTCGGCCTCATGGCGAGCATCATCACCACGCCACCCAAGGCAGCAAGGAGATACGCATCCTGCGTGATCTCGACGCTCGCCGGCTCCGCAAGCCATACTCCAGCGAAGAGTCCGAGGACAAGCGCCGCCAAAGCCACGTACCTCAAGGATCCGACCTCAGGCGCGCTCAACAGCCACATCCCAAACACGAGCCCAACAATCCACAGCACCTGCTCAGAACCCGATCCGAAACCGAGAAGCGCGAGAACACCCACATCGAGCCATGTCACGCGCGCTCCGATGGTCCCTGCCACGACGCGAAGACCCATCAAAGCGATCGCCGCGGCGAGCGCTGATGGCATGTCATAGACGAGCGCGGCGAACGCGAACGGCATCGCCCACGCTCCTGTGTTCGGCCGGTCAGGGTCGAGTTCGCGGCCAATCGCCCACGCAATGAACACGGCCAACCCGGCGATAAGGGCATCAGATATGGGCCTGTCATCGATCGCAGCGATACCGGCATAGAGGGCCCCGGATGTCAGTGTGCCTGCAAACGCGGTGCGATGCGACCGGAGCTTCGGCTCAACCGAACGTCCCAGACCGGATAGAGATGTGTGTCCTGCCATGCCCGGAAACTAGAGGCTCTCGGGTTCCTTCCAACAGAGCCTGCTTCGAGTTTCACCCAACGGGACTGAGACTCGGGGGGTATGGTATTTGCGAGGCCATCAATGGAGGACCAGGGGAACCATGGGCAAGAGAACAGGCGCCGGGCAAGCACCTTCACAACCGAAGACGCGCAAACAACCAAGATCACCCGTGGCCGTGCTGGTGCGTGTCACCGCCTGGATCGTCGTCGTCGGCGCGCTCCTCTTCGTGGCAGGTGGCTTCTATTACTCGAACGAGATCAGGGACGGCGCCTTGATCCCACCCGAGTCATACGACCACGAATTCGACCTCTCGATCACCGCTGTTTCAGGAGGACGAGTCACGATCACCGACACGGGTTCGAGCGACCAGATGGGCCAACCCGGTGTGCAAGGCATCGAATGGGCAGTCGGTTATGTGACGACAGATGAGCTTGTCTCTTCCACGGAGACGGAGTCGGGAGACCGCACTGATATCAGAACGATCGCCGATGGGGGTACTGCTCCGACCGTTGGGACAGAAGTCCGCCTCGATCCCTACTCCTTCCCTGTCGACCCTGACGAAGCGTTCGGCATCCCGTTCGAGACCGTCCGATACAACTCTGACATCGACAGCTTCCCTGCGTGGTTCATCGAAGGCGGATCCACAACCTGGGCGATCATCGTGCACGGAAAGGGCGCAGACCT
>Ga0255047_10001903_pt1 | contig 14385 bp, 15 predicted proteins | sample JV7_2_1_MG_FD_183640 | JGI IMG/M metagenome (GOLD analysis project Ga0255047, IMG submission 183640) | Seawater microbial communities from Jervis Inlet, British Columbia, Canada - JV7_2_1 | ecosystem: Environmental > Aquatic > Marine > Inlet | place: Canada: British Columbia | collected 2016-10-06
CGAGTTCACCCAGAAATCGCCGCTATGGCTGCGCCTGGTTGCCCAGGGCCCTGCCGGCCACGGCTCGCGGGCAATCGAGGACTCGGCGGCAAATCGGCTCGTGCGCGCGCTCGACCGAGTGCGTACCTATCGGCCGGCGCTGCAATTGGTGGCTCCCGTCGCCGCTTCGATCCGGGCGGCAGCGATTCTCGAGCCCGACCCGGATTTGCGCGCGGCCGCCCAGCGTATCGAGGAGACGTTCGCTGAGCCGCCGGTTCTCGAGGCGCTGTCGGCGCGGATGGGGAACATGCTGCGCAGCACCATCGCGATTACGACGATCGAGGGCAGCACCAAGACCAACGTGATCTCGCCGATAGCGACGGCGGAACTCGACTGCCGGCTGCTGCCGGGCGTCGACGCCGATCTGTTCATTGCCACGCTGCGCGACGTGATTGACGACCCTGGCATCGAGATCGAGACGATCCTCCGTTTCGACACGTCGGAATCGCCTCGCGACACGGCGCTTTGGCGCGCTATCGAGGAGGCGGTGCGGCGACGCGATCCACAGGGCATGGTCCTTCCCTCGGTGCTCGCGGGGTTCACCGATAGCCACTACTTCCGCGAGCGCGGCATCGTCGCCTACGGGTGGAGTCCCGTGGTGAAGGGGCCCGACGACGGACCGGCGCACGGGGTGGACGAGCGGCTCAGTGTGGAAGCGGTGCGACAGGCGCCGCGCCTGCTCTATGAGGTCCTGGAACTTCTCGCGGCCAAACGCTAGCCGGCGGGCACGCGGCCCGGGACAGCCTTCCTGCTGCCACTGATCCTCGGCGCTCGTGGCTAGTTGCCGACCTGACCGTCGTCGGAATCGATCACCGTTTCCGCGTATTCGCGCAGCGCACGGAGGTCATCGATGGACAGTTCCGCGTTGATCGTCACGTCGTGACCGCGGCTACCCGTCTCGATACCGCGATCGAGGATCTCGAACACCTCAGGGCTATTGCTCTGCAGCATCATCTTGCCGAGCGCGATCATGCCGTTCAGCGCATCACCCAGGTTCTTGGCGTCTGCCTCGGCCGGCGTGCGACCGCGCAGGCGGAACGACAGGCCGTCGCTGAGGTCGAGGGCGAGCATCATCGCGTTGATGCGGTCATAGCCGATCTGACCGATGGGCGAGCCTGCTTCCGGCGTAATGTCGCTGAACATCCCTTCCTGGGCCGACACGAGCCAGACCTGCGCGTCCGTGTTCACGTCCTCCAGCAGGGCCATCAACGTGCTGTTGTCGCGCGCGCTCGGCGCGCCGTCGGCGACGTCGATGATGGCGCGAATCGAGTCACCGCTGCCGAAGGCCAGGATGCCGTCGCTGAGGATCGTCATCCAACCGTCGACCTCCCCGTCGACACGAATGCTGTCATCGTCCTCTTCGCCTTCGCCTTCGTCCTCGTCCTCGTCGTCGTCGCGGGACTCCATGGCGCCGACCTGGTAGAGCGTACGGCCCGAGTAGTCCTCGGTCGGCACGTTCGCCACGGCGTCTTCAATCCGCGCCCGCTCGAACGTCGCGAGCACGATGAAAGCACCTTTGTCGTCCCACGTCCCGAAGCCGTCGCTCGAGATGAACGCGATGCGGTGCAGATCGGTGAGCGGGTTGATCCCGGTCTCCTCGATGACCCGCTCGAAGGCGTCGGCGTTACCGAGGCTCGCGTCCTGCTTCAAGAACTCGTAGGCGAGCGTCTGGCGCACTGCGGCAAAGTCGACAAAGCCGATCGTCGTAGCCTCGCTGGGCAGCATGGCGACGAGGTCGCCCTGGTTCTCCTCGCTCGTTTCTGACGCGGCGCCAGTCCCGCCATCGGGAGCGGCGTCGCACGCGGCGGCGGGAATCAGCAGAGCGATGCCGAGAACGAGTAGCGAAGCGGGGACGATGCGTCGTGCGAACGGTAGGTTGTGCAGGATGTTCATGGTGTACTCCGGATGCCGCAGGGGCGGCCACATTTTCTCTGGGGTGCGATTATCGAGAGCTGTGATTCAGTAATCCTGACGGGAGAACCACCAGCATGCTAGCGCGATGCACAGGATGGCGAATGGCATGGAGGCCAGAAACGGCATCCAGGTGAGCGGGTCGGCTTTCGTTGCCTTGGTGGCGTTCTCGGTAAGTTCGAGGGACTTCGGCAGTATCCAGTACAGCGTTTCTGCGATGCCGCTCGCGAGCGAGCGCTGCCATCCGGAGCGAAATGCCGTGGTCCACTGATCGTAGGTATGGAGCGGGTACAGGATCAGGCCCAGGAACCAGGTACCGACGCCCGCGATGATGCTAATTGGACTGTTGCGCGTCAATACGCCGACGAGCACCATGCCGGAGTAGCAGCACAGGAAGGTGAACAGGATCACCAGTCCGGCAAGCAGGAAGCCGGCGTTGCCGAACCCGGTTTTCCACGTCAGGACGCTCCAGCTGCCGCCGAAAAGATAGGCGAACGTCACGGCAACCACGGCCACGGCGCCGAGCGCGCGCCCCACGATCAACACCGTGCGGGCCAGCGGCTGCGAAGCCAGAAGGTCGACCCAACCGGTCTGCAGCGTCAACGGCACGATGTTGCCGGTAACGAACAGTGCGAGCACCAGGCCGAACGTCGTCAGCAGGCTGACGATGGCTACCTGGATGACGGTGACTGCGTCCGACACCGGGATGGTCGTGTTCCCGATCTCGAGCGGAATGGTGCCGAAGAGCCGCGCCGACGCGATGCTGCCCTCGACCACATCGACTGAGACGAGAGTAGCCAGCGCGAGCAGAAACAACGTCGTCAGGGTGAACAGCGCCATCAGGGTCCACTTGTTGCGGGCCTCGCGTACCGTGAAGCCGACGAGAGCCACCAGCTGCGTCGCCGCGAGCTTGCGCATGTCCATGGCAGTCACTTGCTCAGTCATGGTCCACTTCCCGCGTGGCCACGCTCACTTCGGTGGGCCCTTTGGCCGATGTCTGAACGCCACCCGGATCACCTGCTCCTTCCCTGTCGTTGCTCGCCTCGTTGATCGTTTGTACAAAGACCTCTTCGAGGCTGGCGCGGACACGCTGAACCTCTTCGATCTCGAGTCCGGCGCTACGCGTCGCGTCGAGGACGGCGTTGAGTTCGGAGCGATCCCCGACCTCGAGGCGCCACACCGTGAGGCCGGGTGGCGCCGGGATCGACTCGGCCTCATGACCGGAGGCGGCAAGCGCGGCGCGCGCGGTGTCCTCGTCGCTGCCAGCGAGTGTGAGGCGGTATTCTGGGTTCGGGGCACGCAGCGAGCTGAGCGGTCCCTCGCGACGTATCTTGCCCTTGACCAGGATGGCGACACGGTCGCAGAGAAGTTCGACCTCGCCGAGCATGTGCGAGTTCACGAACAGGGTCTTGCCCTGTTCCAGGTTGCGCCGCAGGATGCCGCGAATCGACACCCGGCCGAGAGGGTCGATTCCCTCGGTCGGCTCATCGAGGAAGAGCACCCGTGGATCGGGCAAGAGCGCCTGCGCCAACGCCAGCCTCTGCTGCATGCCCTTCGAGAAGCCGCCCACCTTCTGGTTGCGCCAGGCCGACATCTCGACCTCTTCGAGCACGAGGCCGATGCGCTGGCGGCGCAGCGTGGCGTCCATGCCGAGGAGCTTGCCGAACAGGTCCAGGACCTGACCCGCCGTAAGGAAACCCGGGTAGTGGCGGCGTTCGGGCATGTAGCCCACCTGCAGGCGCGAGGCGGGGGTTCCTGCTTCGTGGCCGAGCAGGGTCGATTCTCCCGCGGTCGCCCGCACCAGCCCCAGGAGGATCTTCACGAGCGTAGTCTTGCCCGCGCCGTTCGGCCCCAAGAGGCCGAAGGCCTCCCCAGTGCCGACCTGCAGATCGACGCCACGCAGCGCCTCTACTCTCGAGCCGAGCGCGCCGCCAAAGGTCTTGGCGAGGCCTCGCGTTTCGATAACGTTCACAGTGTCGCTCGCGGTTCAGACGTAGGAGTCACAGTTGAGTAAGACGGCTGTACTGCGCCGATGTTTCACGGCTCCGTGGTGTCCGGTCCGGGAGCCCGGCCCCACCGTTCGCGAGGGGTTCGCGACGACCCTACCAAACCGCGGCCTGCTAGCAGGCCACCGGCGGCCTGCTAGGCTGTCTGTGCCCAGTCTTCCCGACCCGATCGCATCCGCATGGATCAAGAACACGGCCTCCTGGACCATTACGAAAACCCCCGCAACCTCGGCGATCTGGACGATCCGGATGCCGTGGCGATCGTCCACAATCCCGCGTGTGGCGACATGCTCAGGTTGGCGGTGCGGTACGAGGATGGCCGCATCTGCGCCGCTCGCTTCAAAGGGTACGGTTGCGCCGCGGCGATCGCTGCAGGTTCCGTAGCCACGGAGTTGCTGATCGGAACTTCTTTGCAGGAAGCAGCGTCTTTGTCTGATGAGGACATCACGGCAGTACTGGGTTCGCTTCCTCCGCTGAAGATCCACGCCGTAGTACTGGCTCGCGAGACTGTTGCGAGCGTGGTCGCCCAGCTGGAATCCGAGGACTCCGACGTTTGAGGAAACTTGCCGATCTGACATACAAGGCCGCGCGGCGGGTCGTGGTCACGCTTGTTGGCGGGACGGTGGTGCTGACCGGACTGGTCATGCTCGTGTTCCCCGGTCCCGCATTCGTGGTCATTCCCATCGGCCTGGCGATCCTCGGTCTGGAGTGGGCCTGGGCGCGCCGGCTGCTACGCGCCGTCAAGGAAAAGGGTGGCGAAGCCTTCGAGAAGGCCGGCATCGCGGTTCGGTTTCGCCGTTGGTTCGGGTCTCGCCGGACCTCGTCGCCGGACGCGCCGGGACCGGGCGCGCCCGAATGATCGCCGCGGGTCGAGGGGGCGCGGCCATGCTCGTGAGCGCAGCGCTGGTGATGACGGCCGCGTGTGCCCCGGGAGACAGGCCGTTGCGGGTCATGGCCGCCGCCAGCCTGCGTGGCATCGTGGAGGAGCTTGCGTCGCGCTACGAGGCGGAGCATCCGGGCGCCACCGTGCGCGTCGAAACGGGCGGTAGTGTGGCGTTGGCGCGCCGCGTGCGCGAGCTTGCGGTCGACGTGGACGTGCTTTTTCTTGCCGACGCGAGCCTGTTCGGCGAACTCCTCGAGCCCGACTGGACGAGCTTCCATCTGCGCTACGCCACCGACCGGCTGGTGCTCGGGTACACCGACGAATCGGTCGGTGCGACCACGATCGACGGCGAGTCCTGGCCCGAGGTCCTCGGTCACCTCGAGGTAACGATTGCCATGGGGGATCCAGCGCTGGCGCCGGTCGGTTACAGGACTCTCACTGCTCTGCGCCTGTACGATCTGCTGTGGCCGGGGCGTGACCTCGAGAACCTGGTGGTGGCAAAGGTCGGGGAGCGTCACCTCCGGGCGAACGTTGCAGACCTGCTCGCCCCGCTGCAGGTGGGCGCCGTTGACTACGCCTTCCTGTATGCGGCAACGGCGCGCGCCGCCGGGCTCCGCATCGTGGAGTTGCCGGCCCAGATGAATCTGGGCGAACTGCGCCTGGCGGCGACCTACGCGCGCGTCGCGATCGACCTCGGAAACGGGCAGTCGCCACGCCCCGGCGGGCCTGTGGTCTACGGCGTCAGCATCCCTGATGAGACCCCTGCGCGCAGCCAGTCGATCGAGTTTCTGCGGCTCGCCGTGAGCGAGGTGGGGCGGCAGATCCTCGCCGACAGCGGCCTGACTCCGGTCACCGGCGAGGACAGGCCCGCGGCGTTCGCCTTGCCGGCGGACGTAGAGGAACTGCTGGCCAGCACGCGGTAGCCGTCGGTGCTGCAAGGGCTACCCGACTACGAAGTGCGCTACCGCCTCGCTCGCCGGGCGTTCGGACAGATCGGTCAGCGTACCGACCTGCGCGAGGCGACCGTTCACCAGCAAGCCGACGCGGTCTGCGAGCGAGCGCGCCTCTTCCAGGTCGTGGGTGATGTGGAACACCGTGAGTCCGAGTTCACGGTGGAGCTGGGCAATCTCCCTGCGCAACTCGCGTCGCAGACCCGGTTCCAGCCCGGTCAGCGGCTCGTCCAGCAGCAGGGTCTTCTGGCCCGCGGCCAGTGCGCGGCCCAATCCGACGCGACGCGCTTCGCCTCCGGAGAGCCGCGCCGGCGAGGCGTCGAGGCGATGGTCGATTTGCAGCAGAGCTGCCAGTTCATCCACGCGACTCGCGATCCGGTCGACGTCCCAGCGCCGCACGCGCAGCGGATAGGAGAGGTTGTCGCGCACGGACATGTGCGGGAAGAGGGCCGCGTCCTGGTAGACGATCGCCAGGCCACGGTCCTGGGGGGAGAGATCAGACGACTCCACGGCGCCGACGTAGAGATTGCCGCTGGCGGCACGGTGGAATCCGGCCATCCACTCCATCAACATCGTCTTGCCGGACCCGGACGGACCAAGCATCACGAAGTACTCGCCAGCGCTGACCGAGAACGTCAGCGGTCCGAGATGAAATCCCGGCACGCTGATCTCCAGATCCTGGACCTCAAGCATCGTGCGGACCCCGGTCGGTGAGCGTCCAGCCCCAGAAAAGCACGAGCGTCACGACGAGAAGGAATGCCGTTGCCGGCAGCGCGGCGCTGAGCCCGTAGGCGGTAAAGCGATCCCAGATAAGCACCGGTGCGGTGCGCGGGAAGTAGGCAAGCACTGCGATGGAGCCGAATTCGCTCGCCGCGCGGGCCATGGCCGACACCATTGCGGCGACGATGGCCGGCCGCGCGAGCGGCAGGGCGATGCTGCGAAACGACTCGAGACGGGAGGCCCCCAGGCTCTGCGCCACCCGTTCGAGGCGCGCGTCCTCCCGGCGAAAGCCCTGCTGCGCCCCACGCACCACGAGCGGCGCGGACACGAAGAGCATGGCCAGTATGATGCCGGGCGCAGCGCTGACAACCGCAATGCCGAGGTGCCCTTCGAGAATCGAGCCGAGCAGGCGGTTCTTCGCGAACAGCATGAGCAGAGCTATCCCCGCCACGGGATGGGGGATCACCAGCGGCAGCGAGAGCACCGCCATGGCAAAGCGCTTGCCGCGGAACTCGTTGCGCTCCAGCAGATAGGCTAGCGGTACTCCGAGCATCGCTCCGAGCATGACCGCCACCAGCGCGCAGCCGATGCTTACCGCGATCGCGGCAAGCAACTCGGAGTCCGACCAACTCAGAACGAAGGCCGCATGCGGGTCGGCCAGCAGCACGGCGAGGACGGGCCCGACCAGGAAGACGAGCAGGACCACGCTCAGAATCGCGAAAACGATGTCGAGCAGGGGAGCCGGAGCGGCCAACGGACTATTCGCGCGGGCTGGCCTGGCGCGCCAACTCGGTCAACTCGCGCACGGTTTCTTCCCCCGCGTCCTCTGTGTACCAGGTGTACTTTTGCTCGAAGAGTTCCTCGCGCGGCAACTCCGACTCGGCGCGCAGGAACCACTCCTGCAGAATCGTCGGACGCTCGACGAAGGCGCCGATCTGTTCGTGATCGGAATCAAGTACCAGGATCGTCGGCGTGGCTTCGCGACCATCCGGGGTCAGGTTGGCGGCCATGACATCGGCGCCGCGGCGCGAGTTGATGATGCGCATCTCCCACCCCGGCACCTGCTCGACCAGGCGGGCTAGGTAGGGGACCGTGTTTACGGAGTCGCCGCACCAGTCTTCCGCCACCACGAGGAATCTCGTCTCCGTGCCTACGGCCCTGGCCGCCTGCACGGCCTGGTGGGTCGGCGCACCGTTCTCGTAGTGGTCGTGCCAGGCTCCGCGCCGCTGTTTGGCCTTGGCGAGGAACTGTTCGAAGGTGATTCCGTCCTCGTACAGCCGCCGCACATCGAGTTCCTGGGCGGCGGCCTTCGGCACCACGAGGAAAGCGGCGATAGTGGCCAGAATCAGGCTCAGGCCGTAACGATGCCGCCCGCTGAGCGGCATCAGTAGCTGGCGTAGACCGAGGTCTTGTTGTCGGCGTCGAACGCCACGACGTCATAGCGCTCGACGTGACCGTCAGGTTGCTCCATGCCAGGTGATCCCACGATCATGCCGGGTACCGCCAGGCCACGGATGTTGCTCGGACGCTCGGCGAGCAGTCGCTTGATGTCCCGCGCCGGGACGTGGCCTTCGATGAGATACCCCTCGATGTATGCCGTATGGCAGGAGGCGATCTCCGGCGTGATGTTCTCCTGTCGCTTGATGTCGTTCACGTTGACATCGTGCTTGTGTACCTCGACCTCGAAACCGTTGGCCTGCATGTGCTTGACCCATTCGCCACAACAGCCGCACGCGGGATTCTGGTACATCACGACCTGAACACCGTCGCCGTCGGCGGTCTGGCCGTCAGCCCAATACGAGCCAACAGCGAAAGCGATGATTGCCAGTGCCAGGAAGCCGATGACCTTCTTGTTCATGATGTTCCTCACGCGGGGTGGGACGTAAAACGCTTCCCCTCATTTTAGCAGTGCTTCCGCCGGTCAGTTCCGGGTTTCGGTGGCCGCGGGCGAGGATCCCGGTGGCGCCGCGTGCGGCGTGTTGTAGGCCACCAGCACGATGCCGATCGCGACGACCACGATTCCGACAACCAACCATGGGCTGACGTGCTCCGCCGTTCGCAGTGCCACGATCGCCGACACGGTAACGGCGCTGCCGAACACGATCGGCATGACGATCTGAGGCATGGCAGTACCGCCGGTGAACATCGCCAGAGTCAGGGTCAGTGCCCCGAATGCGCCCATCGAGCCGGCGATGAACCCCCAGGTGATGCCGTGGCCGGTAAAACTGAACGCGTCCGCGTTCAGACGCATGCCGATGATGCCGCCAAAGGTCGCCCAGACCAGATACGCGAGGCCGACCGCAAAGTACGGCTTGAAGGGGCTGTGGAGGGTCGAGCGCGCCTGCGCCATCGCGGGGCCGTAGAGACCCCAGAAGAGACCTGTCATGAGGGCTAGGACGATCGGATAACGCATTCAGTACCTCGAACAGCCGGGTTGAGTAAAACGAACCACCGGGAGGATGTTACTCAACTCGCAGGGCCCTGTCGCAGAGCCCGTTCGACTCCGGCCGGCCGGTTACTGCTGGTCGCTGCCGGCGCCGGGGGCGGCGTTCTGCCCCGTTTCCTTGTCGCCTTTCGGGTCGAACAGCGAACTGTCGATCAACAGCGCTGTCTCCGCCCCTATCAGCGCCGTGGCGATGACGCTCTCGGAGCCCGTCGACGCCGGACGCTGCGCGCCGGGGCTCGGCTTCTCGAAGCCGTCCCACCACGCCGCGGCGTCGACGGCGTTCCAGCTGCCCGTGTCGGCGCACTCGAGCAACTGCGCGCGCATCGTGGCGGCGTTCTTCGGGCGCATCCCCGGATCCTTCGAGAGTCCCTTCATGATGACGCCCGACAGGTCGTCCGGGACTCCCGCCAGCCGTTGCTGCGGGGGTTCGGGGTGCTTCGTCTGGTGCATGCGCAGGTACTGGCGCAGGTCGTCGGCCACGAACACGGGTGTTCCTGTCAGTAGGTGATAGCCGACCGCGGCGAGCGAGTAGAGATCGGCGCGCGGGCCCATCAGGTCGGGATACACAGCCTCGGGCGCCATGGTCTCGGGTGTCCCCATGATCACCTTGTCGAGCTCCGGCGCCTCCTGGCTCAGGTCCCTCACCAGCCCGAAGTCGAGAATCTTCACCACGTCGTGTTCACCGCCAAGCTCGGCGAGCATGATGTTCCCCGGTTTGATATCGCGGTGCACCATGCCTTTGGTGTGCGCTTCGGAAAGCGCACCGCAGGCCGCCGACAACACGTGGATCACTCGACCCGGAGGCATGGGCCCGCCGAGTTCGACGATGTCACGCAGGTTGGCGCCTTCGAGTAGCTCCATCGCGTAGTAGAAAACGCCGTCGGCCGTGTGTCCGTAATCGTAAATCGAGACCGCGTTCGGATGGGTCAGTCGACTGGTCTGTTTGACTTCCTGTTCGAAGCGGCGGAGCGAGCTTTCACCGGCGATCTCGGGGCGCAGCAGCTTGATCGCGGTTCGCCGTCGCAGCAGCGAGTGCGTCGCCTCGTAGACCTCACCCATCGCTCCGGCGCCGATCTTGCCGTGGATCTCGTACTGTCCGAGGTGGCCGGCCTCGTAGGTGCGCCTCCGCAGGCCGAGGTTCACCCGAGACGCCACGCACGCCACGCCGATCGCGCCGATCAAGATGACCTGGTTCTGCACCAGCATGTCGATGTAGTGGCTGTGCTCGAAGGGTTCGGCGGGGCGGGCGAACGAGGCGCCGTAGTAGAGCTGGATCGCGAGCACCCCGATGGGCGCCGTGCTCGAGAGCAGGGCGGTGCGCAACGCGCTGCTGGGCACGAGGATGGCGCGCGTCAGGATGAACAGCGTGAGGAAGGGGATCACGACCGGGAAGCCCGAGAACGAGTAGTAATGCGACGTTGCGTACAGCAGCAGACACGGCGTAAACAGCATCTGCAGGAGCAGTCCATCTGCACTGGTCAATCCCCGCGGTGACAGTCTCCGGCGCGCGAGGAGTCGACGCATTACCAGCGCGCCCACAACCAGCCAGAACAACGCCGCGTTCGGTAGCGTGGTCACGAAGGAGAGGACCGTCGCCACCATGCCGTCCGGGCTGGCCCGTAGCTCGGTGACCAGGAAGGCGGCCGCCAGGGCGCCGGTGATGACAGTCACCGCGCCGGCGAGGAGGCGCACCCGCTGCTGCAGGTAGGTGCGAGTCTCCTCGTCGAATCCGGGACTGCTCAGGCGGCGGACGACGCTCATCGCCGGTTCCTTTTGAGTCGCCGGTCACGGTCCAAGAGCGCGTGGACGCTTGTCCGGCGGCGGGCGGGCTGTTCCTGGTTATAGACGCGCGTCTACAGGGTATAGACGCAAGCTCGAGGCCTTTGGTGCCGCTCGGCCGTCGATTATCCCGCCGCACCTGTCATGCGCGCCGGCTGTCCGGTGGCTTCGAGCACCCGTTGCCACATTACACCGCCGGGGTCGAGCGATCGCGTCGTTTCCGTCGCCAGGGCCAGCGGCACATACGTGTAGCGGGAGTGCCAGGTGCCTACCAGCATGTTGGTGCGCCCTGACATGCCGGCGTGGACCGCGTGCTGAGCAAGCGCCAGACACAGCGCTGAGTCGAACGAGTTCGCGGGCAAGCTGCGGATCAGATAACTCGGGTCGATGTACTTGACCGTCGTCGGTACGCCGCGGTCGCGCATGTGTTCGAGGATACGGAGCTCGAGGAACGGTCCGATGTCGCCCAGTTTCAGGTTGCCGGAGATGTCGAGTTCAGGTGCGTCGAGCTGCAGGTGCTCCTGTCCCGCGCCTTCCGCCACGACGATCACGGCATGCCGGCGATCGCGCAGCCGTTGCTCCAGCTGTTCCAGGAGGCCGTTCTCGCCCCCCATGTCGAAAGGCATTTCCGGCACGAGGCAGTAGTTCACCTGGCTGTTGGCGAGCGTGGCCGCCGCGGCGATGAAGCCGGCGTGTCTGCCCATTAGCTTTACCAGTCCGACGCCATTCCAGGCCCCGTGGGCCTCGGTATGGGCGGCTACGATCGAGCGCGTGGCTTCGTTTACCGCGGTGGCGAATCCGAAGCTCCGATCGAGGCACTCGATGTCGTTGTCGATCGTCTTCGGGATGGCGACGATCGCGATCGGCAGCCCGCGGTCTGCCACCTCGGTGGCGATGGCTCGGGCGGCGCGCAGGGTGCCGTCGCCGCCGATCGTGAAGAGGATGTCGATGCCGTCCGATACCAGGCGGTCGACCATGATCGGGGGCGGCTGCGGACCGCGACTCGAGCCCAGGATCGTGCCACCGAGCGTGTGGATGTCGTGCACGGCGTCGGGGTCGAGGTTCACCGGCTCGCTTTGCGGTGATGGGCCGAGGGCGTCGAAACCGTAGCGATAGCCGCGGATCCGGCGCACACCGTAGCGGTGCCACAGCGTCAGCGTGAGCGACCGGATGACGTCGTTGATACCGGGGCACAGACCGCCACAGGTCACGATGCCGGCGGTGGTCTGGTGCGGATCGAAGAAGATCGACTCGCGTGGCCCGGCGGCCTCGAAGCCGCGCGCTAGCGACTCGTCCGTGACCTCGGCCGAGGTCGCCGGAATCAGGACGTAGCGCCCGTCCGGCGTCATGTCGGTGCCGCGCCCCTGCAGGGGCGACGGCACCTCACATGGGCCCAGCCGATCGATGCGCAGTTGCTCCGCGGTAGGCAGGTGCTGCACGCAGGCTAGCCAGCCAGTCCTTCACGCAGCAGGGCGATGGCGCGAAGGACATCGTCCCGGGTGAAGGTGAGGCAGGGACGGAAACGAATGCTGCGATCGCCGCAGGCGAGCGAGGCCAACCCGATGTCCCAGAGCGTCGTGCGTAGCGCGTCGCGGGTCGCCGTGTCGGGCATGTCGAAGGCCAGCATCAGGCCGCGGCCGCGCACGTTGGAGAGCTGCGGGAACTCGGCCGCAACACCCTGCAGCTCCGCGAGGAACAGGGCGCCGGTGGTTGCTGCCTGCTCGACGAGGTCGTCCTCGTCGATGATTTGCAGGTACCGCGCGGAGCGAACCATGTCCACGAGGTTGCCACCCCAGGTCGAGTTGATCCGCGAAGAGACGTGGAAGACGTTGTCCGGCACATCGTCGATGCGCTCCGTACACATGATCCCGCAGACCTGCGTCTTCTTGCCGAACGCGACGATGTCGGGAGTCATGCTCAGCTGCTGGAAGGCCCACATCGTGCCAGTGAGGCCAATGCCGGTCTGCACCTCGTCGAAGATGAGCAGAGCTTCGTGCTTGTCCGCCAGCGCGCGCAGCCGCTGCAGGTACTCGGGCCGGAAGTGGTTGTCACCGCCCTCCCCCTGAATCGGCTCGAGCAGGATGGCGGCGATGCCGTGCGGGTCGGCGGCAAACGCCGCTTCGATTTCCGCCACCGACTCGGCCTCGGCGTTTGCCATGGCCGTCTCGTCGACCGGGAAGGTCAGCTTCGGGTTGGAGACGCGTGGCCAGTCGAACTGCGGGAAGTCGCGGGTCTTGCCCGGATCCGTGTTCGTCGTCGACATCGTGTACCCGCTGCGCCCGTGGAACGCTTCGCGGAAGTGGAGGATCTTGTCTCCACCCCCGTCGACACCGGCGGCGCGGTTGCGCTGACGCTTCCAGTCGAACGCGGTCTTCATCGCGTTCTCTACCGCCAGCGAGCCGCCGGCCACGAAGAACAGGTAGCGGAACTCCGAAGGTGCCGCGACCTCGCGGAACGTCTTCACGAAGCCGGCGAACTCGCGCGTGTAGACGTCGCTGTTGGCCGGGTTCGAAAGCGCGGCGCGCATGAGCGCCGCGCGGAACTCCGGGTCCGCCATCTTCGGGTGATTGTGTCCGATCGGCAGCGAGGCGAAGTACGAGTAGCAGTCGAGGAATTCCTTGCCCTCCAGGGCATCCACCATGATCGAGCCTCGCGACTTGTCGAGGTCCACGACCAAGTGAAATCCGTCGACGAGGATGTTCTCCCGCAGGACAGGGAACACGTCTTCGGCTGCAACGGTCAGCGACGTCCGGCTCAGCGTGTCAGTCATCGTCAGCTCCGCGAAGTGAGAATTCGAATAGGCAGGGTCGAGAGGATTCAAACCTGGCGATTCGGCGGAGCAAATACGTCAGGCCGACTGTGCTGCGGCAGCTGCCGGCGACTGGATGTGGTGTCACGGGGCACGGCGCTTCCGGGGTTGAACGGACCGCCCCACTGTAGCTGCCAGAGCCCAAGTCGTCACCCCGCCGATCCTGAAGTGCCGCGAAGGATGGGCCCGTAGCATAATCGGAAGGTTCGAGCCTGCGGTCCGAGACGGGCCACATCATGCAGCCAGCCGCCACCGTAAACAGGAGATTTCGTGGAATTCGCCAACGTCCTGCAGCTGGTCGGACAGCACCTCGAGTCAGAGGGGAAAGACTGGGCTGTGGTTGGGGGGCTGGCGCTCGCTGTTCATGGTGCTGGGCGGATGACCCACGACGTTGATATTGCCACGGTGGGCTCAGCGCAGGGCGTTCTGGTTCAGCACCTCGAGTCGCTCGGCTACGAGACGCTGCACTGCTCTGACGGGTACTCCAATCACGCCCATCAGAACGCGACCATGGGCCGGGTCGACGTTGTGTACCTGGATGGTCCCACCGCCGGCTTACTCTTCGCGGAGGCGCTCCAGACGGAGGTGGTTCCCGGTGTCGTCGCCAAGGTCGCGAGCGTCGGGCATCTTGTTGCCATGAAGGTGCTGGCGGCCAAGAACGATCCGAGTCGGCATCTGCAGGAGATGGCGGATATCGTTGCCTTGCTGCGAGCGGCCGATCTCGATGCCGAGTCCGTACGAAGCTGCTTCGAGCGGCACCGCTTGATCGATGCCTGGGAGCAAGTACGTGACAGCCTCTGATCTGCCTGATCTTGCGAAGGACCTCCCTACCCGCCCAGAGG
>Ga0255047_10001905_pt1 | contig 14368 bp, 15 predicted proteins | sample JV7_2_1_MG_FD_183640 | JGI IMG/M metagenome (GOLD analysis project Ga0255047, IMG submission 183640) | Seawater microbial communities from Jervis Inlet, British Columbia, Canada - JV7_2_1 | ecosystem: Environmental > Aquatic > Marine > Inlet | place: Canada: British Columbia | collected 2016-10-06
GGCGGATAAGGCCGGCGTCTTCTGGTACTATTGTTCGTGGTTCTGCCACGCCATGCACATGGAGATGAAGGGCCGCATGATGGTCGAACCCAAGTCGGTTTGAGGCGGGATCGGCACATGCTCTTCTTTTTGCGAATTCTTCCGGCGGCGATCATCGCCGTCGGAATCCCGGGCTTTGCGGTTGCGGAGACGCTGAGGGCTGTTCCGGAGCAGCCGTTGCAGGCCGTGCTGGACCGGGCCCAGGACGGCGACGTCATCGAACTCTCAGCGGGTGAGTACAAGGGTGCGATCAGGATCGAGCGGCGCGTGGTATTGAGCGGATGGCCGGGCGCCGTGCTCGATGGCGGCGGTGCCGGCAACGTCGTCACCGTGACGTCGCCTGATGTCACGGTTCGCGGCGTGACCATCCGGGGATCGGGCTACGATCTGGAGAAAATGGATTCCGGTGTGTTTCTCGCGAAGACCGCGCAACGTGCCCTAGTCGAAAACAACCGCTTCGAAGGCAACCTTTACGGTATTTACGTCCATGGTGCGACGGGGTCACGCGTACAGCGAAATATCATCGAGGGCATGCAGGACAGGCGCCTCAACGAGCGCGGCAACGGCGTATCGGTCTGGAATGCGCCCGATGTCACCATCGCCGAGAATACGTTCCGCTACGGCCGCGACGGCGTCTTCACGATTTCCAGCCGCAAGGACCGCTTCATCAACAACCGCTTCGACCAAGTGCGGTTCGCGGTGCATTACATGTACACCAACGACAGCGAAGTCAGCGGCAACATTTCCATCGGCAATCACGTTGGCTACGCTATCATGTATTCGAACCGGCTAATGATCCGCAACAACATCTCGGACCGCGACCGCGACTACGGACTGCTGTTCAACTACGCTAATTACGCCGAGATCGACGGCAATTGGGTTAACGGTGGCTCGCTCGATAATATTGCAAGCAGGAAGGACGAAGGTCCGGTCGAAGAACGCGGCATGCTGCCGGAATCGAAACCCGAACCGGGCCTGCGCAGCGGACCGGGGAAATGCGTCTTCATCTACAACACCAACCACAACAAGTTTCGTAACAACTGGTTCGAGCGTTGCGGCATCGGGGTTCATTTCACTGCCGGCTCCGAGGGTAACGAGATCACCGGCAACGCTTTTGTCGGTAACCGAAACCAAGTGAAGTATGTCGGCACCCGCGACCTCGACTGGTCTAAGGGCGGCCGCGGCAACTACTGGAGCGACAATCCGGCGTTCGATCTCAATGGCGACGGCATCGCCGACACCGCCTACCGCCCCAACGATCTCGTCGACCGGGTGCTGTGGACCGCGCCGTCTGCGAAAGTGCTGATCAACAGCCCCGCGGTGCAGGTGCTGCGCTGGGCGCAGGCGCAGTTTCCCGCGCTTTATCCCGGCGGCGTCGTCGACACCCATCCTTTGATCGCGCCACCGCCGAAACCATCAACCAGTCGGAGGCTGCGATGACCATCACTGTCGCCGTCAACGGCGTGGAGAAGAGGTACGGCGCGGTCAAGGCGCTGCGCAATGTCTCGTTCGACCTCGGTTCGGGACGGCTGAACGCGCTGGTCGGCCACAACGGTGCCGGCAAGACCACGCTGATCAAGCTGATGCTCGGCCTCATTCATGCCGAGCGCGGCGCGGTCCGCGTGCTCGACGAGGATCCGGCGGCCGGCCAATTCTCGGCGCGCCGGCAGCTCGGCTATCTGCCGGAGAATGTCGCGTTCAACGCCGCTTTGACCGGGCGCGAAACGCTGGCGTTCTACGCGCGGCTGAAGCAGATAGAGCCCGCTTCGGCCTGGCCGCTGCTCGACCGCGTCGGCCTGATGCATGCCGCCGATCGCAGGGTCGGGACTTATTCCAAGGGCATGCGCCAGCGCCTCGGCCTGGCCCAGGCGCTGCTGGGGCGGCCGCGCGTCCTGCTACTGGACGAGCCGACCACGGGGCTAGACCCTGCGCTGCGTCAGACCTTCTACGAGATCCTTGGTGAATTGCGCGACGACGGCGCCACCGTCCTGATCTCCTCGCACGCGCTCACCGAACTTGAGGATCGCGCGGAGCATGTGTTGATCATGAACCACGGGCTACTGGTCGCGCAGGGCACGCTGGCGGAACTGCGCTCGATCTCGCAACTGCCAATCCGGGTTTCGCTCGATATTGCGCCCGGGGCCACCGTCCCGCCGGGATGGATAAACGGGACGAGTGTCGCAACTCCGCATGGCCGCATCCTGCTGGTGCCCGATGAGGCCAGCAAGATGGAGCTGCTGCGCGTCGCGGCCGGCGACCCCTGCGTCACCAATATCGAGATCGCGGCTCCGACGCTCGACGATCTCTACGCCCATTTTCTGCGGGGGAATGCCGCATGAGAAACATCGTCATCATCGCGGCGAAGGAAATCAAGGAAGGCTTGCGCAACCGCTGGGTTCTGGCGACTACATTGCTCTTGGCCGCGCTGTCGCTGTCCTTGACATTCCTCGGCAGCGCACCGACTGGCAATGTCGGCGCCGGCGCGCTTGACGTCGTGGTCGTCAGCCTGTCCAGCCTCACCATCTTTCTGCTACCGCTGATCGCCCTTTTGATCTCACATGACGCGGTGGTCGGCGAGATGGAGCGGGGCACCATGATCCTGCTGCTCAGCTATCCTGTCGGCCGCTATCAGGTTATCCTTGGGAAATTCTGCGGGCATGTGTTGATCCTCGCCTTCGCCACCGTGATCGGCTATGGCGCGGCGGCCGCAGCACTTGCCATCACCGGCGCCTCAGTGCTGGCCTCGAGCTGGTACGCCTTCGCTTCGATGCTCGGGACATCGATCCTGCTCGGTGCGGTGTTTGTTGCGATGGGATATCTGATCAGCAGCCTTGTGCGCGATCGCGGTACCGCAGCGGGCATTTCCGTGGGCGTCTGGCTGTTGATGGTGCTGGTGTTCGACATGGCGCTGCTCGGCATCCTGGTGGTCGATCAGGGGCGCATCGTCTCGGCGCCCGTGCTCGAGGCGCTGCTGTTCCTCAACCCGACTGATCTTTATCGGCTGACCAATCTGACCGGGTTCAACGTTAGCCAGTTTTCCGGCATGGCCGGACTGGCCGGAACCGCGAGCACGGGCATCGTTGCACTGCTGATGGGTCTGGTGGTCTGGATAGCCGCGCCGCTCGGACTTGCGACCGCATTCTTTGCGCGGAGGGAATTATGAGTTTGCGAACCTTGCGAATCCTGGCCGCCGTTCTCGCCGCGATCTTGCTCGCGGGATGCAATCAGGATGCAGCCAATTCGGTGGTGCCGCCGCCGGTGGCGCTCAACAGCGACGCCATGGGCGTGTTCTGCGGCATGAATCTGCTCGAACATCCCGGACCGAAAGGCCAGATTATTACGGCCGGCCGGATCGACCCATTCTGGTTCTCGTCGGTCCGCGACACCGTGGCCTTCACCTTGATGCCCGACCAGCCCCGCGACATCCGGGCGATCTATGTTTCGGACATGGCGCGGGCGACAAGCTGGGATAATCCGGGCCCAACAAACTGGGTCGATGCGCGCAAGGCATTTTTCGTGATCGAAAGCCGCAAACAGGGCGGCATGGGAGCAGCCGAGGCGGTGCCGTTCGGAAATCGCGAGGCCGCCGAAGCGTTTGCCAACGACAATGCCGGCCGGGTGGTGACATTCGAGCAAATCCCAAGTGCATACGTGCTCGGCAGCGACGTGCCGATCGACCAGAGCCAGCACAGTCGTCCGGACGTGCGGGTCAACTGACGAGGAACAGCCGATGCTCAAACAAGAACTCACCCGTCGGCGCATGATCGTCATTGCTGCGAGCGCCGCCGGATCGACATTTCTGACTGGCGGCCGAGTGGCCGCGACGGACGAATCTGTGCGCTGGCGCGGATCAGCGCTCGGGGCGCAGGTGTCGATCGATATCCATCACTCAGACCGCGCAGAGGCCCAACGGCTGGTTTACAGATGTGTCCTAGATGTACGGCGGCTGGAGCAGCAGTTCAGCCTGTACCGGACCGATTCAGCGATCTCAAAGCTCAATCGCACCGGCATCCTCGTTTCTCCCAGCACTGAGATGGTCGCACTGTTGAAGTCCGCGTTGCGGTTCGCGAGTGTGACCGACGGCGCGTTCGATCCGACGGTCCAGCCGCTTTGGCAGCTTTACGCCGAACACTTCTCTTCGGACGAACCGCACCCCGCCGGCCCGTCGGCGCAAAAGCTGGCTGAGACGCTCGCGAAGGTTGGCCATAGCGGCTTGTTGGTTAGTGACGACCGCGTGGCGCTCGTCAAGCCCGGCGCCGCGATCACGCTGAACGGCATCGCACAAGGATACGCCACTGACCGCGTTGTGGATATTTTGCGCGGATCGGGGTTATCAACGACGCTCGTCAATATGGGCGAGATACGCGCGATCGCAGCTAGACCGGATGGGACACCATGGCGCGTCGGACTAGCCGATCCGGACGAGGCCGGTGCGCTCACGGAAACCATCGATCTTGTCGATCGCGCGGTTGCGACCACCGCCGGAGCGGGTTTCCGTTTCGACACGGCGGGTCGGTTCAATCATCTGTTCAACCCAAGGACTGGACGCAGTCCCGCCCTGTACCGCACGGTCAGCGTGATCGCTCCGACCGCAACCGAAGCCGACGCGCTTTCGACGGCTTTCAGCCTGATGCCGGCATCTCGGATCGCCGACGTTGTTGCGGTTCGGTCGGGTACGCAAGCTCGGCTGATCACTGCAGACGGACGTTCGTGCGTGTACGGCGCATGACGACGGTCGCCCGACATCTGAACTCAAAGTCGGATATGAACTAAACGCGAAGTGTTGAGTTTTTGAATGGCGAACGTGAAAAGAGGAGAATGGAATGCGAGAATTGTTGTTCATTGCGCTGTTGGCAGTTGTGTGCTCGGGTGAAGTAAGGGCTCAGGACGCCGCCGCGGGCGAGAAGATTTTCGCCGTCTGCAAAGCCTGTCACCAGATCGGTGAGAACGCGAAGAACGTCGTCGGACCGACTCTCAACGGCCTCATAGGCCGCAAAGCTGGCAGCGTGCCGGGCTACGCATATTCTATCGCGAACAAGGACTCCGGTACCACTTGGGACGAGTCGACCTTCCGCGAATACATCAAGGATCCCAAGGCCAAGATTCCGGGCACAAAGATGATCTACGCCGGATTGAAGGATGAACAAAGAACCACTGACTTGATCGCGTTCCTGAAGCAGTTCGACGCCGACGGCAAAAAGAAGTAGTGGCTGTTCTAAAATGTAGTTTCTTTAATTTGTAACCGAAAGGAGACTCGGGCCCGAAAAGACAAGCTTTCCAGGCCCCGAGTCATTTAGGAGATGTAAACGAGTTCACAGACGAAAGCGTAGGAATCGGAATTTGTAACTGAGAGCTTGAGAAACTCCTGCGGAACGGGCTTTCCTTCAGAACCGAAGGACCAGCGAATTCTGCAACTCCACGGATGGTCTCGTTCGGCAGAGCAAAGTCGCACGCGCGCGCCCAATAGCGCCGTAGCGGGCGGACGACTTTTGCGTCGCAACCGGTAATTCCCGGTGGAGGTAAAGGCAAACTGAAACATCACGTCAGTTGCGAGGCCACGATCGGACTTTATTTTGTAAACGAGAATCTCAGAAACGCACTCAGAACAAGGCTTCCTGTGACTCGCTTGTTAGACGAAATTTGCAACTTTGATCTTGCGCAGCCCGCCAGAGAAGTCGCTCTGCAGACTATCTGAGACAGACAAAACGGCCCGCGCCTGCGTGTGAAAAGGAGCGTCGTGAAACTACACTGTGTCCGTGTGCTGATCGATAGGTTAACGAAACCGATCAACTCAGCGGTTCGTCCTCTTCCTGATGAAGAATGCGCTCCGCCGCGCCATCGAGATCTTCGTATTGCCCGCTTCCAAGCGACCATATGAAGGCCAAGAGGCCCGTGAGCCCGAGAGCGATCGCAATCGGTATGAGATAGTAGTAGTCGGTCATTCGGCTGCCTCGACGAGGCGAACGGCCTGTGCGGTTTCCTTCTTGGGCGATGCTCGTCCCGCGATTCCGGAAAGACGGAGCGCGTTCAGAACAACAAGAATGGAGGAGCCGGACATCGCAACCGCGGCGACCAACGGGGTTACGTAACCCGCCACGGCCACCGGCACCGCAATGACATTGTATGCGACCGCCAGCATCAGATTCTCATGTACGAGTCGCTTCGACCGTCGCGCAATTCGCACGGCCAGCGGAACCGCGATCAAGCTCTCCTGAAGAAACACGACGTCCGCGGCCTGCCGTCCGACATCCGCGGCAGACGATGGCGCGATGGAAGCATGAGCCGCGGCAAGGGCCGGAGCGTCGTTCAAGCCGTCTCCGACCATCAATACCTTGCGGCCAGCGGCACGCAGGTCGATGATCCGCGCCACCTTGTCACTCGGCATCAATTCCGCAGTCGCGTCGATTCCAAGGAGTCGGCCGAGCCGCTGAACCCGCGCCTCACTGTCTCCCGAAACGATTTCCACATCCAGTCCTTCGCTGGTCAGCGCCCCGACCGCGTCTTCCGCGCCCGGGCGCATCCGGTCGTGAAAATCGAAAGTAGCGATGATGCGGCCTGCCCTGGACAGGACGACGGACGATTCTTCGGCGGCATCCTGCTGCGAAGCCCAGGACGGCCGCCCCAGCTTGATCACGTCAGCGCCAAAACGCGCCTCCAGCCCCAATCCCGGGCGCTCGATAATCCCATCGAGCGATAGCGCTCCGTCAGGGACCAAAGCCTGCGCGATCGCGCGTGAATACGGATGAGATGAACGAGATGCGAGCGCCGCCGCGATGGATAGCGCCTGCTGATCGCCGGTGCGGACAACCAGTTGCGGATCTCCCGCCGTGAGCGTCCCCGTCTTGTCGAGCAGGACCGTGTCGATCTCAGCGAGCTTCTCCAGCGCACCGCCGTCCTTCACCATCACACCCGCTTCGAACAGGCGCCGCGACGCCACGACCTGAACCATCGGCACGGCCAGACCAAGCGCGCAGGGGCAAGTGATGATCAGCACAGCGATCGCAATCGTGATCGCGCGATGGAAATCCCCGGTCGCAAACCACCAGCCGGCAAAAGCTGCAAGAGCCGTAAGATGCACCACGGGCGCATACATCGCCGCCGCACGGTCCGCGATCCGGCGGTATGCCGAGCGCCCCTGCTCCGCAGCCTCCATCAACCGCACCATTTCCGCGAGGAATGAGTCGCTCGCGTTTGCATTGGCCACGACCGTCAGCGGTCCCGTCAGGTTCAGCGAGCCGGCGCGAAGAAGCGAGCCGATTTCCGCCGCCTGCGGCCCACTTTCCCCCGAGACAATGGAAACATCGATATCGGAAACGCCCTGTTTCACCGTGGCGTCGACCGGAACGCGGTCTCCGGCCGCGACAAGCAGCAACATTCCCGGCCTGACCTCGGCAACAGGGATAAACGTATGACCTCCGTCGTCGCCCGCGAGCCGGGCGACGCGCGCGCCGAGCCGCGCCAGCCCCGTGACAGCGCTACGCGCCCGTTCCCGCATCATGTGATCGAGCGTGCGGCCGATCAGCAGAAAGAAGAGCAGCGATATTGCCGCATCGAAATAGGCGTGCGGCCCGCGAACGACCGTCTCGTACAGGCTGAGGGCGAAAGCCAGCAGGACGCCGATCGAGATCGGAACATCCATGTTGGTGCGTCCATGCCGCAAACTCCGCCAGGCCGAGCGGAAGAAGACGCAGCCTGAATAGGCGAGCGCGGGAAGTGCAATGAACGCGGACAACAAGTGAAAGAGATTACGGGACTCGGCATCTGCGCCCGACCATATCGATACCGACAACAGCATGATGTTGCTTGACGCGAAACCGCTGACGGCGAGTGCCTTGATCAACTCGGAGAAGACCGGATCGCCTTGCGAGGATTCCACATCGAACAGATGCGCGTCGAAACCTGCGCCCTTCAACGTCTCGATGAACGCCGGAACCGGCTCGGAGCCACGCCAGCGGACAGTCACCCGCTTCGTCGAAAGATTGACGCGGGCATGCTCCACACCCGGCAGATTAGAGAGTTCACGCTCGATCGTCGCCATGCACGCGCCGCAGTAAACGCCGGGTACCGACAGATCCGTCTGCCGTAACCCGCCGCCCGCGTCGCGGCTCGCCAGCCGAATCTCTTCTCCGATCGCACCGGATCCGGCGGCTATCGCAGCAACCACCAGACCTGTGTCGCAACAACTCATGGCGCTCCTCCGATCAGACCGGATGCTCTCCACACATTGTGCGGTAGGAATGCCAGGTCGCATGACCGAGCACGGGAAAGACGACGATCATTCCCAGCAGTCCCGTCGCAAGACCCAAAACGATAAGAGCCAGCATGATCGCTGCCCATGTCAGCATCACGGGCAGATTGTGCCACACCAGCGCCATGCTCGTCCCCATCGCCGTCAAGGCATCGACCCGTTGGTCGAGCAGCATCGGTATCGAAAATGCGCTGACAGCAAACGCGAAGGCCGAGAACAGGCCTCCCACCGCGCTGCCGACAAGCAGCATGGCGTAGCCGGTTCCGGTCGTCAGCAGCATCGCTACGATGTGATCGAGGCCAGGAAATGGCCGCACGCCGAAGAACAGCGCATAGATGATGACAGCAGCCCGCATCCACACTAGCGTCAGCATGACCAGCAATGCGCCGGCAAACAGCACTTGCCCGCCGGACTTCGGCTTGACCAGCATCATGTTGAGTAGGCTCACAGGCCGTCCTTCGGAAATCCGCTTGCTCTTCTCATAGAGTCCGATGCCGAGGATCGGCCCCATCACCATGAAGCCGGCGAACGCCGGAAACAGAATGTAGTCCCAGCCAAAGACGAACAGGCCGACGGTGGTGATCACCGACACGAGATAAACCAGCAAGCCGTATCCGAGACTTGCTCCAGGGTTGACCTTGAAGTCCTTCCAGCCGGCCGACAGCCATTGCAGCGCCGCCGCATTCGGGACATCGCGCTTCCAGGGCTTCGCTCGGGGCAGCGGTGGAACCAGAACAGGGATAGCCATGATCTCGGCCTCAACGTGTTTGCGGATTGCACGACGAGCGCGCGGCTCCGAATCGCGCCTGGTCCGGCGCAGTTTCACCGGGGCGCACATGAGCGACGCATTCCGGCTGCGACATGATCGCGACATAGACCAGATGCGCGTTGGCCCCGATCACCAGAAGCAACCCGGCACAGACCGCGAGCCAGAGGACAGCCTTCGGTGATCGGAGCGTGATCCGGTTCATCGCGCGGCCCTCGGCAGGTCGGTCAGATAAAGCGCCAGAATCTTGCGATCGAGAGCGGACAGGCGCTCCTCCCAGGTCGGCATCTTTCCCTGCCGCCCGCTCCAGACCGTCGAAGAGACCGATTGCAGATCGCCACCGTAAATCCAGAAGTGGTCGGTGAGGTCCGGCGCGCCCATCTCGGTCTTTCCCTTGCCGTCGTCGCCGTGACAGGCGGCGCAATTCGCTGCGAACACCGCCTTGCCGGCATCGAGTCTGGGCGCCGGCGTATTTTGCGCGACCTCCAGATCGGACAGGCTCCGCACATAATCGACGACGTCATCGACTTCCTTCGGCTTCAGAATTCCATCGCGGCCGAAAGCCATCATCTGCGAGGCGCGGCTGTCCTTGTGCGACGAATTAATCCCGACGCGGATCGTCTCCGCCACCGTCGCCGGATCGCCACCCCACAGCCACGACGCCGTCGTCAGGCTTGGATATCCTTTTGAGCCTTGCGCGGTCGAACCGTGACAGGCCGCGCAATTGTCGCGGAACAACGTCTGACCTGTCTGCCGAACGATCCGCATCAGCTTGGGATCCTTCCGGATGTCATCATAGCTCTTCGCCTCGATCTGGTCGCTCCACACCTTTCGTTCCGCTGCGGTCTCCCGCAGATCGGCTTCGAGGCTGGTGCGCTGGTCGATGCCAAGCAACCCTTTCGTGAACGTCACCCCGATCGGCCAGGCTGGCATCAGAATCCAGTACCCGACGCTGAATAGCGCTGTCGCAATCAGGAACAGGTAGACCGCGCGCGGGACGGGCGTGTTGAGTTCCTTGATCCCGCTCCACTCGTGACCGGTCGTCAGATATCCCGTGTGCGGGTCGCGTTCCTCTACCGCCATGATTCATCCTTCGACGGCTTGTCCTCGTTGCCGAGGATCGATTGCGCAGCCGCGTCGAACTGCTTGCGGTTTGAGGGCCAATACGCATAGGCGACAATCACCGCCGACATTGCGATCAGATAAAACAAACCGAAGGACTTTGAGAACCAAACCGTGAAATCGTGATCAATCGGCATCATTGTGCTCCCGAGGCTGCGGTCTTGTGCGCGGCATCCGTCAGCTTTCCGAGAATCTGCAGATAGGCGACAAGCGCGTCCATCTCCGTCAATTCACCGGGGCGGCCATCGAAGGCGCGGACGTTCGTGGCCTCGCCGTATCGCTTGACTACGCCCTCGGCTCGTGGGGAATCCGGAGCAGCCTGGCCGTATGCATCTGCAGCCGCGTTGGCGATCATCTCGTCCGTGTACGGAACTCCAACCTTGCGAAGCGCCGCAAGATGTTTGCCGAGATCCTCGTTGCGCAGGGAATTGCGCCCAAGCCATGAGTAATGGGGCATGACCGACTCCGGCACGACGTCGCGAGGATTGTTGAGATGCGCCACATGCCACTCATCCGAATACTTTCCACCCAGACGCGCGATATCCGGGCCCGTTCGTTTCGAGCCCCAAAGCATCGGGTGATCGTACTTGGACTCGACCGCAAGCGAGTACGGTCCATAGCGTTCGACTTCGTCACGAAGCGTGCGGATCATCTGGGAGTGGCAGGCGTAGCACCCCTCCCGAATGTAGATGTTGCGCCCGGCGACCTCGAGCGGCGTGTAGACGCGCATGTTCGGTGCCTCCTCCACTGTCTGATGGATCGTAAAGAGCGGCGCGATCTCAACGGCGCCGCCAATGCTTGCGACGCCGATGATCGCAAGGACGAGGCCGATGGCTTTCTTCTCGAGATTGTAGTGCAGACCAAAGAAACTCATGTCATTCTCCTGGCTGCAGAACCGGAGTGGCCACGGGACGCGGCACCGGACGATCCATGGCGCGCTCCTCCTCCGGCTGATCCGCCGTGCGAATGGTCATCCAGATGTTGTAGCTGCCGATCAACGCACCGATCAAAAACATGAGGCCGCCGATCGCGCGCGCGATGTAATAGGGATGCATCGCCGTGACTGTTTCAGTGAACGAATAGGCGAGCGTGCCGCTGTCATTGTAGGTCCGCCACATCAACCCTTGGATGATGCCGGAATTCCACATCGCAAAGACGTAGACGAGCGTTCCGCCAAGCGCGAGCCAGAAGTGCGCCTCGACCAGCCGTGACGAATACATCTGTTGCCGCTTCCATAGCCACGGCACGGAGGCATAGATCGATCCGAACGTGATCATCGCGACCCAGCCAAGCGCGCCCGCATGCACGTGCCCGACGGTCCAGTCCGTATAGTGCGACAGCGAGTTCACCGAGCGGATCGCCATGAACGAGCCTTCAAACGTGGAGAGCCCGTAGAACACCGCCGCCATCATCATGAAACGCAGCGTTGCGTCGTCGCGCACCTTCTGCCAGGCGCCGTTCAGCGTCAGCAACGCATTCCCTGCGGACGCCCACGACGGAACGAGGAGCATCACCGAGAAGGTCACGCCGAGCGTCTGAACCCAGTGCGGCAACGCCGTATAGTGCAAGTGGTGCGAACCCGCCCACATGTACATAAAGGTGATGCCCCAGAAACTGATGATGGACAGGCGGTAGGAAAAAATCGGGCGCCCGGCGCGGATCGGCAAGTAGTAGTACATCATGCCCAGAAAGCCGGACGTCAGGAAGAAAGCCACGGCGTTGTGGCCGTACCACCACTGCGTCATCGCATCCTGAACACCGGAAAAAGCCGAATAGCTCTTGGCGTGTCCGAGCGACACGGGCACGGCGAGGTTATTGACGATGTGCAGGATGGCGACGACTAGGATGAAGGCCATGTAGTACCAGTTGGAGACGTAGATGTGCGGCTCCTTGCGGCGGGCCAGCGTGCGTAGGTAGATCACGAAGTAGACGACCCAAACGATCACCAGCCAGATGTCCGCATACCACTCCGGCTCCGCGTATTCCTTCGACTGCGTGACACCCATGAGGTAGCCGGACGCAGCGATCACGCAGAACAAGTTGTATCCAAGCAGAACGAACCAGGGGCTTATCTGATCGGGCAATCGCGCCCGCGAGGTCCGCTGGAGAACGTAGAACGAGGTCGCGATCAGGGCGTTGCCGCCAAAGCCGAAAATCACACCCGATGTGTGGACGGGGCGCAGCCGCCCGAAGCTCGACCACGCGGCATCGAATGTCAGGTCGGGATAGGCGAGCTGCCAGGCGACCCAGTCGCCGACGAACATGCCGACGACGGCCCACACCATCGCAAGTACAATTCCGACCTTGGTGGGATCGTCGTAGTAGCGCTCGAGCCGATCCAATGACGGCTCCGGATCGTAATAACGCGAAATGACGAGAAAGATGCCTGCCAGCGCAGCGATCATGACGATGGCGCCATGAACGCCCAATGGATCATCGTGTCCGACGACTGCCATAGCGAGGCCGCCCACTGCCAAAAGCAGAAACAGAACGAGGGCGTTCTGACGCTCGGACTTTGTTAGCTGGGCAATCATCTATCTATCCTGATCATGAGGAAGCGGAATCGTCGCGGCGAAGACGGGATACCGGAAACAAAGCAGCTGCCTTTTGCTTAAACGCAACGAACCAAACGGCGCAACTGGAGAAGTGCTGATCTGTCATCTCCCACTCGTTCCTGCGCATTGCGGACCAGCAGCAGGACATATCTCTGCGCGCGCTGTCACTTCGCCGCACTCATAAGCGCGCGGCCGAAGTAAACTACGAAGCCGAGAAATGCCGTCGCCCATGCAAAGGCGGCTAGATGCAGCAACTGGCCGCTCCAGGCTGGGACCATGACCGCGCAGATGCGAGCAAGCGCCGCAATCACAATAGCGGCATAAATTCCCTGCGTTGAGAGCGAGGCCGTCAGCCGCTGGCCGGTATGACCAAGGCTTGCACGTGTCATCACCGCCAATGTCATGACTCCGGCGGCTCCCGCCATCCACGCGTGGATGCCAGCACTTGCGGGAACGAAACTGAAGGCAGATGCCGCAGACAGTAAAAAGCCAGCCGGAATGAAAGCGTATCCGACGTGTAGGACGAGGACGAGGCGCTCCCGGGAAGTGCGGTCACCAGCCCATCGGCCGAGACGAATGACGTGCAGGACTCCTATCAGGGCAAGCAGGATGCCCATCCAGAAGCCATCTTGACAGAAAACCCACGCCAGCAGTGCCGCCGCGCTCAGGATGACGATCGCCACGTCGAACCTGGCGAAGGGAGACGGCAAGCGTCCGGGATTTTCGCGCACCAGCCAGTTGCGTGTGAAACTTGGAATGATTCGGCCACCGATCAGCAGGATCAGCAGGACGACAACGGCAATACCGGCACGAATGCCGTAATCCGCCGTACCGGCGAAATGTGCCTCTAGGTGGAAAGCGATGTTGCCGAGGAGGAGAAGCGCGACCAGCGCGACAACCTTGAGGTTGCGCCAGTTTCGTCCGACGAGAATTTCACGTCCGATGGCGGCCGTGATCAGCGCAAGGAAGCTGATATCGATCAGCATGGCTGCGAACCAGCCGATCCCCGCCGAGCATGTCACGGCAAGCCGTCCGATGATCCAAACGATGACCAGCGCGAGCAACGGCATACCCTGAATAGGCAACCGTCCGGTCCAGTTCGGAATTGCCGTGAACAGAAAGCCGGTGATGACCGCCGGCAAATAGCCGTACAGCATTTCGTGCACATGCCAGTCGCGCGGAGCGAAAGTTGTCTGCAGCGTCAACTCCCCCAGAAACACCGGCAGCCAGGCCAGAACGGCAAGTCCCGCATAAGCCGCGCCGAGCAGGAAAAATGGCCTGAACCCGTAGGATAAAACCGCAGGCCCCTGATAGAGCCGCAGCCGCGGCACCGGAGTATTTTGGGTTGTCATGTGCTCAACCGCTCCTCGACACCGGATCAGCACGTCTTACATCGCTTCGGTACCCGCGCAATCCGACGAACCGAGCATCAACCTGTATGCGACCGATGGCGTCACTAACAAATCTCACGCCGTAAAATTTCCTAGCCTTGCTGAAGCCGAATTCGCCAAACATCCGGACCCTGAACGAGGTATGTCCATCGGCAGCGCGCTCCATGTTTTGCTTCGAGCTGAAGACGCAGGGGCCTTGGATCATGATCTACCACCAGTTGAAGACTGCTATCCGAACCAAGTTGTT
>Ga0255047_10001908_pt1 | contig 14350 bp, 21 predicted proteins | sample JV7_2_1_MG_FD_183640 | JGI IMG/M metagenome (GOLD analysis project Ga0255047, IMG submission 183640) | Seawater microbial communities from Jervis Inlet, British Columbia, Canada - JV7_2_1 | ecosystem: Environmental > Aquatic > Marine > Inlet | place: Canada: British Columbia | collected 2016-10-06
ATTCTGCTTGCATTGCGGCTTGTTCCTGCTGCTTTCTCCTTGCTATAACCTCATCTTTATTAGGATCATCAATATATTCTAAAGCGGCTTGAGCATCATAAATCTGAGCGTTTGTGAGCTCTATAGCTGCGCCAAGTTTCGCCATTCTATTAGTAGGCATACTTGAGCCAGCTGTAATTTTAACGTCTATATCCATGATGTTTAGGTCTGTTTCGCCCTGCTCTGGACTTACCACATCAAGCGCCTCAATCCATTTATTCCTGATAACCTGGGCTTTATCTCTTTTAAGCTGCACTGCATCATTGCCGTTCTGCTCTGCCTGTTCAATAAGCTGATCAACTTCCATCTGTTCATCATTAGGTAACCAGGCTTCCCATTCTCTATCTTCAATAAGCCTTTCCCACTGGTCTCGGCTCCAATACTTTAGGGCCTTGGCTATGATAGAGCGTCCTAGCCTAACCATGGCAGATTCTAAGGCTCTCAGGAAGGGTTTAGACATCATAGCTCCGAATTCCTGTAGAGCATAAACTGTCTGCCAAGCGATCCTATTATCTATCTGGCCCCTTAAAACGTCTGAGAGGTCATATTGATCGTCAATGTCCTTATCGTTAAGAGCCTCAAGCTCTGCAAACAGTTGAACATTAGCCGCACCAGATCCAAGCCTATAAGGCTGAAAGGCTGCATTATTATCCACCTCTAATTCGCTTCCTGGGGTCCCTGGGTGGCCTTTCCATTTACAGTTTTTAGGTCTTACAATAGGACTATTTGCAAGCTGTGACACTGCAAAATTAAGCTGGGCACGTCTTTTTATCTTATCTTTGTTGATCTCTACAGCGTAGTTTGTCGGGCTCATTGGATAGGCGTTTCTGGTCCTCTGGTGAGGTAGTGCAGCCCAATCAACAATAGGGTCTCCATCAGCGTCTGTGCCATCAGGGTTAATCTCTGTACTGATAAGCTTTTTCCCTACTACAATGCATTTTTTTCTAACTTCCTTCTTCTTCTTAACTATCTCACCACCTTCAAACTCTGCCTCTTCCATTGAGTCAAAAACTAAAGTTGCGATCTTACCATTTATTGGCTTGACGACTATAAATACATCAACGGTATCCAATAACCAGGCTTCAATCTCCCATACTTTAGGCCTTGCGCTGTCCTCTGTATCATCGGGATCTTTTTTACCTTCTGCGTAATTATCGCCAGTGGTTAACCCTGTTGAGAGGGTAGGGTCATCAGGCCCAGCCTTAAAAGTCAGGTCTTCCTCTTTCAATCCTGGGTAGTGGTTCTCTATATATTGCCTAGTCCTTCGTATAGCCTTAATCAAATGTGAGTCGCTAAAGTCTCTTTTCCTGCTCTCAGCATCCCAATAATAGTTGGTAGGGTCATCTTCCTCAAACATAATACGACCGAATGGACCTTTTGCCTGGTCATACCAGCAATTTATAAACCCTATCCCGCCTATCTTTGATTCCTCTGTAAGCCTGTAGATTTCGTCTTCACCTTCAGACTTTGCCCAAACTACATCATTCGCACGTTTAAGGAGCTCTGCAACGTACAAATCACCCTTTCCAATAGGGTTAAACTTAAGCTCTGGTTTCTGATCTGTAACTATTGCCGCAGACCCTTGAACGCCTTTATTGCATTTGTTAATGGTAGGCTGTACCTGTTTCATGTCAGCCATATCGGAAATATCCTTATCATCAAGGATCTTGTTCTCTATGGCATCCCAAGCAACATCCCTTCTTTGCTTCCACTCTTCACGCTTGGAATTCTTATCAAACCTTCTCAGGGTGGAATAGACCTTTTTAACTTGCTCATCAAGGCCCCCACACTGACATATATAGTCAAGATCTGATGTTACATATCCATTGTCTGCCATTAACTAGGGCCTCCAGGTACTATCAAATTCGGGTTCTTTTCAACCCAGTACGATGGTAAGAATGTCTGCGATATTTTAAGGCTGTTTGGACCAAGTGGTTCAATTCCAACATCTCCGACAGCTCTGTCAATAAATACATCCAGCACGCCTTTAATAATCGGATCACGTTCTTCCTTTGTCAATTCTTCAAGAGGTTGTTCCGACTTGATATAAATGTTCCTGAGCATATGAATACCCAGATCTTTAAGCTGATATCCGAACTCCCAACCATCAACATTAGTAGTAAATATCTGTTTTATGTTCAAGTCCTTGAATGTCCCGTTCCTCAAAGATATATCAGCTATTTTATTGATATTCTCAACAGTGTATCTTAGGTCATCAAGAGCAGTCTTAAACCTTAGTCTGGTTCTGGCCTGAACCCTGCGCTCCTCTAACTGTCTTTTTTTCTCCCGTCTTTCAAAAGACATAAACCCTCCTAGTTATTAACATAAAAAACTACAAGTTCAGCTGCTCCGCTTGTGGTAAACTCTGCATAAATACCATTAGGGCAGTCTATTTCAAGCCCTGTTGCACCGTTCATGCCCTTGTTCGCTGCTGTTATACCATGAGTCGGAACAATCTCAACGCCTGTATTATCAGTTCCATCATAGATAGCAAAAGCAGACACATCATTGGTTGAGTCGGTCCCCATTAGATACCCATACATAATTGCTGAACCTGTGGTAATGGTCCCTGATGATGTTATCTTCTTATGCCTCATAGCTCCCTGGGCGTGTCCCATACTTACAAGTGCGCTCATAAGAGCCAACCCGACTAAAAACCTCTTTGCATATTTGACCATATCTAACCCCTTAGTAAACGTGTAAAAGAAGACCATTAATATCATTTGCGACACCCTCTGGTGTTATTGATACACTATCCAACACAAAGCTTGAAGTTACGCCTGATGTAGTAGAAAAATGTATTTCACTGGTTGCTATTGTTAGCGGTCTTGACTGGATCCCCGCACTATTCAATACAAAAGAGTTTGCCCCACCATCTGAAACTGTAAGACTTCCAATATCAAGACTTTCTATATCTACAGATACAATATAGTCTCCGTTAGTTGCCGCCTGTTTAATTGCAAAAGGTGTCACACTACTGTCAAGCTCTATAAACCCAAGTGCAGGGTTAAAACATGCATGTGCAAGGGCTGTCCTTGTCCCCACCTCTGCCCATGAATCTAGTGTGACCTGCTTAACAGATACGCTGTCTAGCACCCTTGAAACACCACCTGAGTCATCATTAGACCGAATAGAAAATACTGTTGGTGCTGTACCTGTATTACAGTCATAAAAAATATCTGTTACTGGAGCCACAAAGCTAAAATTGTTGTTTTCTTCGTAAAATGTCTGTCTAATGAATGAATTCAATGTCTGAGTGTTGGTTAAAGTCACTACTTCAGATCTAAGCGACAAATAGGCGGTAAATCCTGAATGGGTCATATTGCTTTTCACTGATCCATCATGTGTTGCTGTACCTGCTCCTGTGTCTATTGTCCATCCAGCTTGTGGACTCCAACCTGTAGCGGCATCAAAATTAGGAGAGGCAATCAGCTCTGAACCAATGGTCATTGAAGAAAAATCGCCATTAGTTAAAGAAGTCTGCCCATATACGTTCCACGTGAAACACAAAACACATATTATGGATAATAGAAACTTATTCATAATTCCTCTATTTAGGCTCATAATAAACCACTAATTCAGCAGTTCCTGATGTTGTGTACTCTGCGTATATCCCGTCAGGACAGTCCGCGTGTATATCCATAGCACCGTTAAGACCCAAAGCATCTGCGTTTATGCCGTGGGTGGGGATAACCTCATTACCTGTATTGTCAGTACCGTTATATATAGAGAGCAAGGTCACATCGTTAACCCCATCAGTACCAATAAGGAAACCCCTTAATACAGCAGGTCCGTTGTAAACAATTCCTGATGATGATATCTTTTTCGGTGTCCATGATCCGTTTGATTCGCCCATAGTGTAACCCCTTAATATACTTTCAATAATAACCCAAGTTGTGCCGATGTGTCAATATCTACGGCACCAACATCTGCTGTTTCTATTAATCCACGGCTTGCATGTAATTTGGCTATGTTCCCATCATCTGAATCTCCATAGGTTTCAGAGTAAACTCCAAAGGTTGCGACCGCGACCGTATCTATTCCATTGTGTAAGCTCATATAAACAAATACCCCAGGTAAAAGGCTCCATATACTGAACCAGCACCAAGAAGACCCCCATATACTGACATTGCCCAGGGCTTGGTAATATTGAATAATATCCGCTTGAATTTGGTATTAATAGCCATCTCATGAGACCTACAAGAGCACCCGAACCTTGCACAATGGAATTCCTGTGCAAGTTCCAATTCAACCTCTTTCATGACCTCATCTTGTTTCATGGCTGTTGCCTGGGCTCTAATGCAGGAGAAGAGCTCCCTCCCTTCACTGCCATAAGTACCGTCACCTTTAAACTCAAGTCCATTGTCAGCCATCTCATGGAAGACTTTCAACATAGCGGCTCCAGCCTCATGAGGTGTAAATTTATACCTACTAATTAAAGCTCCTGTGATAGTCTCCAGAGTTCGCCTGGTAGGGTTCTGTTCCGTCCCTCCTGCCCTGTACGGCCTCAGTAATGTATTGAAATTGTATTTTATACCCATGATGCCTCTGTTCTTAAGGTTGTAGTGTCATCATCTGTGATTGACCAAGAGGCAAGGTTGGCAGAGTCCCCAACATTTCTAAGGACTGCTGCACCCGTTGCATCTGTTATACTGAGCTTATTCTGTATGAGCTGGTATATCCTTTCAAGTAATAGCTCATAAGTTTCGCCAAGGCTGCTGGTATTCTGCCAAATAGCATCATTCGCCGCTCCTGTTAAAGCATACCCTGTTTTATCTGCAACCTGTACACCGTCGGTTCCTGTATCAAGTAATATTGCGTTAGTATCTGAGAGGATAGCGTTAACATCAGCTCCATTATCATTAGCTGTCTGAGATGTTCCGTTAACCTCAAGGACGTTGACGTGAAAACCAGTAGGATCAGCTTGACTCTGTGTTTCCCATTCGTCAACTATTTCTGACGGCTCATGTATGTGATTAGGTAAAATCACATAGCCTGTGGTTGAATCTGGATTAACAGCCCAATTTTCCGAAAGAGTAGCCACTTTGGTTGTACCGTTATAATCTATTATAGATCTAACTTGATCCTCTCCAGTGCCAGACCTAAGAAAAACAATTTGATGATTGTATGCATCATTAGAAGAACTGGCTAACGCATTAAGAGTTATGGTTCCTGCTGCACCAGCCTGTGCAAGGCCCTCATTAACATGTTCTCTTCCAGGGTGTGCCATGACCCTATATTCTGTTGTTGCATCAGGAGTAACTTTCCAGTCCCTATCGACTGTCGCAATCCTGGTTGTACCATCGTATTGATAACATAATCTTGACTGTCCTGCCCCTGTGCCAGACTCCAGGAAAATTAGAGACGGATCGTATGCGCCATCAGAAGAACTGGCAGTTGTTGCCATTTGGATCTGATTTCCACCTGGTGAGCCTGCTGTCCTTGCTATACCGTAATGTATGATTGAACTCTTAAAATTTGCATTATCATCTATTGTCACGGCAAGGCTGTTGTCAGTCTTCTTGAATAAACCTCTGACCGTCAGTGTGCCACCTACACAATTGGCATTTAAAACATATTGCCCGTGCCCCTCCAGGCTCATAGAGTCGGTTCCAGTTGCCCCCATGTTCTTTATTTCAATACCGCCAGAATAATGCCTAAAATTGACGTTTGTATTTGCAACCGCTGCCCCAAAATCTATAGAAGGTGTCCCTGTTCCGGCTATGCCTGAATAACACTGGTCAAAATAATATGTACCCGCTGCGGTAAAAGTAATATCCCCAGATATACCACATCTAAAAGCAAAGCAATCAGCTATGGTCAAACCGATCCCGTTGGCAAGCTTACAGTCTGAAAATATTACTCCTGATCCTGTTCCGGTACCGGACACGGTCGATGCGCCCTGGATGTATGTTCCTGCGACTGACTGCCCACCAATAGCTAAGGTCCAGTTATTGCCTATCAGAGTGTAGTTATCACTGTTACCTGTAAGGGTAATAGCTGAACCATTTATGATATGAAACCGGATTATACCTAAAGAAGAGGACAGAGTTAATGCCGCTGCCCATGTCGATACTGGATTATCGGCTGTTCCATCAACGTATATTTCTGTATTAGTGTTTGATGCGTTTGTATCGACCCATATCGCTCCGTCTGAATAACCTACTGTTTGAGACACCACGGAGTAAGACACAAAAATCTGATCCACGTATAAGGTCGCAGTAGTTAATCCGCTTGCAGCATACAGTCTAATTCTAACCTTACCGGCATTCGCCCCTGTCCCTGTGTGTCTGGTGAGTAGGGAAACAGGGTATGTATTGACTGTGCTTCCGTTTTGCCCTGCTATGGTGCCTACCTGATCCCACGCCGTCCCGCCCCAATCATACGCATATATATCTACGGTATCGTTCGCGCTATTAATGTAACCATGTATAGCAGCATTGACCGCCACACCTGCACCTGTCACGTCGTGCTGATAATATAGTTCCATGACCCCTGCGGTATCAGTATGCTGATGGAATACCCCGTTTAGGGTCTCCGTGTCTGATACTGTCCCGCTTGACTGTGTTCCTGTGGTCAAAGTATAACTCTCAGCCTGTACAGATATGGCCGCTGATCCTACAGACAAAGACCCCACACTTTCTGATATGGCCTGAAGAGAGGCAACTAAATTGTCAAAGTCATCCCAATCAGCGGTAGCAGATGCACTCACCAGCCTGGCGATTATAGAATCGTCTGTAACGTCTGTACCGGTCACTGATGCAGCCAAGAGGTGATCCAGTCCGTATGTGACCATGGAATTGTCAACCTCTGTATTAACAGAAGCCTTCATAGTAGCTGTCAAGTCTCCATTAGTTGGTGCATTAGTCAGGTTTGTAGCTGTTGTAACTGTACTTACAGCACCACCGGATGTCGTTATTGCTCCACCAGACACAATGTCAGTAGCTGCGACATCATTCAATGCAGATATTTCAGAGCTCAAAGAATGAGCCTGTACCTCTTCACCAAAAGACCCTGCACCTACATGACCAGATTTAGCCTCATCCCATACAGCATCTGCATTTGCTGCGGCCGTTGGTGGTTCTGATACCATATCCGTGTTTGTGGTGACTGTATCGCATAGATTTATTGCAGTAGCAGACAGATCAACACTTGTCCCCTGCCCTTCCACATTTGCCCAGTCAATACCAGCTGTACCCGTTGCTGTCACATCTAGGGTCCTACTTGCCACTGTAGGAGCCAGCCTGGTACTCACAGCAACATCAAGTATGGTATCAAGGGCAAGCCCTCCAGCGTCTGAGATAGGCAAACCTCCTGCTCCATCTGCTGCCACCGCTGGTAATGCTGTACCTGATAGACCCCTGGTAGCTGAATAATTATCACAAGCACTTTCAAGGTTGTCAGCTGCTGTGGTGTCTTCGCTTACTGCCTTGACATTTACATCCATGTAACCTGTATCTTTAGCACCATACAAGCTATCCCATGCAGCTTCTGATAAAATATTAAATTCATGTCGTACAGTAAGAGCGCCTGACTCATGCACAACCAGAACCAGGCTTCCCTCTGTATTAGTGTCTGTGGCATCTAATTCGCAATTGTAATATCCAAGCTCATCATGTACACAAGATGTTACATCACTCTTTTGAGCCATGTTTTGACCGTTTTTAGACAATCTTACATCAGCTTGAGCAATAGTTAACCCAGTTTCAGTTGTATCACCGTCTGTACTGTCTACAAAGGGGCCTATTAAAACATCAACAGCCGTATTAGCTTTAAGGTCCATCTTAACACCTCATTCCTATATTTTTTGTATAATGGTGCATAGCAACCGGAATAGATAACCCGCCCGCAGCCACTTGAAAATTAGCACATGCGTACATCTGTGTAAGCCTTACAGACTCACCAACGCCAGTCAATGCTCTGACCCCTGTCTTTGAGTCATATGGATTTGTCGCATCTGATCCGTCCGCTTCTGCTATAGTCCAAGCACTGCCCGTGGCAGGGTTTGTTGTCCATATATTTGTATATGTTGTATAGCTTGTTCCAGGGTTCTGGATAGTCCCATTGTATCTTGATCCGTTGACATATATAAGATGCCTTGCCTGCCCAGAACTTGCAGATGTTTCTTTACATCTCATCACCTGGCAAACATCATCTACAGAAGTTGCGCCAGACAGCACAAAATCAGTGTGCGTGCAATCTATATTCGCATTGGTTGCATCCGTATTTTCTATATATGTGCTATCATCATCAGGAGAACCAACAGGATCATCAAGAACCAAATGAGCAGACGCACCGCCAAAAATAACGTCCCATTGGTTTGATGTGGTTGCTGTTACTAGTTGATTCTCAAGAGCCATTTATTTACTAAACTCCGTCTGCAAAAGAGTGTCGTATTTTGCAATAATATCCACAGGCAACGCCATTGCAGACATAACGCAATTAGAATGCCTCTCCATCTTCTGAGATATCTCACTGATAGCATTATACGGTTCTAAGTCTTTTAATTCCGAAACGGCCTTACCATTGATGACCGTACCCTTCAAACATCCATTAATTATCACACTTTCAATATCTGATAAATCATCCGTCTGTATCTTTATCTCTTCAGTATCGTCAAACTCTCCAACCATCAAATACAAATTTGTACGCCTCTCCGCCTGGGTCCCTTGTATATCCTTGTATATCCTGATGATCATGTGCATATCACAGCCCATATCAGGGAAATGAGTTTCAACCACATTAACATCATCATCATTATCATAATACTCTTCAGATGGCACACTACGCAAAACAGCATTAAGGACTGAACCCTCCTCAATGCTCATAACACCATTATTTGATGTATCAATAGTCATCTAGCTCTCCCTTTTCCCATCTCCTGAGCCATCCTGTGGATGGTTCCGGTATTTGTTCCGGCGGACCCTCAAGGAATATATCGGCCTCAATCGCACATCCCGCAGCGATAACGCAGTCATCATGCTTTCCGTCCTCATGTTCAAGCCTGCCATTATCATGTTTGATGAAAGTGCTGGCCTCATCGAGCAAGATAGGACAATACACCAACCCCTCTGTTTGTCCGAACCAGTGTTTAAGATCTCCTGCAAGTTCGTGTTTGCTTTGATGTGTGGTATTCCATCCATATTTTTTAGTTAATCCACTCCCTAAAGTATCAGGTGTAACACTAATATACTGATTTGCTTGAAGTTCTGCAAGCCTTTTTATGGTCGTCTGCCCTGCTCCTGTCCTCTCTGCACATATAAGGGCGTTCTCATAATACAGAGCAAGGTGGAATAACATATCCCCCCAGGTGTGAGCGTCTACCCTGTTCGACCGAATACGAGCCACGAATTCATGTAGGAGTCTATCATATACATAACCCACTGACCAATCCTGACCTAGGCCCTCGGAAATGTCCGATCCAAGACAGTATCGCTTAGCCCATCTCCTCTTATCCCAGCTATCAACCAGCCAATAAGGGAACCGCCATACCTCTATAATACCTCTCTGGTCCTCATCAAACTCATATTCATCAAACTTGCCTAACTCCACCCGACCCTTTACACCGTCCATGGTATGGGTGTGCCTCTTCAATGTAGTGGTGAAATATGACCCGCCTGTTGTGCTGACCGCCTCTTGTTCTGTCTCTGGGTATTGTTCGCTGAACTCCTCTTCATCCATGCCGCCCATGATCTGAATATCTTTAAAGTCTTTGGGCCTGCCTGGTCTATCCCACCATGGCATAAATACACGCTGAAAGTCATTAAGACCTTTCATGCTGTTTACATATATCTCACGAGTCCACGACCAACCAGGAGCATTTTTGATGGAATTAGAGATAACTATTATACGACCGTCAGCAGCATCAACCCCAGGTTTAGAGGCCGAATATATAGCTTTTATGTGAGGATTCCAGCATGACTCATCTAGGATAATCAGGTCCGGTGTCTTAGACTGTGCGCCAGCTTCAGTAGTAGCAAGGCTTTTAATGGTAGAATCACCGCCTTTATGGGCAATTACTATCTGCTCGGTGTTCTGTTTGATGACTTTAGGGGATAACCAATCGGGGAGGCGGGACATAATAAATACACATCTATCAACAAACTCGACTGCCCAGTCACCCTTTGCACTCATCACGATTACAAGCTTCATTTCGTGAGTCATGCAGAACCACACGGTATATGCAGCACATATCCAGGTCATACCCAGCTGTCTTGCCTTGAGCATGATTAGACGCTTAGAGGTGAAGATCAGAGGCACTACACGCAACTGAGCAGGCCAGAGCTTAAACAACATAGCCCCGCCCTCCTCCTTGGCCTCTATAAAACAAAAAGTCTGCAAGAAATAGATAAAACTCTCAAGGGTAGGCTTAAATATCTTACGCTTTGCCTTTTCCCTTAAGAGCGTTAAAAGTTTTATCTTATCTTTCCGCCTAATCGCCACTAATCCACCAAGGACTTGATTTCTGCGTCTAGTTCTGCCTCTGTCATGTCAATCTCTTCGTCTTCTCTCTTCAGATCCATGTTGTAGGCCCTGCGCTCTGCCTCTATACGCTTGTTTCTTGCATCGGTTAACCTGCTGATAGTTATAGCCATATCTTTGATGTTTAGCTCCCTATCTTCTGGAGCATCAAGGTTGTCAGCTTTTATTCTCTCAATCAGGCTTTTTTCTAAGTCCCTTAAATCAGTGAGGTCTTTTCTATGGGTCAATGCGACATTGAATATCTCGTTTGCAGCCTCTTCAATGACATTCTCTAAATCTTTTTCGTCATATATATTTGCTGTAGCAACCTTACCTCTGGCCCTGGCTGCAACCTGTTTGGACAAATCCCTTACCCAGTTTTCAGACTTAGCCCTTCGCCTTATGGTGGTATCGGCTATCCCGTGTTCCTTTGCTATCTGCCTGATAGATAATACATTGGCTCTATACTGGTTCTCTATCTTTTCCCAATCGTGTTGTCTGCGCTTTGCCATGATATCTCCTTATACAAATATATTATAATAATGTCGCATTATTGGCAAGTGCGAACATTGTGCAACGTGGTGCAAACACTAGTTTTTATATGCTATTGATTTTATTGCTGATATTTTGAGTCGCAGTGCGACATAAAGAGTAGGCCCCTACACAATTAAGTATAGGGGCCGGGGAAAGGAGGAGGCAACAAAAGTGGAGTACCTTACTTATACGCCTCTGGTTGTTTAGTGTCAAGCCCATATACAGTTATCTCTAGTTCTATAACCCTTTCCTGGTATTCATCCATAACAGCCTTGTTTGATTCTATTACCTTGATTAGATCCTGTTGCCTTATCTTTGTCTGTTTATAGTCATGAGCCATTACAAGAAAGCCTGATAATAATATTAATACGCAATAAAAGCTAAACTGTTTCATGATCCTTCCCCCTTACCCCTGATATGTATATGTCTCTTTCTTCCCACGCCTCCTCTGTGGTTTGTATTACCTCATCAATGGGGTCCTCTGGTCTCTCCTCTTGCACTGAGTGAACCTTCCCTTTTTCATATATTGCCATCATAGCTTTATCCTCTTCATCTGCCATGTCAAAAATAACTTTCCTAGCCCATCCGTTTTCATATGGTATGTGGTTCATTTTAAAAAATCCTCCTGCCTACGCCTAATATTTGCTACAGCTTCACTTTGTCTTTCCACCGCCTCTTTGCATTCTTCCTTTCTGGTTTGATCTCTCTGGTCTTTCCTGCCTAGATAATAGGATAATATTACACATATGCTAAGTATATATTCCATCTTACAACCCCTTTTCATTCAAAAATTCGGTTAATAATTTGATTGTGTCGATACTGGGTTCAAAATATGCACACTCAGGAATATCAAGCCCCTTAAGCACGATAAATTCTACGATATTGCACTTTATAATCTTGATAGGATTTAGCCCATGCTTAATCCAAAAGGTTTTTGGCTCTGCGTGAACTCCCGGTATGTGCAGCCGTGGTGCAAGTGAAATACAATGGGAATCAGGAGCCTTTATTGAGGTACCTCCCATACCTAAATTTTCGTGATGATGTGTACTAGGCTCTCCACTTACCTCACACGGCTTGGAGTCTATAAAATCAAGATAATCTTGGCTTCTCCAGTATATGGGCTTTTTTAGCATCATTTCACTTACCTAATGGAGCTTGACATCTTAACATTGCACTCATAGCACTGGACCTCAATTCCTTTTTAATCCCCTGCATAGGCCTACCGCATTTACATGGTCGCTTAGGATTAGATTCATGATTTGATAGTAACTCTTGCCCCATAAATACACAGCCTTGATTCTCCAACAATACCTGTAAATTATCTTTTTGATCAGGTGCTAAGACATTGGATATTTCTGGTTGTTTCTGCATCTCATGTATAGCAGCTCTCTCCTTTCTCATGGCCTCATTATCTACCCCAACCTTGACTGCATCCGCTACCTGTTCAGTTAGTTCGTGTAAAATCCTTTGTATATCCATCCATGCTTTTTCTGGTATCTGTATATTCCGTTCCATTATTTTTCCTCCACTGTTATAGGGTATAAGGCCTCTACCATGCTTTTTTTATTCTTATACACATCTGTTTTATACCCCTTAACATCTATAACATGCACTGTGCCATCAGTATGGAATTCAAGGAAGTCTATCACCATTTTGACACCTCCTGGTAAATGGATTGGGGTCTGTCTAAAAAAAAATAAAACCTCTCCTGCTGCAACCCTTAACTTTAGATCATCATAATACGCTGCTTCCTTCTTTGAGTCAAAGCGGATCCCGTCTCTAACGGTTGGTATTGCGCGGTATTTATGTTTAATCCTTCTCATTTGATCCTCCATGGGTGGCCTCAAATATTGGCTTAAACATAGTGCAGACAAAATGCCCCTGGTCGTTCTCGTGGGCTTTAAATTTATGGTAAGACTGTTGCGGTCCGCTTGGTGTAGCCTTTACCCTGAAACACATTGAAGCTAGGTGGCAGTTTATATTAGTGCACATTGTGAAGTCCGGCATTTTATCCCCCCATTTTATATTATCGTGTCCATCCCTGTAATTGTCATTAGCTACTCCTAGAGCGTTGCCTTTCATGATTCTCTCCTTTCCACCACCTTAAAAAGCTTTCTTAATTTTTTAGCCCTAATCTTGGATAGCTCTATCTCTGATTTTCTCCATCGCTTCTCCACTACCTTAAAGAATGCTAAGATATGCCACAACGTTACCTGTACTTTTAATTTGAATTCTCCTTTCATGATTCCTCCCCGAATAGGTTATATTGGTTTCTCTTATTCTTCTTGATGTCCTCTTTGAGCATATCATTCCTGATAGATTTCTCTTTTTTTAGGATATCCTCTCTGACTAACCAATTATCCTGGTCTATAAAATACATAATACCATGGATTCTTATACCCCCGTGATACTTAGCAATACTAAGCTGTGAGTTTTGCCAGTGTTCAGGGGGGATTCTTTCTATTTTGTCAGTTTGGATCACTCCTCCCTTTCCTGGGCTGCTTTAAGGTCTTCCTCAAAGTCTTCCATGTCACACCAATAACCATCCACGCCTATGTAATCTTTAGTCTTTGGCATTCTCTTCAGCACATCCACAACTGTCTCAGGCTCTGGGGTGGGTGGGTCTATGATGAGTCTTAGGCCCTTGTATTTATCAACCTCATACCCTTGATGTTTTACTATTCCAATATATGACAAATAGTTGTCTCCTATATTAGGAATGTCATACCTAAGCCTGTTAGGGTCAATTGATTCAATCCAACTTAAACATTCACATTTATTAGTTTTTGTATTAAATCCGTGTAATTCCAAATAATCAATATACTCTGGAACATCCCCAAACCAGATCACCGCAACCCTTTTTGTTTTGGGCTCCTCTTTCTCCTTGTAGGGGATGCATGTGACTTTCATCCTAGCAAGTTCGCATGTCCCTTCATCATAGCAACATGCACCGCCAGATCTATGGTGCTTCACTTTATGCACACATGGTTCATCACACTCATCTGCATGGTCACATATATATAATTCTTCCTGTTCTTTCTCCATTATCCCTCTCTCCTTGTCTTGAATTGTTAACCTTCTTGACTTTGTACCTAAATTATCTTTTATCGCAGCCTTGGCCCTGTTTTGCTAATCTCAGGCGAATTTAGTGCATTATTTACACCCCAGGTCTAGATAAAATCCTGTTCGGGTCTCCATGGCCTCAATTCGTTTCTTGCATGTCTCTATTTTCTGCCTTGATTTTTTTATCTCACAATACTCTGTGTTTTTATTTAACCATTTTTGGATCTGTTCTTCTTCCATCCCATCCCTCCTT
>Ga0255047_10001909_pt1 | contig 14340 bp, 14 predicted proteins | sample JV7_2_1_MG_FD_183640 | JGI IMG/M metagenome (GOLD analysis project Ga0255047, IMG submission 183640) | Seawater microbial communities from Jervis Inlet, British Columbia, Canada - JV7_2_1 | ecosystem: Environmental > Aquatic > Marine > Inlet | place: Canada: British Columbia | collected 2016-10-06
ATGCCGTGATCGCGCTGGTGTACTACGCCCGGGTCGTCAAGACCGTGTACATGGATCCAGTACCGGAAACCACCGATACCGATTCCCCGATGGTGTTGGCCCCTTCGCTCAAGCTGGCGTTGGTCATCACCGGCGTAGCCGTGATCGTTGCCGGATTCTTCCCGCAGATCATCGCCTTCTTCGGCGATGCCAGCCGGGCATTGGCGATCGGCCTCTAGGTCGGTCTGCAAGGTCGCCTCAGACCACCAGTCGTGGTAGCCCGTCGAGCAAGGTCATGTTGAGGGCCGTATGCCGGTCTCCACTCGTCCAGAGTACGAGGAGGGTCTCCGGGCCGGATGATTCTCGTGGAGGAACGATGACCTCCGGTCGCAGGAGCGGCAGGAGGAATTCGCATCTGGGTTCCTTCGAGTTGTGCCTTGTGGCGTCAGAGGCATTCGACCATCATTCACTATCTCGGCCAAGCGACGTCTCGAACTCGTTGAGGGTGATGGTTGTGCGGTCTGCTGGTGGACCTAGTACAGGACAGCGGTGAACGTTCTCGACACCGATATCGAGGCCTGGCATGCCCTAGTGGCCGCGGCGCCAATAGGGCTGTTGTTGTGGCTGATGGTGCGGCAGGGTTGGGGTGCGGCTCGGGCCGGTCCGCTTGCTCTCGTCCTTGCCGTGGTGCTGTCGCTGACCGTGTTCGGCACCGACCTGGAGTTGGTGGCCCGGTCTCAGGCGAAGGGTGCGTTGCTCTCGATCTGGGTCCTCAGCATCATCTGGGCGGCGCTCCTTCTCTTTCACCTGGTCGACGAGACCGGGGAGATCCAGGTGATCGGCGCCTGGCTGGGCCGGCTCGCACCGGGAGGGGCACTCCAGGTGCTGCTGCTGGCCTGGGTGTTCACCAGCTTCCTGCAGGGGATCGCCGGGTACGGTGTCCCCGTCGCGGTGGTTGCACCGCTCATGGTCGGAAACGGCTTTGCACCCGCGGTGGCCGTCATCACGACGTTGATCGGCCACTCGTGGTCGGTGACGTTCGGGTCGCTCGCCGCCTCGTATTCGGCGTTGGCTGGCGTGACCGGCTTCGGCGGCGACCGCCTCGCCATCGATTCGGCGCTGATGCTGGGTTTGGCGTGCCTCCTGTGTGGGGCCGGTGCCGTACTCGCCTTTGGGGGTCGGAAGGCCCTCGCTTCGGTGGCGGCGCCGCTCCTCGTCACCACGGTCGCTATGTCTGGAACGCAACTGGGCTTCGCCGCCGTGGGCGCCTACTCGCTCGCCGCGTTCGCCGCCGGCACAGTCGGGCTCATCGTGATGGCGCTGTGGGGACGGTTCTTGCGGTGCGATCCTGCCGATCTCCTCGGCGACTCGACGACGGTTGGGGCAGGAGACTTCATCAGAGTCTTCGCGGCGTACGCAGTGCTCATCGGCGTGGTGCTCACGGTTAGCTTCGTGGGTCCGGTCGAGCGACTCCTCGACCGGGTGCGAATCGAGCTGGCATTCCCGGCGAGCAGCACGAGCCTCGGTTGGGCGAATGAGGCTACCGATTCATATCGCACGCTCTCGCCTTTCGGCGACACCGGATCCCTCCTGCTCTACGCCGCTCTCATCGGGTACGTGATCTACCGGCTGATCGGCATCATCGAACCCGGAGGATTGGGTCGCGCTGCTCAGCGCACGGTGTCGAGCGCCGTGTCGTCGAGCGTCGGGATCGTCGCCATGGTGGGCATGGCCCTTGCGATGACCGACAGCGGTATGACCTTCGCCCTAGCCTCGGGACTCACCACGGTGGTCGGGGCTGCCTTCCCTATGGTCTCACCGCTCATCGGAGTGCTCGGTGCATTCATGACGGGAAGCAACACGAATTCGAACATCCTCTTCGGCGCACTGCAACGCGACACCGCCCAACTCCTCGGCGTCTCGGTCACTCCAATCCTGGCTGCTCAAACCACCGGCGGCGCCATCGGGAGCATGCTCGCTCCGGCCAAGATCATCGTGGGCTGCAGCACGGTCGGCCTGGGAGGCCAGGAGGGCCCGGTGCTCAAAGCCGGCATCCGATATGGGTTGGTCATCGCCGGGATCATCGGCGCCACCACGCTGGCGTGGACGGCTGTGACATGAAGCGCGAGACGGCCCTTCGCGGTTGGGTCCTTATCGGCCTCCTGGTCGTGTCTCTGGTGCTCTACTGGGCGGCCGACACCGGCTCCACGGCTCTACAGGCGGCGATGCTCGGCCTGCTCGGCCTCATCGCCCTCGCCGCGGTGTGGCTGTGGCGATGATTGGCCCCACCGAATCGAAACACTTCGCGCACCGTGCGATTGGTCCGATGACAGCAACACGAGACCACTGAGGGAGGACCGATGGATCTACTCGACGGCATCATGACCCGGCACAGCATCAGGGGCTTCCTGCCCACGCCGGTCCCGGACGAGGCGATCGACACGATCCTGCGGGCCGTCGCTGCCAGTCCTTCGTTCACCAACACCCAGCCATGGAAGGTCGCTGTTGTGACGGGCCGGTCGCGAGACGAACTGAGCCAGACCCTCACCGGATTGGCAGTGGACAAGACGCCGACGAATCCCGATGTGCCCAGGCCGAAACACTGGCCACCCGACATGGAGGCCCGCTCCCGCGAGCACGGCGCTCGTCGCTTGGCGACGCTCGGTGTCGCACGTGAAGATGCGGAGGGAAGAGATCGGTTGAGCGTCATGAACTTCGAGTTCTACGGAGCGCCGTGTGCGATGTTCCTCTTTACAGACCCGTCAGTCGGCGAGCGAGCGACCTTCGACGTGGGACTGTGCGCCCAGAATCTCGTCCTGGCAGCCCACGCCCTCGGGTTCGGCACCGTGCTCCAGGCGTCGGTCACCGACTACGCCGATGCCGTCAGGGAGTATCTCGGACTGCCCGAGTCGTTCCGGCTGATGATCTGCGTCTCGCTTGGGTACCCGGACGATTCGGCGGTGCTGAACCGGTATCGGGCACTGAAGCAGGCGCCCGACGAGTTCGCCACGAGGTACAAGTAGGCCGACTCGCGAGGTCGACCGCCAGGTCCGCGCGATTGGTGTGAGAGACGTCACGACGATTCGCATTCGCTTGGCGGTCTCGCCCGGTTCTGAGTCGCTGGCGATCCTATTCGGCCTATCTGATCGCTCCCGGCGCGCTCGTTCGAAGCCGTGCAGCGGCGGAAAGTTCGGCGGTGCGGCGGCCCGAGGTGGCCGAATTGCGTCACTAGGCTGAGCCACCGATCGGCAAGGCCCGTGGTGGCCTCCGACGTGACGGGATAAGGGGCGAGACCGTGCAACTGAGCATGACGGTCAACGGCGAACGGGTCTCGGCAGATGTTGAGCCGCGGTTGCTCCTCGTCCACCTCCTTCGGGATCAATTTCGCCTGACGGGGACCCACGTCGGGTGCGAGACCTCCTACTGCGGGGCCTGCACCGTGCTCGTGGACGGCGCGGCCGTGAAGTCGTGCACGATGCTCGCGGTGCAGGCCGATGGGAGAGACGTTGTCACCATCGAGGGGGTCGGGTCGGATGGTCTGCATCCGCTTCAGGAGACCTTCGTGGAGAGCCGGGCTCTGCAATGCGGCTTCTGTACCCCGGGAATGATCATGTCCGCCCTGGAGCTACTCGGGTGCCGGGCTGACCCCACGCCGGCGGAGATTCGCGATGCCATCGACGGGAATCTGTGTCGCTGCACCGGGTACCACAGCATCGTTGAGGCGATCCAGCGGGCCGCGGCCCGGATCCAGGGCGGAGCAGCCGGAGCCTCGCCCTACGACGACGCCGTCGACCTCGACGGGCATCGCGAAGCCTCATCCGGGGGGCGGTGAAGGTGTTCCCGCGTTCCTTCGACTACCGCCTTGCCCGGGACATCGGCGAGGCCCTCGCCGCACTAGCGGACAACCCCGACGCCAAGATTTTGGCTGGCGGCATGAGCTTGATCCCGATGATGAAGCTGAGGCTGCTGTCACCGCCGGTGCTTGTAGACATCGGACGTGTGCCGGGCCTCGGGGAGATTGCAGAGAGCGCCGGCGGGTACGAGATCGGCGCCCTCGTCCGGCATCGAGACGTCGCTGCCAACCCGGGCCTCACCGCCGGAGCCACCGCGTTGTCGGAGGCGGCGTCGTGGACCGGCGACGTACAGGTCAGAAATCGGGGGACCTTGTGTGGTGCCCTCGCCCACGCCGACTCGGCCGCCGACCAGACGGCGGCCGTTCTCGCCCTCGGGGGGACGCTCGTGGCTGAGTCATCTGCAGGGCGCCGGACTATCGCCGCCGATGAGTTCTTCGTCGACGCCTTCACGTCAGCTCTCCAGGAGGCCGAGATCCTCGTTGGAGTCCGCATCCCCCGTGCCGGGCACGGTGAGGGCTCGTCGTACCGAAAGCTCGGCGGACGCGGCGGCACGGACGGGTTTGCGATCGCAGGATCGGCCGCCTGGGTGCGGTTTGAGGACTCCACGGTGGTCGACGCCCGGGTGGCGCTCACCGGGGTGAGCACGCGGCCCCTCCTAGCTGTGACTTCCGCCGCAGCATTGGTTGGCACCGATGGTTCCACTGCCGCGATCCAAGCCGCCGCCGCACTCGCTGCCGATGACATCACGCTGATCGCCGACCTGCAGGCATCCGAGGACTACAAGGCTCACATCGCCCGGGTCCTCACCGAGCGTGCGCTGGAGGCTGCGGTACGACGCGCCATGGACACAGACGAGGCAGGTCGGGCATGAGACATCACAGACCAGCCAAGGTGAGGCTCTCATGATCGAATTGACTCGATCGTTCGACATCTCTGCTGCTCCTGACGAGGTGTGGGAGTACTTCCAAGACATCCCGGCCGTAGCAGCCTGTCTCCCTGGGGCACGGCTCGACGAGATCCGAGATGACGGCACCTACTCGGGCACGGTCACCTTCAAGTTGGGCCCGATGACAGCCAGATTCGAGGGCACGGCATCCATCGAAATCGACCCGACCGACCGCTCGGCGCATGTCACGGGAAAGGGCCTTGATCGCAGCGGAGGCAGCCAGGGACGGATCGTCCTGGACTATCGCGTCGCCCCAGCGGATGACGGCAGCCGCGTCGAGATCGAGGCCCAGATCACCATTCTGGGTGCCGCCGCCCAGATCGGTCGGCCCGGATTGATCAACGAAATGGCGACCCGGATGGTGAACGATTTCGTCACGTGCGTCGAGGCCCGCCTGGCCGCTCCCGATGCCGCCGCCGCCTCCGCCATCACGGCGCCAGAGGTCAAAGGGATCCGGTTGTTCCTGGCGAGCCTGTTCGGTGCGTTCGGCGGGTGGGTGAAGCGGCTGTTCGGCCGAGGCGGAGGACCGGCATGACTCCGGGTCGCGTGCAGACCGCCGAACCCCGGGCTGAGGTCGGACGATGATCTCGTCGCTGCTGGACCTGGTGACAGGCCGCGGCCGGTTCGTCGACGACGAGATTCCCGAGGGATCCCTCCATGCCGCCTTTGTTCGCGCTGGCGTCCCCCATGGCGTGCTCGAGGCGGTCGACATCGACCTCGCCGCCGAGATGCCCGGTGTGGTCGCCATCGACACCGCCGATACGCTCCTGGCCGCAGACGTCCCAGGCCAGATCCGGCCAGGAGCGCCTCCGACGCACGAGATGGCCCGTCCACTGCTGGCACGGGGGCGCGTCCGCTTCTCCGGTGAGCCGGTAGCGCTCGTACTTGCAGAACGTCCGGAACAGGCGGTCGACGCCGCCGATTCGATCTGGCCGGACATCGAGCCGCTGCCCGCCGTCGTCGACCCCGATCTGGCGGTTGCCGGCGCGACGTTGTTGTTCCCCGAGGCGGGCACCAATGTCGCCGTCCGCAAGGAGCTCGGGTCCGATGGACCGGAGCCCGAAGGCGACGTTGTGGTGGAGATGACGATCCGCCACTCTCGCCTCGCCCCTGTGCCGATCGAACCCCTCGGTGCCCTGGCTGTACCCGACGGCGATGCCGTCACTCTGTGGTGCGGACACCAGTCACCCCACCGCCTTCTCTCCGTCCTGGAGAGGGTGCTGCCTGCCGGCAGCAGCATCCGGGTCAGAGTGCCCGATGTTGGAGGCGCCTTCGGGTCGAAGGGTCAGGTTCCGGCCGAGTACCTCACCGTGGCAGCTGCGGCGCTTCAGCACCAGCGGCCCGTGCTCTGGCGGGAGCGCCGCCGCGAGCACTTCGTCGGCGGCCACCACGGCCGCGGCATGATCCATCGGGTGCGTCTGGCCGGCGACCGCGACGGACGGATCCGCGGCATCACCCTCGACATCGTCGGAGACCTTGGTGCTTACCCGCAGATCGGGTTCATGGTGCCGAACCGGGCTGCAGGCATCGGCGCTGGGCCCTACCTCCCCGACTACGTCAGCGTGACGATGACCTCGGTCGTGACCAACACTGCGCCGACCGGCCCATACCGCGGTGCCGGCAGACCCGAGGCCGCCGCGGCCCTGGAGCGGATCGTCGACGAGTTCGCCCGTCGAGTCGGTCTGGATCCTCTCGACGTCCGCCGTCGCAACCTGATTCCAACCGACGCCATGCCGTTCACGACGCCGACCGGGTCGGTCTATGACGGAGGTGACTACCGAAAGGCCCTGGACCTCGCAGCAGAACTGATCGACGTCGATGCGGTGCGGGCCCGCCAGGCCGAGGCACGACGTAGTAGTTCGGGACCGCTGATCGGGTTGGGCTTTGCCACTTTCGTCGAGCCTGCTGGGGGTCCTGTGTCGTCCGGTGAGTATGGGCGGGTCGACGTACTTCGTGACGGGACGGTCGTGGTTCGCACAGGATCCACCTCGACTGGGCAATCGCACCGAGCCGTGTGGACGGCCATCGTCGGTGAGATCTTCGACGTCGATCCAGCGTCCGTCGAGTTCATCGCAGGGGACACCGGTGAGGTGCGCGACGGCGGTGGGACCTACGGCAGCCGCTCCACCCAGTACGGGGCGGTGGCCGCCTACCACAGCGCCCGCGAGGTGTTGGAGCGGGCCCGAAAGGTTGCTGCCGAGATGCTGGGGGTGCTCCCAGGGAAGGCACTCGTCGAGTCGGGAGGGTTCGTCGTCGACGACTCGCCCGAGCAGCGAGTTGAACTCGCCGCTGTGGCCGCACGCGTCGGTGATGACGGCAAGGACCTCATGGCCGAGGAGTGGTACGCGCCAGGGGCGAACACGTTTCCTTACGGCACCCACGCCGCAGTCGTGACGGTTGATCGCGCCACCGGCGCGGTGGAGATTGAGCGCGTCGTCGCGGTTGATGACGCTGGCACCCTCCTTGACCCAGAGGGTGCCCACGGCCAGCTATATGGAGGTCTTACCCAGGGGATCGGTCAGGCACTCTCGGAGGTGCTCGAGTACCGCGACGACGGTCAACTGCTCACAGGATCGCTCATGGATTACCACCCGCCTCGGGCCTCCACGGTGCCGCCGTTCGTGGTCGGGGAGTTATCGACGCCTGCTCCGAACGACCTCGGCGTCAAGGGAGCGGGGGAGTCGGGCGCGATCGGGCTGCCGATCGCCATCCTCAACGCCGTCGTCGACGCCCTCGGTGGCGATGGCCTCGACGACTTGACCATGCCGCTTCGACCAGCTCGGGTGTGGGATGCGATGCGGGGGCAGGCGGCCGCATCCCCGAGCGGACTCTGATCCGGCGGGATTGCCCTAGGCGGCCTCCCAGAACCCGATGATCTCGTCGGTCGTGACCACCGGGATCCAGGTCCGGAGGGCAGCGATGCCAGCCTCCTTGCGTTCGGCGGTGTAGGAACCAACGGCGTCCTCGACCACCATCGGGACGTACCCGAGAGCGAGGGAGTGCTTGGCGCTGAGATCCACACCGATCTCAGTCGCGACGCCAGTGAACACCAGGGTGGTCCGGCCCAGGCCGCGCAGCCGTTGCTCGAGAGCCGTCCCCACGAAGAATGACGGCGTGTGTTTGGCGATGACGAGGTCGTGATCTCGTGGGTGCAGACCGGGGAGGAACTCGCGTTCAGGGGACCCAACGAGCATGAACGGTTTGATGTCGGCCACAGAGTCGGCCCCCTGCTTGCCAAGCATGAAGCATTGGAGCCCGGGGGTCTCGAGCGTCGGCGGCACCAGCGTGTGGCGACTCCAGATGACCGGGACTCCGGCAGCATCCGCCGCATCGAGGAGCCTGCGATTGGCGGCGAGGAGCCGGTCGAGGTCCAGCGCCCGGCCTGCGAGTCCCACCTGGAAGTCCCACATGATGAGCGCGCTGGTGGACGGGTCGTTGACTTCCCGCAGATACCCAGTCGGAAATGCCACTGATTACTCCTTCGTGTCGAGATGTTGGCCCTTGTCGGGCCGACGCCGCGCAAGCCGGCGGGCCAGCACGACCATCATCGTGGCAGCCGCCACCGAAAACACGCTTCCCATCCCCCACGCTGCGCGGTAGGTGACCTCCTGGGCGACAATCCCGAACAGAAGGGGCCCGATGGTGCCGCCGGTGTGACCCACCGTGGCGACCAGTCCGGTCGCGGTCCCGGGCGTCGTGGAGTATGCGTTCATCAGTACGAACCAGAACACGGCGTGGACTCCCCACGCGCCGGATAGGCCAACGATCAATCCCACACCCATGAGGCCCGGCTGCTGGGTGGAGAGCAGGCCGAGTCCAACGGCACCGGCGAGCATGAGATAGGCACACAGATGGAGGTGACCCGAGTGCATCCGATCGGAAGCGATCCCTGTGGTGAGCCGCACCGCAATCGCAGCGACGCTGGCGAGTGCGAGAAGGGTCCCGGCAAGAGACGCTGACGTCCCAGCATCGACGGCGGCGTCCACGTAGAACGCCAGCATGACCGAGTTGGCTGCATTCGCGAGGCCGAACGCGAGGCCGAAGAATGCGAGCGACATCCGGTCCTGGATCGGGGGCGGACGTGATGTGAGGCGGCTGCCGGGGTCAGGCCCGTCTGCGGACCGGCGGACCGACAAGACCATCACAACGGCGAGCACCGCCGCCAGCACGTAGGCATAGCGCCAGCCGACCGTGAGCGCGATTACCGGCACGCTGAGCCCGGCGAGTGTGCTGGCTCCTGGTGCTGATGTCTGTTTGACCCCAAAGGCCATACCCCGCCGACGGGCCGGTACGCCTGTCACGATGAGTCGATTGGCCGCTGGCTGGGCCAGACCGATAGCGGCACCGCCGAGGATCATCCACGGAACGAGTGTTCCCCAACTCGACGCCGTTGTAGCGACGCCGATGCAGGTCACTGCTGTAGCCATGCCAGCAACTCGCAGCGACGTCGAGGATCCGAGGCGGTCGGCGGCACGTCCGAGGAAGGGCGCTGTCGCCGCCGAGGTACTGCGGAAGACCGCCACGACCGCACCAAGCGCTGCCGTCCCGAAACCGAGTTCACCGGTCAACTGCACGGCGAGGGCGCCGACGAGCAGCAGGGGCAGCAGGCCGACAATGGCGGCAGATGCCGCGATGACCATCGACCTCGTCGGATTCATCGCCGCTGCTCCGAAACGGAGGACCGACTGGGGTTGTGGTTCATGCCAGCCTCTCCGTCGTGGGGACGTGCCGGGCTATTGCGACTATCCCATCCGGGGCGATCTGTCGCTGCGGCGGTTCCTACTGCGCGGGCTCCGGGCGCCACTTGTCGAACGAACGCTCTACGCGCGTCATGAGCAGAGACATGATGAGTCCGAAGGCCCCAACTATGAGCACGCACAGCATCAACAGCGCAGTATCGAAGGTCCCGCCCGCGATGCTGATCAGGAACCCGAGCCCGGAGTTCGAGGCGATCAGTTCGGACACCACCACGCCGATGAGGGCTCGGCCGGTTGCCAGCCTCGCTCCGGTCAGGATGTAGGGGACGGAGCCGGGGAGCACGATCGTGCGGATGATCATGGACTCGCTGGCGCCGTAACTTCGCGCCACGTCCATGAATGCCGCCTCGGACTGCCGGACCCCGACCATCGTGTTGAACGCGTATGGGAACACGGCGAACAGGAAGACGATGAAGACCTTCGAGGTCTGTCCGATACCCAGCCACAGGATGATCAAGGGCACGACGGCGACCTTGGGGACGGAGTTGAGCGCCGCGAGCCACGGCTCGAGCACCCAGGCAAACCGCTTCGACCAACCGCCAAAGAACCCGACGGGGATGCCGACCACCGTGGCGAGGCCGAGGCCGATGAGGTAGGCACGCATGGTGACCCACAGATACTCGATGATCCGCCCGCTGGTGACGAACTCCAGCCTGGCCTTCCTGGCGATCCCGCTTGGCGACGACATCTGCGATGACCGGAGCCAGCCGAGCTGAACGACCATCTCCCAGAACGCGAGCACCGCCACGATCCCGAGAATCCCGAGTAGGAGACGCTCGTGGCTGCTCACCCACTTGCGCAGCGACGAGGGCTTATTGGCTGAGCCGGTGGCTGTTGGTTTCGCCTCAGTCGTTGTCATTGAGAAGCTCTCGGTCGAGGAGTGACTCGCCGGGTGAGTGGAGGAGATCCCAGACCTGACCGACCAGTTCCACGAACCTGGGGTCGCGCTTCACACGAAGATCGCGGGGGCGTGGGATGTCGACCGTGATGTCGGCGATCAAGCGTCCCGGACGGGCACTCATCACGATCACACGGTCCGAGAGGTACACGGCCTCGTCGATCTGGTGGGTGACGAAGAGCACGGTCTTGTTGGACTGCCCCCATATTTCGAGCAACTCTCGCTGCATCAGTTCCCTGGTCTGGGCGTCGAGCGCTGCAAACGGCTCGTCCATGAGCAGGATCTCCGGATCCACAGCGAGGGCGCGAGCGACGTTGACGCGCTGCTGCATACCGCCGGACAACTCGTGGGGGTAGACGTCCTCGAACCCCTTGAGACCGACCATCTCGAGCACCGGCAGCGCCCGCTCCAATGCCTCGTCCTTGGAGACTCCCTGGCATTGCAATCCGTAGGCCGCGTTGTGGAGCACCGTGAACCAAGGAAGCAGCGATGCGTCCTGGAACACCGCACCGCGATTACGTGGGGCCCGGCTCACATCCTCGCCGTGGATCGTGATCTCGCCCTCCGTGGGCGTGAGTAGCCCGTTTGCGATCTTGAGGAAGGTGCTCTTTCCGCAACCGCTGGGCCCGACGATGGTGACGAACTGTTGGGGATCGACGACCATATCGAACTTGTCGATGGCGACGACGCTGCGCCCCGTCCTGGGGTGCACGTATTCCATTTGGAGCCCGGTAGCTTCGAGAACCGACTGCACCATATTCGTCAACTCCCTATCTGCGGTTTCCACTCAGCGACACGATCTTCGATCATGCGCACTATCTTGCTCAGGCCCACGCCCATCATCGTGAAGATGACGACTGCAAACAGCACCCGATCGGACTGCAGATTGTTGGCGGCGGTTGCGAGCATGTGACCGAGACCGTCCTGCGAGGCGTACATCTCGCCGAGCACGATCGCCACGATCCCGAGTCCGACGGCCAACCGCATTGCGGCCAGGATGAACGGCGCCGTGTTGGGCAGCAGAATCGTACGGAACAACTGCCGGTTGCTCGCCCCGAACGCCCGAGCGACGTCGAGATACTGGGGTGGCACGGTTCTCACCCCTTCGAGCGTGCCGATGACGATGGTGAAGAAGGGACCGGCGAAGACGAGAGCGATCTTTGAGTTGATTCCCAGCCCGAACCAGATGATCAGCAGGGGGATGTAGGTGATCCGGGGGGTGGCGTACATGAATCGCAGCCAGGGGTCCCAGAAGTAGCCGAGGCGTCGGAACCAGCCGAGCATCAGACCCACCGGGATGCCGGCCAGGATGGCCAGGGAGAAACCAAGGACGAACTCGGTGAGGCTGACCCGCACGTCCGTCCAGAAGTTTGCCTTCTGGACCTCACGGATGCCTGCAAGCACGATTTCCGACGGTCGGCTGAAGAAGAGGTCCCGCACCCAGCCCTGCTGCGATGCGACCTCCCAGAGCGCGAGGAATCCGATCACGGTCAGTGAGAGGAGGAAGCGCGGGTCGTCGTACAGCCGGCGCCACACGGGACCGTTGGCACCTGCTTCCGAGGCTACGGTCGCCGCCGAAACGTCCGGGGCAAGGGCCGCTGCGTCGGCCGCGACCGAGCTTCTCCGGGCGTCCGTGTCCATTCAGCAGCTCCTAGAGTCTGCGGGTAGCGGGACCCTACCATCGGTGCGTTGCGGCAGGCCATCAGGATCGTGTACGGGGGTCCAGTTGATGCCGGAGTGGGAGCAGGATCAATGCAGCAAGGATCGCCATCGCGGCGCTCAGAGTCCACCCCGCGGCGTACGAGGCGCGGCTAGCGACCAATCCGAACGCGACTGGTCCGACGGCGCCGCCGAGGGTGTTGCCGACCGTCGTGAACGCCGTGGCGGACGCCGGGGCATCGGGGTTGGCCGCAGCGACGGCGTGGTAGAGCAAGCCAGGCCATCCCCACCCTGCGCCCAGCGCGACAACGGCGGCCACTGGCCACAGCGGGGCGCTCCCGGCCACCGCCAGCGCTACGAACCCGGTGGCGCCGACGGCGAGCAGCCCGACGACGAGTCCGAGGCTCGGTGACTCGAGCCGATCGGTGTACCAGCCGACTCCGAGCCGCACCGTGATGCAGGCTGCGCTCGCCGCCGCGAGGGCGTATCCGGCCGAGCGGGCACTTCCTCCGGAAGTGACCACGCTGTCGACCAGGAAGGCACCAAGCGTGGTGGCCGCGCCGAACCCGAATCCGGCGGCGACAGCTATCTGGATGAGGATTCGCGTCGGAGCGGTCGGTTTGTTGCGAACGCGCGGCGAACCGTTCGGCGAGCTGGCAGGGAGGATCAGCGCGATCAGGGGCAGCATCAAGGCGGCTGTGAGGAACACCCACCGCCACCCAGCGGTCAGGGCCACAGCCGACAGCGCCGAGCCGGCCAGCAGGGTTGCCGTCGGTGCCGCCGCCTGTTTGATGCCGAAGGCCACGCCGTGGCGGTGCACCGGGACCTCGCGCAGGATGGCCAGGTTGGTGCCGGGATGCTGCATTCCGTTGGCCGCACCGGCGACGGCCATCGCCAGAGCGAGTTGGACCCACGAGCGACTCAGCAGCGCGATCGTGATGAGGCTTCCCGTGGTGAGGGTGGCGGCGACCAGTATGCCGCGGCGAGGACCGAGCCGCTCGACCAGGCGTCCTCCGGGTATCGCCGCCACGGCACCGGCGGCGAAGTACACGGCGACCACGATTCCGAGACGGTCGGTTCCGACGTCGAGGTCGCGGCGCATGATCGTGACGAGCGCGCCGGTGAAGAACGGCGGCACTGCTGACAAGACGATGGCCATCGACGCCGCGACCGTCGTGCGGTGGGCTCTCCCGACGCCGAGACCTGAGGCCGCCATGCCTTCTCGCCTTCCGGGTGATGTAGGGGCGCCGGAGCCTACCGGCGTGCGCAGTCGACAGCCCCCGGCGCGTGGCGAAAGGGAGACGACGGCGCCTACGATCGAGTCGGGAAGCGACTTCTAGCTTTCGTCGAAGCTGACAATCGGTGGAGGCACAGTGCATCCGCGACCGGGGAGGAGCTATGAGCGACATACCAACAGCGATCTACCCCAGCCTCGAGGATCGGGTCGTCGTGATCACGGGTGGAGGTCAGGGCCTGGGTCGGGCTTATGCGCACGCCTTCGCTGCTCAGGGCGCGGTGCCGGTGATCGCGGAGGTCGACGCGGCCGGCGCTGAGCGCGTCGCCAAGGAGATTGAGGCGAAGGGGGGCCGTGCCCTGGCAATCCCGACCGACGTGTCCGACGAGGCCTCGACTCTCGAGATGGCCGAACGAACGGTGGAGGCCTTCGGGCGCATCGACTGTCTCGTCAACAACGCTGCGATCTTTTCCACCATCACCATCGCACCTTTCTGGGAGCTGCCGGTCGCCGAATGGGAGTCGGTGATCAGGGTCAATGTCACCGGCGCCTTCCTCGCCAGCCGCGCCGTCGCCCCGGCGATGATGGAGGCCCGCTGGGGGAGGATCATCAACGTCTCCTCGACCACCGTGCCGACCGGGCGTCCCGATTACCTGCACTACATCACCTCGAAGTCGGCGATGATCGGCATGACCCGCTCAATGGCACGCGAACTCGGTCCCTTCAACGTAACGGTTCACCTGTTCTGGCCGGGAGCGGTGGAGACCGAGGTCGACCGGCCGTCCGTCTCCGGCGACATGTTCCAGGCTATGTCGCAGCGGCAGGCACTGCCGCGACCAGCGACGATGGGCGACTTCGCCGGGTTCGTCTTGTTCCTCTGCTCGGACGATGCGGAGTACGCCACGGGCCAGGCCCTTGCCGCCAACGGGGGGCTCGCCTTCCCATGAGCGGTGACACTTCGGTGCGGGTCATTGCTTTTCCAGGGGCGCCCAATCTCCCACCTTCCCCGCGGA